>JAEEGF010781173.1_pt1 | contig 15145 bp, 11 predicted proteins | sample 9134171 | NCBI WGS metagenome assembly JAEEGF01 (sample SAMN16246542, study PRJNA631951) | gut metagenome | biome: gut microbiome; feature: rumen; material: AP-attached | host: Bos | place: Iran: Karaj | collected 2018-10 | reverse complement strand
CTGGTGGGTACCACCAGCGGCGAGATCAGTGAGATGCTGAGCCGCATGCTCAACCTGCGCCACATCCCCCACAACGTCTTGAACGCCAAACTGCACCAAAAAGAGGCCGACATCGTGGCTCAGGCAGGTCAGTCAATCGACGGCAAGGGTGTTGTGACCATCGCCACCAACATGGCAGGTCGTGGTACCGATATCAAGCTGTCACCCGACGTGAAAGCCGCCGGCGGTCTTGCCATCATCGGCACCGAGCGCCATGAATCCCGTCGTGTGGACCGCCAGTTGCGCGGTCGTGCCGGTCGTCAAGGAGACCCCGGATCTTCAGTATTCTTTGTATCGTTTGAGGACAAACTGATGCGTCTGTTCGCCAGCGAGAGCGTTGTCAAGACGCTCGACCGTCTGGGACTGAAGGACGGTGAGGCCATCGAAAGCAATATGGTCACCAAGAGCATCGAGAATGCTCAGAAACGCGTCGAGGAGAACAACTTCGGTATCCGTAAGCACCTGCTCGAGTATGATGACGTGATGAACGCCCAGCGCAAGGTGATTTACACCCGCCGCCACCACGCACTCATCGGTGAAAGGATTGGTCTTGACATCATCAACACCCTCTATGACAGCGTCGAAGATTTGATTGAACGTCATGGTCCCGATGATTACGAGGACTTCCAGATGCAGGTGCTCAAGACCTACGCCATTGAGCCCCCGTTCAACGAGGAAGAATACCGCCGCATGGACGATGGCAAGAAACAGGAAATCCTGTATGATAATGTCATCAAGGCCTTTAACCGCAAGATGGAACGCCTGAGTGAGGTAGCCGACCCCATCATCCAACAGATTGTTGAGAACCAGAAGGCCGAGGGCATAGAGCCCCAAGGACTCATCCGCGTGCCCATCACCGACGGCAAACGCACCTACGGCATCGTCATCGACATTGTGGAGGCTGCCGACACCCATTGCAAGTCACTCACCAAGCAATGGCAGAAGTCGGTGATGCTGCTCACTATCGACGATAACTGGAAAGAGCACCTGCGCGAGATGGACCAGTTGCGTCAGAGCGTGCAGAATGCATCCTATGAGCAGAAAGACCCGCTGGTCATCTACAAGACCGAGGCTTTCAACATGTTCAAGCAGATGGTCGGCATCATGAACGGCAAGTCCATTGCCATCCTGATGCGTGGTCAGATTCCCGAGGCACCGCCCCAACAGAATGTGCAAGAGCGTGAGCCTCAACGTCAGCGCTACAGCGAAGGTCGCGGCGGTCAGCCCGATCCCAGCCGTCCTAACGCAGCTCCCGTCGGCCCGCGTCCCCAAGGTCCCACAGGTCCCATCCGCAACGAGGGTCCCAAGATCGGGCGCAACGATCCCTGCCCCTGCGGCAGCGGCAAGAAATACAAGAACTGCCACGGCCGAGGCTTGGCCTAAAGTCCAGCCGTTTCCACCACAAAAAAGGCGCGCCAATCTCCAAGGGTTGGCACGCCTTTTGTCATATTTTCTTTGAGAGAATAAAGAAAAAGACTACTTTTGCTGCAGTATAACAAATAAATTCATAATGACTATGAAACAAATCATGCAATGGTTGATGGTTGCCGCTGTGTTTGCATTGTGCGGCATGATGACGGGCTGCAAGGACAATGGACAGCGCCCTGTAAACGGAACAATGGAAGAGGCAGTTGCACTGGCCGATGCGCCCCAAGCCGTGCAAGACCTAATGAAACACGTCAGCATTGACGAGTGCTACGAGACACTGATGGAGGACAAGGCCTCTGGCGTGAGCGTGTGGAGCCTGCTCAACTGCGGCGACACGGTGTCGAGCGAAGGCTACGGCATGGTCGTTGGCAAGGGTGACGTGAAGACCGCCCTGCCCCAGATGCGTCACGGCCGCATGCCACGGGCACGCTATGACGCCAGCACGGGAGATCTGCTGATTGTGGGCTCTGATACCGAGGGTACGGGCATCAACATTGAGCGGGTATATATGCTGCGCTTTGACGACAACGGCTATGCAAGCATTGTCAACTCCATCGAGCCCTACGAGATGCAGCAGGCATGGTGCAAAGCTTTGACCTACAGTATCGACGGCCAGGACATCACCTTCTATGCCGAAGGTAAGCCGCTGACCACGGTGACCAACCATATGGAGGACATGGGTGGTTTTATGGACGATGCCATCTATGTTGGCGAACAAATTACCTATGGCATTGAGGGCCCAATTACGGTTCAAGTCACTCCCGGCGTGAACTTCGTGGTCGGCAAGGTGCTGCACTATGACGACATGCCCACCCTCAGCGCTACCGTCACTATGACCGAGAACGGCCCCAAGTTGAGCGATTTCAAGGTCGAGAAATAACCGATTAACCATCAATAAAATGTCATCAAGAGGCTAGTTCTTTTGATGACATTTTTTTGATGAAAAAAACTGTTATGGAAGCGTGTCCTCGATGATGAGGCGCAGCCACTGGGCGGTAGTCAATGCAATGGGTCCAACAGGCTCGGTGTACATCAGACGTTCATTGAGGTCCTGCAACAGGGGACGCGCGTCACTGTCCCCGGCACGGGCAATGATGGCCTGAGCCTCGGGCATGGCCCTGTTCATGACGGCTTGGGATGACGGCCTGAACAGGAAACTGCGCCAGTATAGCCAATAGGCATAATCATAGATGCGCCTGGCATCGGCGGGGTCATCGAGTTCTACCTCGCTGGCGATGCAGAACTGTCGCGGCACGGGCGCCTGCTCATATTCTTTATCGAGCAGCATGTGGAAAGCCGTTGCCAATGCCTCCAATTGCGAATCCTGAGGATCACAGGCAATGTCACCGGCCTCACCAACGATGGTCCACCACATCACAAAACGCACATCATTGAGATTCAGTTCATAGTCGATATAATCTTCACCGCAATGGTAGTTGGGCAACGGCACTCCGTGCCTGTTGCGGTGCAGGCGTGTGAAAGAACGCCACACGCCACCGTCGGCAACCACATCCTGATAGTAGCCCGTCACAGCAAGCACCACATCGCGGCGCACGCTGTCGTCCAGCTGCCGCAGCCACGGCGACTCATCCCACAGTTTGGCAAGCCTGAGTGCAATCCACAAATAGAATTGGTCGGTCTCAGCCACCTTAGGGTGATTGGGCTGACGCTCCATGAAGTCCTTGACGCTTATTTCCATAATCTATTTAAACTTAAAAAAGACGGGAAACCTCCTGGTTCCCGTCTTTGATTGAGCCGCGAGCGGGACTCGAACCCGCGACCTTTTCGTTACGAATGAAATGCTCTACCGACTGAGCTATTGCGGCTTGGTGCACTGCGATGATTTACAATGCGGGTGCAAAGGTAGCACATTTTTCTTACTCTGCAAACATTAATTGACAATTTGTTTGCTATAGGTAATTTTAATCTTTGCCTGGTCCAGCAGCAACCTGGCGATTGCGGGCCGCGACACCATGGGCGAAATCTTGGTCACCGTAGACGAAGACGAAGAACCGTAATAATAGGAATAGTTCTGCGCGTAGGTATAGGTGGTCACGTCAACAGGTGTGATGGTGAAATTGATGTCATCCTCGGTGGCAATACCGCCCTGATTGTTAATGATGTTGATGACATAATCACGCAACCCGGTAAATGTATATTTCTTGTTGGCGGCATTATAGATGGCATAGAATGAATCCTTGTTGTTAGTCAGGCTATCGCCATTGATGAATGTCTCCTTCTTGGAGGTCTTGACCATGAGCAGATAGGTGGGCGGCTGGATATTATACTCGGTCAAGGGAATGCTCACAGGCAGTTCCAGAGTCAGTGTGTTGATAATGGACTGGTTATTTCCCACATTGGACTGGTACTTGTCAATAATGTCCTGGATGGGGAAGCGCACTTGTACCTCATATCCTGCAGGAGCCACGATAAGGGGTTCTCCACTGTTCACCATCGAGGTGATGGCATCATCAATATTAAAGCGGATGATGTTATTAGAAACCACCTCGGGGGTTGATGCCAAGTAGGATTGGCTTTGGCCCGAGTAGATAGTATCGGTGGTGTCGGTCAACTGGACACGCTTGTGGTAATAGACATCCAACTCGGTGTCCTTGATATTCAACACATGGCCACTGCCATAGCTGTTTGTAATATAGATACCGGGGAAGATGTCGGCAAAAGCCCGGGGGCTTGCAAACGTCTCAGGGTTATTCTTGTAGGCGTTAAACAATTCCCGTCCCAATTGGGTGGGCATGGGGACCGAAATGACCCTCACGGTATCATGAGCACCAGTACCTGAGACATAAGAAGTAGATATCTCCACCCATCCCGATGTGGGAGAATAGGACTCTGATGCCAATAAATCATTGCTGTCGTAGTATCCTGAAGGGTCAAAGTCACTGTATATGGGGCTGGGAAGGGTTTTGTTCAGACGATATACATCCAGTCGCATGGGTGCCAATGAGTCTCCAGTGAAACCATTGCTGTAAGGCAGACGCAACTTGAGGCGGCAGGAATCAATCCACTCGGCACAGGTGCCTGTGGTATCAATGCTGATGGCGGGCATCCACGAAGTCACCGCCTCGGCCGCGAGTTCTCCAAAGCCATCGGCCTGAATCACGCCCAGCATTTTGGTGCTAGTGCGCATCTGCACTCGGTCATTGCGCACCGAGTGTCCCGTGATGACAAAAGAAGAATCCTCAATAATAGATGAAACACTGTCGGTAATGGATACACCGATTGTCTCATCGTTACATGCGTACAAAGCAAGCAGCACAGCCACTGCCAGTATCACATTGAAAAAGTGTTTCATATTCCCGAAATGAAAAAACGAATATTTAAGAATATCGAAAAACCTGATGAATGAGCAGCTTAGCCGATCAGTGAATCATAGAAGTCTTTCACCTTCACGACATCATCGTCCTCGACGAAACGCAAGTGAGGCAATTCGGCGGCAGCTTCAAGCACCTGAGCGCTAACACCATCCTCACACTCGATTACGGCATCGGAATAGCGCAATGAATAGGCCATCAGTTCTTCATAGGTCAATTCCTTGCCATTGATGGGCTTGAGGGCACTCTTGGGCACTCCATCCTGGTGCATCTTCTCGGCCAGTCTGGCACTGAGAGGAGCAGGTATTGACTCATTGAACAACGCCGAAACAATCTTTGCATCACGGAAGGACGGGTCATCGCCATAGAGCGTGCGGATGTAAACCGGCGCCAAAGCCGATATCCAACCTGTACACTGGATAATGTCGGGAACCCACCGCATCTTGCGAATCGACTCAATGACCGCACGCACGAAGAACATGCTGCGTTCATCGTTATCGCCAGGTGAGCAATTCATCTCTAACTCGTCGATGCGGCTACTTGCAAAGTAGTCCTCGTTATAAATGAAATAGACTTGGAAATGGGCCTGTATCAATGTCGCTACCTTGATAATCAAGGGGTGGTCGGTATCGTCGATAATCACGTTCATACCCGACAATCTGATCATTTCGTGCAACTGGTTGCTTCGCTCAGCGATCATGCCATACTTGGGCATAAAGGTACGTTCCTCTACACCTTGTTCCTTGATACCCTGCGGAAACAGTCTTCCTATCACAGACAAACGTCGTTCAGGGACATACGGCTCAATCTCTTGAGATATAAATAGGACTTTCTTTACATCCATGATTTTTTCTTTGATAATTTAAATGCAAAGATAGCATTTTTTTCTCATTTTCACTTCATTTCAATGAGCCCTATAGGGTATTTTTAAGCAAAAATGGCAGATTTTTAACATCTTCTAATCTTTTTCGGGGCTTATTTTGACCTCATATTGTCCTAAGAGGGACCGAGTCACATATTCACCAACAACGTCATTGAGGTGGTTGCACGGCTATCAGCCGCAACAAATGAACCGCCATGCTTTGGCGCTTTCATCTCCAGTGCCACAGGCGGGAAACGGCATGGGCGATGGTGCGCAGGTGCAGGTCCTTGCCCAGCACGACGAGCATCACTGCAAACAGGATGAAGATGATGCCGACGATGAGGCGTGGCGTCAATGTTTCACCGAAAACAATCACTCCGATGGTCACCGCTGTGAGTGGCTCCAGGGCGCCCAAGATGGCCGTAGGGGTAGCGCCCACATGATGAACGGCGACCGTCATAAACACCAGCGAGAGGATGGTGGGCACAATGCTCAGCCAGACGGCAAATGACCATGCGCGTGCCGACGGTAATGCATGAAGGTATAATTCGGGCGACGTGAAAGAATAGAGTATCAATGTGATTTCACACACCAGCATGGCATAGAACGTGACCTTGAACGATGACATCTTGATGCTCGACTGATTGACCACAACGATATAGATGGCATAGGCCAACGAGGAAAGGATGCACAGAACGATGCCAATCACGCTCAGCGACACCCCTGCCCCACCCTTGTAGAGCAGCCCAATGCCGATGAGCGACAGCAAGATGGCTACAACGGTCATCACCGTCACACGCTCCTTGAAGAACAATGCCATAATCACCGCCACCATCACGGGATAGACAAACAGGATAGTCGATGCGATGCCGGCGTCCATGAAGTGAAAACTCTGATAATAGGTGATGCTGGATGCCGCAAACAGGATGCCCAGCGAGAACAGCACTTTGAACTCCTGGCGGCTGACCTTGAATGAAATGCCCTTGACAAGCATCACCAGTGACAACAATATCACCGCAAGACCAAAACGGTGGGCCAGCACAGTGGCCGTGTTCACTCCCTCCTCATACAATGGCAGGGCTCCAAACGGATTTGTGCCATAACACACGGCCGACAGTACGGCACAAAGGATGCCAATCGGTTTATTCTTTTTCATCGGTACTAAAATTTAAAGTAATTCAAGACCTGCTATCGCTTGAATCGTGACATCTCATACAAGGCTGGCAAGGCTTGGCCGTTGGCACTGTTGAACAAACCACGGTTCAGGCCGAAACGTCCCTGCCAAGGTGTGCCATAACTGTTCTCCTCGGGGTACCACCAGAAGAGCCCCGTCACATTATCATGGCGGTTTAACTCGGCAACAAGGTCGGCAGTAAACTGGCGCTGGCCCTCAATCGTTCCCGGCGGGCAATGGGTGAAATCCTCCTCGCCGCGGTTCACGCCGTCGTGCAGGTAGTAGTAGGCCGCCTCGACAATCATCACAGGTTTGTCAGGGTAGCGCTCAGCAATGGAATCGAGCGTCTTACCCAAGTTGGGAATCGTACCGTGCCACATGGGATAATAGCTCAGCCCGATGATGTCATAGTCAACGCCGGCCTTGGCCAGGCGGTCATAGTAGTTGCGCGTCATCGGCCACACACTGGCCTTCTCGGTGTGGATGATGATGCCCGATGTGGGACACACCTCGCGACAAGCCTTGCAGCCCGCCTTTAAAAGAGAGGTAAACACGTCCCAGTTATCATCTTTCATCGGGTCAACTTTGCCCACGGGCCAATCCATGCCGAAGGTAATCTCGTTACCCACCTGAATGGTGACAGGCTCCACACCCGCGTCCTTTAAGGCTTCAAGGCAGTGACGGGTGTAGCGGTAGATGCTGTCGGCCAAAGCCTTAGCGCCAAGACCTTCCCACCGCTTGGGAGTGAACTGCTTGGCAGGATCGGCCCAAGTGTCGCTATAGTGGAAATCGAGCATCACCTCAAAACCGCGCGTTTTGATGGTCTTGCATAAGTCGATAACATAGTCCAGATCCTGACACACGCCCTGGTCGTGATGACTGCCGGGAGCGTTCTGCGGGTCCACAAACAGGCGCACACGCATCATGTTCCACCCCTGCTGTTTAAAAAGGTCATAGGGGTCAACAGTAGCGCCGCACGAGTCCTTGTAAATCACACCATTGCGGGCGTTAGTAGTCATCATCGAAATATCGCCACCCAGCCATGACTGCGCCAGCACGGTCAAAGCTACCGCTAAAGCACAGACAATTGTCAAAACTAACTTTTTCATATCGGAACTTGAGTTTTAATGCTTACAAGAAATTAAAAAAGTGCTGATAATCATGGACTATCAGCACTTTTTGCGATGTCGGGGTGACTAGATTCGAACTAGCGACCCCACGCCCCCCAGACGCGTACTCTAACCGGACTGAGCTACACCCCGATCGCACTCACGAAAACAAGATTTGTTTCGTAAAGCGGTGCAAAGGTAATACCGTTTCGGGAACTGACCAAATTTTTTCACGTTTTTTTTGCCACAAAAACCACAAAAATACCACAAACTACTGATATACAGTAAAATAATAGAGGCGCAAAAAAATGCGCCTCTACATCAACCCAATTTGGTAAATCGGGGGTTAGTCTTGTTGAGTTTACTCGGCCTTGCCGTCGCTGCCAAGCACCTCAATGATTTTGTGCTTGTAGAGCTTGGTCATCTCGTCGCGAGCGGGACCGCAGTACTTGCGGGGGTCAAACTCACCGGGCTTCTCAGCAAACACCTTGCGCACGGCAGCGGTGAAGGCCAGGCGGCTATCGCTGTCGATGTTGATCTTGCAAACGGCGCTCTTGGCAGCTTTGCGCAGCTGATCCTCGGGGATACCTACTGCATCGGGCAGGTTGCCGCCATGAGTGTTGATGATGTCAACATACTCCTGGGGAACGCTCGATGAACCGTGCAGAACGATGGGGAAGCCGGGGAGCTTCTTCTCGATTTCAGCAAGCACGTCAAATGCCAGGGGAGGAGGAACGAGCTTACCGGTCTGCGGGTCACGGGTGCACTGTTCGGGTTTGAACTTGTAAGCACCGTGGCTGGTACCGATGCTGATGGCCAGCGAGTCACAACCGGTGCGGGTGGCGAAGTCAATCACCTCCTCGGGCTTGGTGTAGTGCGACTCCTCGGCAACAACGTCATCCTCAACACCAGCGAGAACGCCCAGCTCGGCCTCAACAGTCACGTCAAACTGGTGGGCATACTCGACAACCTTCTTGGTCAGGGCAATGTTCTCCTCATAGGGAAGCGATGAGCCGTCGATCATCACTGACGAGAAACCGAAGTCCACGCACGACTTGCACAGCTCAAAGGTGTCACCATGGTCAAGATGGAGGCAAATCTGGGGATGCTCCCAACCCAACTCCTTGGCATACTCCACGGCACCCTCAGCCATGTAACGCAGCAGCGTCTGGTTGGCATACTTGCGGGCACCACTCGAAACCTGCAGGATAACTGGCGACTTCGTCTCGGCGCAAGCCTTGATGATAGCCTGTAACTGCTCCATGTTGTTGAAGTTGAATGCGGGAATGGCATAGCCGCCATCAACTGCCTTTGCAAACATCTCGCGCGTGTTCACGAGACCTAAATCCTTGTAATTTACCATAAGTTCTTGTAAAAAAATATTTTGGATTAAACCATGTTTGTTTTATGCGGCAAAGGTATAACTTTTTGGGCACTGCAACAAGCTATTGATGATAAATTTTCGTTCGCCTCATTTTGTGTATAAAAAATATTAAAAAACAAATAATGATTGTTAATTCGCTGTGATGTGGTTTTTTTTTATTATATTTGCGAGCATAAGAAGGTTGCTTTTTCCAAGTGTCAACATCCATACTCTCCACAGTGTTGATTTTCAACAAGATGAGTAGTAATTTAAAATGGTGTCAGGCAGTTAAAAGCAGCTACCTATTAAAACTGTCAATCATGTATAACCAAAATTGAATAACTGAGTAATTTCCGTATTTTTTAACCATTTTAAATTTACTTGCATTATGATGAAGAAATTATTACTAATTGCTGCTCTTGCAGCAGTGGCCCTGGGCGCAAGTGCCGACGGCTACAAGATTGAAAAAGTCTGGGAACTCAACAATCCCCAGCAAGTAACAGGATTAGATCGTCTTGAAATTCGTCAAGGTTTCGGTATGGACGGCAAGTTCTATGTTAACTCGAAGTTGAACAAGGTTGACACAATCGATGGTGTTATTATTCCTACTGTCCCCACCATCTATGAGATTGACGAAAACGGTTTGACCGGTGTCACCTTCCCAGGCGGAACCAACTGCGGCATCACCCGTGACGATGCCGGTAACATTGTTGTCAGCTTGGCACAGTTCCCTAACAACTGGGTTGAAGCAGGCATCCGTGTAATCAACCCAGCTACTGGCGATTATGTTGATTACATCATACCCGAAGAAGCTGCACTCATTGGTCGTTGCGACTTCTTGAGCTTCGCCAAGGGCAACCTCATGGAAGACGGCGAAATCTGGCTGACAGGCGCAACCCAGGGTACTGGATTCTCTCATATTGCCATCGCTGGCGGTGAGGTAGATGCAGACAACTGCTATTATATGTCAGGCGATGGTGTTACCCCCACATCAAGCACCGTTATCAATCCTTACACCGACATTAATGGTGACGACGTGCTGCTGTACGTTACCAGAAATGACCATCCCAGGAAATTGTCCTATAACGACGACACATATACCTCATCTCTCGTTACTCTTCCCACTGGTAAGAGTAACACCAACGGTATGTTCCCCTTTGTATGGGATGGCAAGGAGTTACTCATCTATTCTATCCTCAATGAAGCCAACGCTCACTACATGGACGGCTTTGCCATTGCTGAGCCGGGCGCCCAGGCTCCCATCGTGAGTGTGCCCTGTGTCGCTACAACCACCAATGGTTTCCAAGGCAACTGGTTGAATGCCGAGGTGGATGCTAAGGGTGTTACCATCTATCAGTATTTCCCCGGAAATGCTGCTGGTCACTTCACCGTTTGGCGCCTGACCAAGGAGGTTCCCAAAGTTTACATGCTGGGCGGCGACGACCAGCCTTGGGATTGCACCAATGGCACCGAGTTTGAATATGATGCCGAGAACAGCGTTTATACCGCTACCATCAACTTCCCCGCCGAGTTCAACTACTTTGGCTTCACCACCGAGCTCGCCGAGAACAACGATGATGGTGGCTGGAATTACATTGAGCCCTTCCGTTTCGGTGCTATTGCCGATGAGGGTACCGACTACTGGTATACCGGTGAAGAGGAATTCATCTCACTGACTTGGGATGAGTATCATGCCATCCGCATCCCCGGTGGCGAGTACAAGCTGACCGTTGACCTCGAGGCAATGAAGCTCTTTGTCGAGAGCGTTGTTCCCCAAGGCAAGCGTGGTGACGCTAACAACGACGGCAACGTGAGCATCGCCGACGTTTCGGCTCTGATCGACTACCTGCTGAGCAAGGATCCAAGCACCATCAACATGGATAACGGCGATTGCAACCTTGACCATTCGGTAACGATTTCTGACGTTTCGGCATTGATTGACTTCATGCTCACTGGTGAGTGGAACTAAATTGACATTTATTCAAAAACCCTATTACAGCAGGGGGCTCGCAAGTTGAGCCTCCTGTTTTGTTTTAGGGCCCATTGCCGAAAAACATCCCCACGTTTGTTGCAGTAACCAAAAATATGGCTAACTTTGCGCTCACAAAAAATAATTAACGAACAAAACAAACCTAACGCCGTGTCAGCAATCAACAAATGGCGCATCGAGGATAGCGCCGAACTCTACAACATCGGAGGCTGGGGCCTCAAGTATTTTTCCATCAACGAGAACGGCCACGTCACCGTGACGCCCAAGAGCAACTGTGTGCCTGTCGATCTCGCCGACGTGATGGACGAGTTGCATTCACGCAAGGTGACAGCCCCTGTGCTGTTGCGTTTCCCCGACATCCTGGACAACCGCATCGACAAGATTTCAAGCTGCTTCAAGAAAGCGGCCAAGGAATATGAATACCAAGGTGCCAATTTCATCGTTTATCCCATCAAGGTGAACCAGATGAGGCAGGTGGTGGAGGAAATCATTGGACACGGCAAGAAGTTCAACATCGGACTGGAAGCCGGCAGCAAGCCCGAGCTGCATGCCGTTCTCGCCAGCAACATGACCGACCTGAACGCCAATCCCGTCATCATCTGCAACGGATACAAGGACGAAGGATACATCGAACTGGCTCTGCTGGCCCAGAAGATGGGACGCCGCATCTTTGTCGTCGTTGAGAAACTCAGCGAGCTGGAACTCATCGACCGAGTGGCTCAGCGACTGCACATCCGTCCCAACATCGGATTCCGCATCAAGCTCTCGAGCAGCGGCAGCGGCAAGTGGGAAGAATCAGGCGGAGACAGCAGCAAGTTCGGACTGAACACGAGCGAACTGTTCAGTGCCATCGACTATATGCACGAGCACAAGCTCGAGGATTGCCTCAAGCTCATCCACTTCCACATCGGCAGTCAGGTCACCAAGATCCGCCGCATCAAAAACGCCCTGCGCGAAGCGGCACAGTTCTACGTCCAACTCGCCAAATTAGGCTTTGAGGTGGAGTATGTCGATATTGGCGGCGGCCTGGGTGTGGACTATGACGGCACGCGCTCCAGCGGCAGTGGCCACTCGATGAACTACAGCATTCAAGAGTATGTGAATGACGCTGTTTATACCCTCGTGGACGCCAGCAACAAGAACGGGCTCAAGCATCCCAACATCATCAACGAGAGCGGGCGCTCCCTGACGGCCCATCACTCGGTGCTCGTCGTGGATGTGCTCGAGACCACCACACTGCCCGAATGGGACGACAAGGTGGACACCGTCAGCGAGAACGATGACGAACTGGTGCGCGACATCTATGAGATTTGGGACAAAATCAACCAGGCACGTCTGCTCGAGGACTGGCACGACGCGCTGCAGATACGCGACGAAGCTCTGGACCGTTTTTCGCTGGGGCTCATTGACCTGCGCACGCGCGCCATGGTCGAGAAGCTCTTCTGGTCCATCGCCCGCGACGTGGACAACATCGTGCGCAACATGAAGCATGCCCCCGATGAGCTGCGCTCCGTCAGCCGCATGCTGCCCGACAAATACTTCTGCAACTTCTCGCTTTTCCAGTCGTTGCCCGACGCATGGGCCATCGACCAGGTGTTCCCCGTGATACCCATCGACCGCCTGACCGAGCGCCCCACCCGCTTCGCAACGTTGCAGGACATGACCTGCGACAGCGACGGCAAATTGACCAACTTCATCTCGGCACAGGGTGTTGCCCACTCGCTGCCCGTACACAAACTCAAGCCCGGTCAGCACTACTATTTGGGTATCTTCCTCGTGGGCGCCTATCAGGAGATTCTGGGTGACATGCACAACCTGTTCGGCGACACCAATGCTGTGCACATCAATGTCTTTAAGGACCACTACGAGATTGACCAGGTGATTGACGGCGAAACTGTTGCCGAGGTGCTCGACTATGTCGAGTTCAATCCCAAACAGCTCGTGCGCAACGTCGAGACCTGGGTGAGCGAGTCCATCCGTTCAGGCAAGATCACCGGCGAGGAAGGCAACGAGTTTGTCCGCAACTTCCGCAGCGGCCTCTATGGATACACTTATTTGGAGAAATAGTCCTTAGTCCTTAGTTCTTAGTCCTTAGTACTTGGTTTTAAGAGAATCTTCTATGAAATCCAGTTCATTTAGAGACTTGATTGTATGGCAAGAAGCGATGGATTTGGCTATTGAAATCTATCAATTAGTCAAGCTCCTTCCCAAAGAAGAAACTTACTCTCTTTCTGATCAGATGAGAAGAGCTGCCGTGTCAATTCCTTCAAACATAGCGGAGGGGCAAGGACGTATCACATCCAAAGAATTCATTCGATTCCTATCAATGGCTCGTGGCTCTCTTTGCGAATTATCCACACAATTAGAGCTATGTGAAAGATTAGGATATCTGAACACATCGAGGACATCTTTATCTCAAAGCCTCATCGTAGAAATCACTAAAATGATTAATTCACTCTCAAAGTCGGTATTTGACTAAGGACTAAAAACTAAGGACTAAGGACTAATATGCGGTACTTCATGAGATTGGGTTATCGGGGGGCTGGCTTCCATGGCTGGCAGGTACAGCCTCATGACACATCGGTGCAGCAGGTTCTCGAGGAAGCGATGGCCACGCTGCTGCGAGTGCCCACACCCGTTACTGGGGCTGGCCGCACCGACGCCGGAGTGAATGCACGCCTGATGGTCGCCCACTTTGACGCCGAACAACCCATCAAGGACATCGACCGCCTGGTGCATAGCCTTAATGCCCTGCTGCCAGCCGACATCGCCATCTATGGCATCACGCCAGTTCATGACGATGCCCACGCCCGCTTTGATGCTACCAGTCGCACCTACAAGTACTTTGCCGTCACCCACAAGGACCCCTTCCGGTATCCCCTAGCCTGGAAATGTCCGACTGACCTTGATTTTGACCTGATGAACTCGGCAGCCGCCCGCCTGCTGGAATATACCGACTTCACCTCCTTCTCCAAGCTACACACCGACGTGAAGACCAACAACTGCCGCATCACCCATGCTGCATGGGCGCGTGAGGATGAGCAATGGGTGTTCACCATCACCGCCGACCGTTTCCTGCGCAACATGGTGCGCGCCATCGTGGGCACCCTCGTCGAGGTGGGCCGCCACAAGATGACTGTCGAAGAGTTCTGCCAGGTTATCGAACGTAAGGACCGCTGCGCCGCCGGCACCTCGATGCCCGGCCATGCCCTGTTCCTGTGGGACATCACCTATCCTTACCCTTTCTAGAAAATCCAGATTGTCTAGAGCCTCTAGTTAATCTAGTCTATCTAGTTGATCCAGAATCCCAAGATAACAAAAAAATCTTCGATAAAGACTTGCTGATTCGGAGAAAAGCATTACCTTTGCACCCGCATTAGTGCCCGCGGGGCTTAGGAAAGTGCCGGATGAATGTGTCTAGCCGCCTCAGGGACAGTTATTTAAACTACAAGATTAAACAAATGTACGCAATTGTAGAGATTCAGGGACAGCAGTTCCGTGCCGAGGCCGGCAAGAAGTTGTATGTCCACTACCTCGGCGACGAGCGCAAGGAAGGCGACTCTGTAGAGTTCGACCGCGTCCTTCTCGTGGATGCCGACGGTGCCGTTAAGGTTGGCGCGCCTACCGTCGAAGGCGCAAAGGTTGTTTGCGAGGTAAAGGCTCCCCTCGTAAAAGGTGAACACATCATCGTTTTCAAGAAGAAACGTCGCAAAGGCTATCGCCGTCTCAACGGCCATCGCCAGCAGTTCACACAACTTGAGATTAAGGATGTCATTGCTTAATTAACCATTTAAAAATCAAAACTCTAGATTATGGCACATAAAAAAGGTGTCGGCAGTTCAAAGAAC
>JAEEGF011596408.1_pt1 | contig 15146 bp, 13 predicted proteins | sample 9134171 | NCBI WGS metagenome assembly JAEEGF01 (sample SAMN16246542, study PRJNA631951) | gut metagenome | biome: gut microbiome; feature: rumen; material: AP-attached | host: Bos | place: Iran: Karaj | collected 2018-10 | reverse complement strand
TCAGCTTTTATATGTAAGAGATTAATTCTTCTAGTCCAGGGCTGGCAAGAATCGAACTCGCGACGCGCGGCTTTGGAGACCACCGCTCTACCTCTGAGCTACAGCCCTATATTTAATTATTCAACCAATAAGCCTGATTCTGTGTTTAAAGCACGATATATCTGGCAAAGAGTAAATCTTTGATCTTGCACTCCTCGAAGAGGAAGCTTGCATTGGGAAGTGGTTTGCCCCTCGAATAGCAATCTGCTATACTGAGTAGAAGTAAGTAATCTAGATTACTATCTTCACGTTGCATCTTTCATCGAAAGAATCGATTAGTTTCCGTTTCTGTGGCACTTTCATTTGAGCTTTCGCTGTCCAACATCCGTGAGATGTCTCCCGTTTTTTTAATGTCAGGACTTTCCTAATTCTGGTTATCCAGAACTTTGTGCTTTGATTGAACAAAGTAAATTATATGGAAATATGGTTATTTTTCAAGTGAAGTTAACCAATAAGAGATTAATTATGTTGATAATGTTTTATATTTAGTTACATTCATTTTTGTTTAGATGTACTTTGAATTATGGCAGATAGTAAAAAGATTATTTATTCAACACAAGCTCATAGCAAAATTGAAAAGATTATAGAGTGATGAACTGAAAAATTGCAGGTTATAGCAGATTTTGATAAAACTCTTACTTATTGAAATCAACCATCAATAATTGCGGTTTTGTATAACTATAATTATTTGTCAGAGGATTATTCTAAAAAAGCAAAAGAGCTTGAAAATTTTTATATGCCCAAAGAAGAGGATTATAATATATCATTTGATGAGAGAAAATTTTTAATGAATGAATGGTGGACTAAGCATGAACAACTTTTGATAGATAGTTGATTGACAAAAAAACATATCGAGAATGTGGTAAATTCATGAATATTGAATCTTAGAGAATGATGCCATGATATGTTGGATCAATTAGATTCGTTATGAATCCCTGTGATTGTTTTATCTGCTTCATGATTATGAACGGATTCTATTGCTGTTTATTTAAAAGAACATTTAGATAAAAATCAAAAATTGTATATCATTTCGAATGAATATAATTGGGATGAAAATTGACTTGCTATTTGACGAAATGAACCTGTAATTACGTCATTAAATAAAAATGAAACTGTAATCTCAGAAGCAAGATTCCCCGATATTTATCATGAAATAGAATGAAGAAAAAATGTTATCTTACTTTGAGATAAAATTGAAGATTTGAATATGGCCGATGGTGTGGATACGGAAATTGTTTTAAAAATTTGATTTTTAAACTCTTGGAGTAATGAGAAGTTAGAATTTTATAAACAATATTTTGATATTATTATTGATTGAGAACTTTGAATGCAGGAAATTCAAAAAATTATTAATTTATTTTGTTAATTTTTGGAAACTTATTCTATAGTTTTTTTGATTCATTGAATTTCTTTCCATAAAATACGATTAGCATAAATAAGTGCATCAATATCTTCAGGTTCCCAAACTCTTCCAAATTGATCTAATTCTTCTGAATAGTGAAATGGTACGATGTATTTATTGTTATTTTGTGAATAAATTTTATTGAAAATCTCCATAAAGTGTCAGTTTTTCATTATGGATGAAACCACGAAAATATTGTGGTTTCAGAATTGCTTTTCATTTATTCGCTTACATAACATAGTTGAATAGAACTCTAGGGTCTGAACAACAAGATTTTTTGCGAATTGATTATCTTCAATTTCTTCGTAATTTTTATATCGATATTTTGAAATTCAGTTATCCTTGTACATTTGCATTAATGCGTTTACTCAAAGATTTATACTATCTATACTGCTGTAGAATCATTTTTCTATCAATACTCATTTACAGTGAGAATCTCTGATATACAAAAGGAGAAAATCATCCATATGCATATTGTTTCTCAAATATGTAATAGTTTGAAAACTTTCAGGATAGATTTCTAGATTTTTTTGTGTTTGAAAATCCCCAAATCTATCATTGAAGATTCTACATGTTTCTCTATTAAGAAAAACCAAAATAATTCTGCATGAGATTTCTCATGATTCTCAAATGAGAAATTGTTTTTCTTCTCAATTAACTCTAATAGAATCTATATGGGAGAATAAGAATTTTTCTTTGGTTTCGTTTTCAGCTTTAGCTAATTTTTCTTGAACTAGAGATTGAATATCGTTTAATGTTAGTTGTTTTTCAATTGAAAATTGGATATCATAGCTGAAGAATGCAAATCTTTGATCGTCAAGTAGGAATATATGTTTATATTTTGGATATTGAGTAGTAGTTTCTATTATATTTGATAGTGGTTCGTATAGTAGATAATTTTGAAGTCAGAATTCTGCTTGAGATTTTATTACGCGGAATTTCGGATATTTTGGATCGTAGTTTTCCTGCCGTAAATAAAACATTTCGCTAAAAAATAAAAATTTAAAAATCTGACTTTTAATCAACTATTTAATGATAAATAATGGTTTGTTATTTTCAATAAAATTTTGTTGGTAAATTTTTGCATTATTTTTGATTGTGCTTATAATTGGAATGGTTTATATAGTTAATTTTATATTATGGTAATTGAAACATTTTATAATAATCCAGAAATTACAGAAAGAGATTCTACATCTTCTACAGAATATTCTCTTGAAGAGTATAATAATCATTATGATAGAATGATGGAAATGCTTATACTATCAGCTGGTAGGAAACGGATTGAAGAACAAAAATTGAAATTAAAATTAATTGGAGATGAATTTGAATTTACAGCTGATAATGTACAAAGAACGATTGGAGAATATTTATGAAAGTTGAAATCAGATGAAAATATGAAACAAAACATTGTAGATAAAATAAATAATACCAATGATAGATTAGATTATCCTTGAATATATCAGGCAGCCGCTCTTATTTTAGCTGATTTAGAAAAATGAAGTCCATATTCCAGTTTTCCTTGAAAAGAAAATTCTGGGTTATGGGTTAAAGCTTTATTAGGTAAAACACATTATGAACATTTTATGAAAGAGAAAAAAAATTGTATTGAAGAATTAAATACTATAAGTAATGAACAAGAAAAGAGTCTATTACAAGATAAATTAGCATCTTGTGAATTGGATTATATTGTTAATAATATATTGTGAGCAAACAATAAATTGAAATTTTTTGGTAGTTGTGAGTGAAAAGATGGTAATCCGTCAAAACAGATTTTATCTGAACATTTTGCAAATGAACTGTCAAAATACAAACCTATAAAATCTTATACGGAATATCTTAAATAATTTATTTATCCAAAATTAATTCAGTTACTGTGAATGTAGAAATGGTTGCATCTCATTGTAACTGATATTTTGATTTAATTCATGCGATAGCCTGTTTCATCGAAGTTATTCATTTCATATTTGGTAGCATTACTCAAGTTTTATTTCATGTAGTCTCAGCAAGTAATACTCAATTAGTTTTTGGGTCCATTTGTAAAAAAGCATTTACGTCTTTTTGTTCAGTAATTTGATTAACTATGTCGATGATTACATGCTTAGTTTTTGCTTCTTCTTTTTTGATTATTCAATTATATAAGATATTTATCATTTCTTCTAGTGTTTTATCTGTTGTTAGTACTCCATTAGAAGCTATAAGATTTCATTTATCATCAAATAGTGAAAAGAAAACTCAGATTTTATCTTCAGCTTTATATTTTGTATAAATTAATTTTTTGATTTCTTCTAGCATTATAACCTTATTACGGTAGTTAAAATCGTTTGCTTATTATGGGTTTTTCCATATATTGATATCGTTTATTTTACCTAGAATTGATGCATAATAAACTAAAATTCACTATACTTAAACAAAGAGGAAATGCAAGAGTTGGAGAGATTGAATTAAATGGAGTAAAAATTCAGACTCCTATTTTTATGCCAGTTTGAACAAAAGCAACGATTAAGGGAATAATATTGGATTTACTTCGTGACCCACATTATATTTGAACTCATATTGAACCTATAAAATTGATATTGGCTAATACTTTTCATTTATACTTGCGTCCAGGTAATGAGTTAATTAAGGCTGCATGATGATTGCATAAATTTGAAAATTGGAATGATTGACTTATTTTGACAGATAGTGGATGATTCCAAGTCTTTAGTTTATGACTTGGAAAGAAAGACGATAAATGATTTTCTCATAACGTGAGAATGAAGCTTACTGAAGAATGAGTGAAATTTTCTTCTCCACATGATGGAAGCAAACATTTTTTTACTCCGGAAAAAGTTGTGGATATTCAGTCGGATTTTGGTTCTGATATTATGATGGTATTGGATGTTTGTTCTCCTGGGGATGCAGACAAAAAGCATACAGCTAGACAAATGCAAATGACGCATCGTTGGGCGAAGAGAGCTTTTGAACATTTTGAACCAAAATATGATGAAACTAGGGGAGTTTTGTTTCCAATTGTTCAGTGATGAACATATTTAGATTTGCGTCAGGAGTCACTTGAATTTTTGTCTCAATATGCACGGGATGGAATAGCAATTGGTGGGGTTAGTGTTTGAGAAGAGAGAGCAAAAGTTGAAGAAGTAATAGAGTATACTGCTCCTAAATTACCAAATGATAAACCTAGATATTTGATGTGAGTTTGAACTCCTCAGGATTTTCGTTTTGCGATAGAGCAATGAATAGATATGTTTGATTGTGTAAGTGTTACTAGACTTGGAAGGCATGGAATTATATTTTCTGATGAGTGAAATATCAAAATAACTAATGCAAAATATGCTTCAGATTTTTCTCCATTAACATCTAATTGTGATTGTTATGCATGTAAATATTTAACAAAAGCATATTTTCATCATTTGTTACGTGAAAAAGAAGTGCTTTGATGAGCGTTACTTTGATTACATAATATCGTTTATCTTGAGCGTATTTTAGAAGATTGGAAAAGAAGCTTTTTATCAGAGTAATGTTATTTGATATGAGGTATTCTAATGAACTATTGTTACATGAAGAACAATTTACTAAATGAGAGATCCTAGATGCAGCTTTAATTGTACATCCTCGTCAGAAACAAGTAAACTTAACGAAAGAAGAGTTAAGTAATGTTTTAATTTGTGAACATTTATCAAATTTAACTCCATTAAAAAATCCTATAATTGATGAGTATTGAAATGAATATTGGTGTAGTGAGTGACGTTATATGTCTCAAAGAACAGATAATTTGGACCTTAAAGAGATGATCGCTTTTTTGTCTACGTGATTTTTATTAGCAATGAAAGCTAGAGAATTATATGATTTGGAGCAAGATGAGTGAAAAAGAATCGAATATATGAGAAATGCAATAAGAGAAAAATTTGATAATAATCCTGACTTAAAAGCGGAGCTTATGGCAACATGAGAGAAAACAATTATAGAATACACATACCGATGAGATACTCGTTTTTGAATAGATCAAAATACATTAAGATGAAAGAATATTCTTTGAAAATTGTTGATGGAGTATAGAGATAATAATAAATAATTGAAAGTTTGTGGTATTTCTTTATATTTAAGTTAGTTTATTTGTTACATAAAGTTTCTATGTATTTCGCTGTGATAGGAAATTTCCCAGAAATTACATTGACAGAATTAAAACTGATAGATGCAAAAGATATCAAAAAAGTTTGAAAGCATTTAATAGTTTTTGATACAAAAAAAGAAGATCCAATTTATTCTTTAGCCTCACTGGTCAAGTGGTGAAAAATAATATCTATTTCAGAAATATCTAATTATGTATGAGACAAAAGAATACTTTGAATGGAGGATAAAAATCAAGCTATTAAATTTAAGAAACAATTGAATCTAAAAAGATATAAAGAAGTTGGGTTGCTGCATACAGATATGGATGTAAAAAAGAAATGAATAGAATTAATCAAAATTTGAGCAGAATGGTGAATTGTGCTTGGATATCAGAATATTAAACTGTATGAATTAGCCGATTTTGATAAACCATGACGTAGTATGCAGATGGGAATGATGCCTGCTAAATTGACTCATACTATGATAAATATTGCTTTATCTCATGCTGAGAATAAGAAATTTAAGTTAATCTATGATCCATTCTGTGGAACTGGAACTACATGAATTATAGCGAATTATTTATGATATGATTTTATAGGTTCCGATATTAAACTTTGATTTGCACTTAAAAATCAAGAATGGTGGAAGAATAATAGAAATTTTCATAATCAGATTTTTGATTTTTTTGAACAAGATATTTCTAAACAATTGGATGAAAAATTATTTGCTCCGTTGCTTGACCATGAAACTTTGATAGTAACTGAAGGATGGCTTTGACCAATTATTAAGCAATCTACGACGGCAGAACAAGTGTATGAATATCAACGTTGGGTAAAAAATTTGTATTTGCAATTTATCCAAACTATTGCTGATTTTTTTGATAGACATGATGAGAAAAGACCAGTAATGGTATTCACGATTCCAGTTTATATCGGTCATGAAAATATAATTCAGGATTTGATTACATTATTATGTGAAAAATTGCAGTGGAATTTAGAAATGGTTGATGAATTATATAAAAGAGAAAATCAAAAGGTATGAAGAAAAATTATGATTTTGAAGTAACAAGTGTTTGCATTGAGATATTGACATTTGTTATAAAATTACTATAATATCTATATTAAATAAAATTCTAAAGCTGGGGACAGGGAATCTGAACACATAATGATATGGAAGAAATATTTTTCCTTTTCGGTGGCTCTCGCGAAAATAAGAGAGCTGAGCACCTTGTCGACTGCTGGAAAGCCAATGGTGGAACGGGAACTTTCTATGTTACGGGATATCCGAAAGATAGTGCTGGTGAGGTTGAGTCCATAGTGGCTTATTTAATCGAGCGAGGAGTTCCTAGAAAGTGTATACGGATAGCTGGTTCTTATGAAACACTCTCTAATGTAGAGAGTTGCATAGATGTCTTGAGAAATCATGATTGTATTTATGCTTCAACCAGTCCTTTGCATTGGCTGAGATTCCGATGGATATTCTTTCTCTACTATCCAGAGCTTCGTGGAAAAATCTCTTTTATTCCTTCAGGAGAGGAAGAACAGTGGTTGTATGCTATTACTCTTTTGGTTGCTTATGTGATTTTTACCCCTAAGGGATGGCAAAAAATCACACAATTCCTCCGGAAGGAGGAATACAAGCTTTGTAAAAACCCTGAAGTTATTGCCGGGATAGCCCAAAAGTTCGGAGTGGACCTAATTTGACATGAAAGGTGCAAGCAAGTCAAACTAAATATTGTTTGACTTGCTTTTTTGTTTAGGAGTTTATTAAATTTTTTGTTAAAAATATTAGTTAATAAAAAAGTCCTCAAAAATTTGACAAATTTAGAAAATTTGTATATAATTAGGTATCAAAAATTATTTTTTATTCTGTAAATTATTAAAAATGGCAGGAGAAAAAGTGCTAGAGAATGAGTATGAAGGAATGTCTTTGGAGGCTCTAGAAGCAGAAGACGCTGCTTTAGAAGAAGAGGTTGCTAAATTAGAGGCCAAGAGGGCAGCACTACATACACAGTTAGAAATAGCTAAAAGTAATAGGGGATCAACTCCGGAGTCTACACGTTCTGCAAGTTCTCGTATTGCGTGACTTGATTTAAGTAGGATGGCAGTTGCTAATGTGTCTAGGGCTCACGTAGATAGACTTAAGCTTTATAAATGGGGTAATGAGAGTATTACAAAGCAAGAGGTTTTGAATATTGTTAATGGTTTACCAGAACCATATAATTCAGAAGTTTCTAGATATATTGAAAGAAACAATATTAGATGATTGCAAGAATATTTAAATGATAAGATAGATTCTTGAGAGATTGATTTAGATGGATTGACTCGTGCTCTTAATGTTAGAAATATTCCGTTTACAGATGGTCATATTTTAGAGGATGATAAATTTTGACCACAAACACTTGAAACTATTAGATTCCTTATAAGACAGTTAAATTGAGAGCCAGAGGAACCAGGATATTCAGAAATAAATGTAAGGGTTGAGATAAAATTGCCAGCTCAAGGAGATGTAAGACCTGAGGATTTGGTAGAATTGCCAGAATGAGGAACTGCTGAATTTGAAGACGGAAGGGGTATAGATAAGGAAAAGGCTGGAGAACAAGAAGTAGTTGTTTTGGTAAGAGTGTGAGGAAAAGTAGAAAGAGTAACTGTTGTAGTAGTAGTCGATGTTGAAAGTCAAACAGCTAGAGTGGAAAAGAAAAGAGAAGATAAGGAAGATAAAAATCCAGATAAACCAGATAGACTATCTGATCAAGTAGAAAAAGTGCCAAATCTAGACTGGATTAAAGAAGAAATGTCTGATGCAATGCATGATATTAAAGATAAGAATCCTAAGAAGAATCGATCTCCGGAAAGAAATTCTTATGATAAAAATTTTGATATAGATATGGCGCGTAATAGAGTGATTCTTAAAACTTGGTGAATTTCATTGCGTAGTTCAGAAAAAGAACCTATAGATGATAATAGATGTGAAATAGATTGGAAAACATGAGATATGTTTATTGTTTGTGGAAAGAATCAATATAAGATGCCATTGCATTTCGGTAGATTCGCTCTTGATAAGGGATATCCTACGGGAGATAACGACAATAATAGACAAAAAATTAGGGCATTTACAGAAGTTTGAAACTTGATGAATATGATGAAGGCTCATGCTGTATTTAATGGAAAATGAGCAATAGAGTATCAAGTGCTTGTTGGTATGCCTTGACAGAGTGGAATTAACTTGAATGACGGATTATTGTGAGGAGAGTATGATACATTACTTGTAAGTGAGTGAGAGTTGAATAGATTATCTAATGCATATAGTCATTTATGACTAAAATTTGATAAAGCAACTAAAATTCAAATTGCTTCATTATTAACTGCAATGAAACTTGATTTGTGAAAAATTAAATGGAATCCTGATATTGAGAGAGTTGGAATAAGAGGGCTTTGAATTGACCCTCTTAACAATGAACATAAGAAATGGGTAAAACATTACAGTAAAAAATATAATAGGTGATCTGCTTAATTATTAAATTGATAAAAAATGATTAATGAAATGGAGGCTCGAGTCCTCCATTTTTTATTGTAGATTGTATATAATTATTTTATATTAAAAAGTCTTCAAAAAATTGACAAAATCTAAAATTTTATATATAATATATTATCTAATAATTATTTTTTATTATGTAATCTATCAAAGATGGCAGGAGAAAAAATTATTGAAGGATTCTCTTCAAAAGAAAATGTGAGTGAGCAACATGAATGGACAAAAAAACAAGTAGAAGCCGAATTATCATCAATTAAAATGAATATTGTAGGATTTTATGAATCAGATGGAAATAATACAGATAAGATCAAATATAATTTAGAAGCTGTGAAGTCTTATTTATGAAAATTGTACGAAGAAATTAGAACTAAAGATACTAAGGAAGCTTGGAGTTATCTCTCACAATGAACTCGTCAATATGCTTGGATTATGGCGGTACAAATTGCATTAGAATCATTGGGAGAAGGTTGGGATACAGAATTAAATAAAATTGATTGATTATTGTGAAAACCAGGTAGTCGTACAAGAAATGCAGTAAAAAAGTTCCAAGAAAAATATAATGAGGCGCATAAATCTAAGTTGACACCTGATTGATTGCCAGGTAAAGAAACAATTAGAGCAATATTAGAAGTTTTAGGTTGATCAGTGGATAGCCAATGAAATGATAGAGAAGAAAAACCAGAAAATTCAGAAGTACAAATAAAGAATGAGATAGAATTGCTAGATTGAGATGTAAAAGCATGAGATTTAGTAGATTTACCGAAATGAGCAACGGCTGAATTTGAAAATGGAAAGGGTATAGATAAGGAAAAAGGAGGAGAACAGGAAATAGTTGTTATAGTAAAAGTTTGAGATAAAGTAGAAAGAATAACTGTTGTTGTAATAGTTGATGTTGAAAATAAGAAAATTAAAATTGATAGAAAAGAAGAAGATAAGAGAGAGCATAAGGAAGTAGAAGTTGGTAAAAAGGTTAAACCAAAGGATTTGATAGATCTTAAACAATATCCGAATGGAACAGAGGTGGAGTTTGAGAATGGTAAATGAGTAGATACAACACAAGCGAAAAAATGAGTAGAAGTAGTGGTGATTGTTAAGGTGCCAGGTAAGGATCCAGTAAGAGTGGTGGTAATAGTAGACGTTATAGGTAAAATAGATGATGATGAAAATTTAGAAAATTGAGAATGAAATCAAGATGAATGAAAAGAAAGTAAAGAAAATTTCTCACGTAATTCATATTGAGAATTTGATTGGAAATATTTAGAGTGAGTAGAACATGGATCAACAAAAATTGTTACTTCAGTAGAAGAACTAAAAAAATTCTTGAAGATTTCAGATCTTAATGATTCTATAAAAAGATGGAATGATGATTTCTTTAAAACGAAGAATTTGTGATTTAAATATATTGAAAGACCAAATACGGCAAGTCAAAGATATTTAATAAAATCAGTTGATAGAGTTTGAAGTCAAGTCAATGTAGTTTATGGAGATGATTGAATAGATAGATGAAAATATTGATGACAAATGATAAGTGGTGAAATTTTGTTTGTAGAAATAGATAAATGAAATAATGTTAATTGGTTAAAAGAAAGGGGATCGAAGCAAAGGATAGTAAATTTACCGGAAAATGGAAACGTAAAACCATGAGATTTAATAAATCTGCCAGATGGAGGAAGAGCTGAATATAAAAATTGAAAGGGAGTAGATAAAACAAAGAATTGAGTACAGGATGTAGTGGTTGTGGTGAGAGTATGAGATAAGGTAGAAGAACTAAAAGTTAAAGTAAAAGTCGATGTGGAGAATGGAACCTTAGTTATTGTAAAAGTTGATGTTGAAAAGAGTGATGTTAAAGTAGAGAAAAAAGAAAACAAGAAAAAAGTGGAAAATATGGTTTTGAATGATGGATACCCAAAATATTTCTATACGTGAGAAGTAGATTCTAAATGAATGCCTCACTGAAAGTGAAAGGTTAAGTATAATAGGGTAAAATACGATGATACGCATTATTTTAAAAAAGAATGAACTTATGAATTTGAATGAATATGGGAGCATTGAAAAATTGTAGAATGTACATCATATGGTAATACTTTAAAGATAAAGTATAATTCGGAATGAGATGCAATATTCGAGACCGCTTCTTGAAAGACTTTGAAGGTGGAAAATATAAATACTGATTATGTTGGAGAGACAGCAAATATAATTAATTATATTTTTAGAGGTATTAAAGACAGCTGAGGTCAGGTTGATCATTTTTATATGAACAATGATAAACATTTGAGAGTTAAGTATGAAGATGGTGATTATGCTCTAGTACTTAAGAATGCATACGACAAAATGAGAGTAAATTATTCTGAACCATTGATTCAATGGCTGAATGAATATAAAAAAGAGATGTTGTAAATTATATGTATCTTGCTTTTTTGGCTGACTGAGCTTTATCAGTCAGCTTTTTAAAATCTACGCTATAATGTAGTATTATTTGATATTTTTTAATGACTTGTTGATATTTATTTAAAATTATATTGTTGAAATTTTATATATTTGTATTTTAGAAGAGAATTAAAAAGTCATCAAAAATTTGACAAATAAATATATTTATTTATAATTAGGTATATATATTTTATATATTAATTATATTAAAAATGTCAACAAAAAAAACAATGGAACAACCAAATGAAGGTTTGCGTGAAGTTGATTGGGTACAAGAACAATTAGCTTTAGCGGGGTTAAAAAAGGAAGTTTTATACACAAAAGAAAAAAATGAAGTAAAGTATCATTTGGATACGCCAATGGATTATCTCAAAACTTTAAATGATAAAAAAACATATAAAGAGATAATGGCTGAGAATTCTGGAGCAACTATTATGTCTATACAAATTTTGCTAGAAAGTATATGATATGAAGTTGGTCAAATTGATGGAATTTTGGTAACAAAGTGAAAGTCAACATCAAAAACGATGGAAGCTATTAAAAAGTTTCAGTCGGATAATTGATTAAAAGCTGATGGTATACCAGGACGTGCCACAATTGATAAATTGTTGGCTGTATGTGATGATAAATGAATATGACAAAGTCGAGCACAATCTAAATGGAATAAGCTATGGAAGCGAGTTAAAAGTACTAAATTGGGTAAATTATTAGATAGATCTTAGTATAGTGACTTTTTAGGGAATGAGTATAAACTTTAGCTCCTCGTTGATGAGGAGCTTTTTTAATAAAGTAGCAATCGTTTTTATATTGACATAATTGTGAAAAAATATAATATATTTGTATGTAAAAATAAAAATGAGTATTATAAAAATAAAAGGATATGAAAAAGTTCATTAAAAAAATTGTAGAGATGAACGTAATAGAATTATATTTTATTACGCTCTTGTGTCATTTTATGTGGTTATTTGCTGTTGGGAAAATTTTGCATAATTATGAGATTGAGTTTAGTCAGAATGTGGCTAGTTCTTTGAGACTTTTTGCGGTTGACTTTATGGATAACTTTGCGTTGGATTTTGTGTGTACATTGTTAGAGGAGGTAATATTTCGTTGGGGGCCTATGATTATCTTTTTTGCATGTTTCTGGGTTGTAGTGAAAATTGCAAAGATTGATAATGAGCTGATGTCCAAGATTAAAGAATATTGTATTGTTATTATTGTCTTGGTGTCAAGCACAATATTTGGCATAGTCCACGGAAATGTGTTCAATATCTTAGTGCAAGGGGTTAGCGGATTGATATTCTTCATGTTTTATCTTCGGGCATTGTATAGAGGAAAATTTAAAGGGAAATCTGACGTGTGCCAGATAAGACCGTTAATATCTTCTACTTTGTATCACATGTTAAGTAATTATGCATTTGCACTATTGTAATTTAGAGAAAACCGTGGTACACCTACGGTTTTTTCTAATTAAAAATTAACTCCGTAATGTAGCACAATATAGTATCTATTATTAGGTTTGTCGATTACAATTCATGCTCACATTTGAGTAAAATGATTCATAACAGCAGCTCTGTAATGACTTCCGTTTGCAGATTTTTCTTTCATAATTAATCAAGTTCGAGTTTTTTTAATGGCATCAATTAAGTCTTGAGTACAATCAGATTTAGAACATTTATAGTATCAATATCATATACTTTCAGAAAATGATGCTGCTCATTTTACACTTGCAGGGAATTTGATTCATAAATCTGAGAACCAATTCAATATCGAGTTGTAATTGTATGTTCAGTCTCAATTATTTCTGAGGTGTAAATTTGTGGTTTTACTATAACTAGCTAATTTATTTGCCCAAACAGTAGCAGATCATTCGAGATCTAAATTATAAGTATATGGATTTACTCAAACATTGTATCTTTCATCATTATGCCGTGAAAGAATTGAATTACGCACTTTTTGCTCATTTATATTTGAAAAATTATCAGAAAGGTGAGGCAGGTTCTTGGTTGAAGTATATTTCGTAGATGTTGTGTTGGTGGGTGTTTTAGTAGATGTTGTTTTGGTAGTTGATGATTTCGATGTTTTAGCTGCTTGTTCTTGTCTTAACTCGTGCTGGAACACATTTAGCATATTTAATGTATATTCTCTTAATTGTTTATATATTCGAGCGTTTTTATCTTTTGTGAACTTGGGAGTGGCTAGTGTGTCTGCAAAATTTTGAAGAAATTTTACTTGTTCTTCGGTAGTTTTCAGACTTGCAACTTTCTTGTCTAGTCATGGTGTGAAATCTGCTAGGCTGATAGCTTGACTATAGCTATCTCACATGAAAAATAGGGATAATATGCATAGTATTATTAATAGGGATTTCTTCATAGGTATATTTAGATAAAAAATTGATTTTCATAAATATAAAAATTTATGTAGAATTTTCAAATTTATTTATGTTTATTTATTATGAGTTGTATTATTCCTGAGATTGTATCTCATCTCATGTGTAATTAGCTCATCATTTTTTAGATACGACTGAAATTGAATGCTGTCCTGCAAAATGTCATGAATGTCAGTAGTAGAAGTCGGTATCTACTATTCTTAATCAATTAATATTGACTATATTATTATCGTAGATTTTCTGTCATCAATATCTTCAGCCTCATCAGCTATGTCCGTGAGAAATCATATTGATTCCACTATTTCTTAGTGATTCAACATAATTTTCAATTCAACTTATATCTCTATTTCAGGTATTTAAAAATATATCTGAAATATTATTAAATTCATCTAGGGATATATTTCAACTTCACTTTCAAAGAAGAGCTTCTCTAAGGAATCATTGATATTTTTGGTTTAATGTGTTGATGTTTGCTTGAATATTTCATCTTGTCAAATATTGTAGCATTCTTGATGTAGGATTTGTATGGCAATATAGTACATCATCAATTTGCGATACAAGTTTCATATTGCATATTTCTTCTAGTGTAATTCTTCATTCTGGTGATCTTCTCATTTCTTGCAATATCTGCTCTCTAGTTTTTTTTCAAAATAGGCTTTCAAAGTCTCACACCTCTCCTCATATAAATTTTGCTAATTCTGTTAATCATTTTCATTGACTACCAAGCATGGCTATATCTAAAGCTGAAGCTTGGTGTCCCGGTCCAGCAAAACGGCTTACTTTTCATCATAATAGGTAAGCAATCATAAAATCATCATGATTTCATACTATGATATCAATATCTCATCACTGACTTCTGGCCTGCTCTCTGAGTTGATGAATTTCGTCGACGATTCTTAATCAGTCAGTTCATCTATCAGCTAAAATGTCTCATTGAAATACTACTTTTTTGTTTCAACCAGTCCATTCTAAGTGTCAATTAACTTCTTTGGCTAATCAGGCATATTCCATGTTTCATTTCAGTGCTTGATATTCTCAATGTAAATCTCAAATGGCTATTACATCGGAGTTTCTGGGAACTTCAGCCATTTCTCTTCTTTCTGTATTTAATGACTGCTTTGGCTTTTCTTTTTGTAATCTGGCTTGTTCTTCTCTTTCTTTTTGTAATCTGGCTTGTTCTTCTCTTTCTTTTTGTAATCTGGCTTGTTCTTCTCTTTCTTTTTGTAATCTGGCTTGTTCTTCTCTTTCTTT
>JAEEGF010480561.1_pt1 | contig 15146 bp, 11 predicted proteins | sample 9134171 | NCBI WGS metagenome assembly JAEEGF01 (sample SAMN16246542, study PRJNA631951) | gut metagenome | biome: gut microbiome; feature: rumen; material: AP-attached | host: Bos | place: Iran: Karaj | collected 2018-10 | reverse complement strand
GGACATGACCCCGAAGAAAAAGAACAGATTCCCTCCGGTCCAGCCCTTCAGACTTTCAAACCGATCCACGATGAGGATCACCACCATCATCTCGCCGCCTTCCATCACCAGCTGGGCCAGCGTCTGCATAAAGAAGGACAGGGGATACTGCAGGTGACTTTTCAAAAGCATTCCCATGGAGCGGATATATAATTTCAACGTATTCATATCAGCCTCCCTGAATGATCAATCGTTTCTTGTTTGCACTCCACATCCAGGTGCCAAGGGCCACCAGCAGCGCCGTCCAGACAGCCTGCACCGACAAAACCCGAACAGCCATGGAAGGCGCATACTCCCCGGTGTAAAGCCGGATGGGTGCATCCAGGAGCTGCGCATAGGGAAGCAGCGTGATCACCCGCTGCCAGCTGTCCGGGAACAGCGTCAGGGGCAAAAGATTCCCGGAAAAGGTGATCATCAGCAGGTTGAGTAATCCCTGCATGCCTCTGGGGTCCAGGGTCCGCATGGTGAAGGCCATGGTGATATTCTCCAGGGCGCACATACAGAACAGTCCCAGCACCAGGGCCAGCAGTCCCAGCAGAAGTCCCGCCGCCGAAGCCGGAGCCATCAGGCCCCAACCGGCAGGAAGCAATGCTGCCACCACCATCATAGGGATACCCCGCATGAGACTGCCCGTCAGCTTCTGGGCCATGATCCGGGCATAGTAAAACCGGTAAAGCCCCACAGGCCGGCACAGATCGTAGGAAATATTTCCGGTGCGGATTTTGTCCGCCAGGTCCGGATCCGAGCTCAGCAGCATCCGGAAGAATGCCTGCTGCAGCCAGACATAAGTCACCACATGCTCGATGGGCATGGACTGCGGTCTGCTCTCATACAGAGCCCGGTACAGCGCCGTCAGCACCAGTCCGAAAAACATCTGGCAGGCGATGCCTCCGATCATGGCGCCCCGGTATTGCAGCTCCATCCGAAGCCGCATGCGGAAAACGGAAAAATATGCTCTCACAGGTCCATCTCCTTATACATGGCAGCGATCAGATGATCGATGTTTTCGGGTTGCAAGGTCATCTCACGGATGGTCCCCGCATCCTGCAGGGACGCAAGAAGCGCAGCAGTGGGCAGTTCCTTCGGAGAATAGGTGATGTGGATCTCCCCATCCGTTTGGGAGGCCACAGCCCCTTCCGGCAGGTGCAGGTCCGGATGATCCGTATCGTATTTCACGCTGACGGTGCGAACCGTGTCAAACCGCTCCAGCAGATCCGGCAGCTTTCCGTCAAAGAGCTTCTGCCCATGTCCCAGCACCATCACCCGGGAACACAGAGCCGCAATGTCCTCCATATCATGGGTCGTCAGCAAAATGGTGGTGCCATGCTCCCGGTTCTCCCACTTCAGGAAATCCCGGAGAGCCAGCTTGCTCACCGCATCCAGTCCAATGGTGGGCTCGTCCAAGAACAACAATTCCGGCCGATGCAGCAGGGAGCCGCACAGCTCCGCCCGCATACGCTGTCCCAGGCTCAGAAGCCGCAGGGGTGTCCGCATCAGTTCCTCCAGCTGCAATGCCTCCTGCAACTCCTTTAGGCGCGCTTCATAATCCCCCTGGGGGATCCGGTAAATGTCCTTCAGCAGGGAATAGCTGTCCAGCAGGGGCACATCCCACCAGAGCTGGCTCCGCTGTCCGAAGACCACCCCGATGTGCTTCACATGATTCCGGCGCTCCTGCCAGGGGACTCTGCCACCCACCGTGACTTCTCCCCCCTCCGGGGTAAGGATTCCGGACAGGATCTTGACGGTGGTGGATTTTCCGGCGCCGTTGGGTCCGATGTAACCCACCAGCTCTCCCCGCTCCACTTCAAAGGAAACACCCTTCAAGGCTTCCACGATCTGCTTCTCCCGGAAAAGCTGACCCTTCTCCCGCTTCTTCCGGACGGTGAAGGTCTTCTGCAGATTGTTCACTGTAATGTAACTCATCTTCTCTGTTCCCTGCCTATCGTTTTCTATCGTTCGATACATCCCCGAAAATCCCGGGTCCTTCATCATAATCTTCTATTGACTCTATGTCAACACTTTTAAGCCCCGCTGAAAAAAGACATCCCGACGGGATATCCGGATCCCGTCAGAATGTCTTTGTTTGCAGGTAGAAAGGTCTCTTGCCGATTTCCAGAGCTGCTATGTTTTGCCAGTTACACTAGCTTACCCGGATGTCCGTCAGGGCCACCTGGTCTCCCGTAATGGAAGTGTAAAGCTTCTTGTCGATGTCCGTCAGGATCACCGTATTGCTGATGGCGATGCCGCCGTTCTCTGTCAGGACTGTGATGGTGTTGTCCTGCACCTTGAAGGTAACCGTTGCATCGAAGCCGTCCTGATTCCGCTTCTTCCAGGTATCCCAACCCTCGAAGCTGTTCAGCTTGTAGACATTCATCTTCATGGTACAGTTGGGATCGCACTCCCAGGCCTCACCATCGAACCGCAGAAAGGCCAGATCCCGGTAGCTGGGACCGTTCACCACGCCGTCATCGGAACAGAAGATGTCCACAAAGGGACAGTGCCATACCAGTCGCGCGGTTGGCAGGTTCTTGGCATGGAAGGAAATCTGGAGACCATCCCGGATCTCCACACCCTCCGATGCAGCGGAACGATAGCCGTCCACCTGCACGTTGGGCATATCTCCCACCGGTCCCTCGATATAGCTGATCTCCTCTGCGATACGGGGGATCAGATCTGCGGGGGATTCCTCCTCCGCCTTGTCGATCTTTACATGACTGAGCTTGCAATGGTCACCGGTGAGTCCGATGTATGCGTATCGGGTACTGTCTGCCAGCGCCACGATATTCTCCACAACCTGCGCCTTGCTGATGATCCGGATCAATGCATGGTCTCGGATGCGCACCACCTCGATGCGATATTCGTTATCCCGCTTCAGATAAGGATCTTCCTTGGGACTGATGGTGGTCCGGATCTTCCGGGCTCCGGTGGTCACGCTGCGGCCGTCCAGCCAAAGCTCTGCATACTCGAAGTAGTTAAGATCCCTGATCTCCTTCTCCGTATCATGGACCCTGCCGTCCAGGGAGTCAAAAAGCACCATGGAAGGCACCGGGATACGGTTCGGAGTCTTCTCATGAGGGGTGACTCTCAGGTGGATGGTGGACATGATATTGGTCATGAGGATTCCGGCAGAGAACTTGCTGCGGTAATCCTCCACGATCAGTTCGTCCTTACCTGCCAGCTCCACCACTTCCTCGCGCTCGCACATCTCATACTCGGTGTCCACGTCGATGAGATGAAGCATCAGACGGGCATATTCGGGATCGAACTGGGTACCCGTGCCCTTGACCAGCTCCTCACGCAGGATCTGCTGGGGAATGGGATCACGGTAGCTTCTCTTGGAAGACATGGCGTCGTAAGCATCCGCCACGGCGATGATCCGGGCGATCTCCGGGATATCGGTTCCCTTCAATCCGTAAGGATAACCCTTGCCGTCATAGCGCTCATGGTGTCCGGCAGCTCCCGTGATCAGGTAAGGGAACTCCGTGATCCGGGACAGGATCTGGGCGCCCAGTACAGGGTGCTTCTTGATCTCCGCGTACTCTTCGTCCGTCAGCTTACCTTCCTTGGTAATGATGGTATCGGGCACGCCGATCTTACCGACATCATGGAGCAGGGCTGCGTAGTAAACCTCTTCACACTCTTCCGGGGTCTTCTGAGCCATCTCCGCCAGCTTGCGGGAATACTCCGCCACGCGGGAAGAGTGACCGTGTGTGTACTTGTCCTTCGCATCGATTGCGCTGGCAAGTGCTTCGATGACCTCGGAGGTCAAGTTCTTCATCTTGATGCCGGCGTTCTCCACCTTATCGATGTAAGCGTTCAGCTGCTCGTTCAGCTGCTGCCGGTACACATTGGTCAGATAGATGTAATATTCAAAGACGCAAAGGGCAGTGACTGCATTGGAGTAGCTGATGCCGGAATCGTTTCCGATCTCATGGATGGTCACCAGAACCGCCTGCAGGAAGATCATGACCAGGATCAGAGTCTTCCGGTGGTCTCCCTTCCGGAAGGACTGAACCGAAGTGTTCAGCAGGATCATCAGATAGATGAACTGGACGACAAAGACGGTGTAACGAAGCGGCCCTGGGGTCCAACGGTTGTTGTCTGCGATGGCGAATGCGATCCTTGCCCCAAACATGGAGGGCAGGTAGATCAGTGCATTAACGATGGCGGGAATGGTGTAAAGAGCGCGATGCCCGGTTCCCTGGCGGATGATCAGGATCTCCATCAGGATCACGATGGGCCGCAGTATGTATCCCAGAGATGCACAGACCCGGCGCAACACAACCGTACGATGAGCCACCTGAGGCGCCAGCCCGCTAACATCCGTAGCGACATCAAAGGCTCCCACAATGGTCAGCACGAAAACCGTGATCACACAGTAGATAAAAATATCCGTTGCCGGGATCTTCACTTCTTTGTTGACGATCATTAAGACAACAATGGCCATCAGGATGACCAATGTCATAAAATTCACAGAAAAAAACGATGCGATCATACTTCTCTCTCCCGTCGACCATTATACACTTTTTCGCACTAAAGTGAAATAGATATTTCCGGGCCCATACCGTGCAAAATGCCCCTCACAGCTGATTGACTGTGGGGGGCATGATACCGGTTCTGTTATGTTCCGCTGCCGACTCGCTTCAGCCTGTATTTTTCCACAAACTCGTTGGCCGGAAGCGGCTTGGAATAGTAGTATCCCTGGAGGAAATCGCATCCGATCTCCTTCATGGTACTGGCGTACAGGACATTCTCCACGCCTTCTGCGGTAACCGTAAATCCCATACTCTTAAAGGCCCGGATCATGTTGGGCAGGATGTCGTCCGGCTCCCGGCAGTAGTCCCAGACGATAGACATATCCAGCTTGATGTTGGCGAAAGGACACTTCTTCAGACGAGAGAGATTGGAATAACCGGTGCCGTAATCATCGAGTACAAAGACAAATCCCTTCTCGCCCATACTGCGGATCTGACGCTGCAGGAAGCTGTCATCGATCATGGCCTCTTCCGTGATCTCCAGGTGCACGGAGCGGGGATTGATATCATAATTTTCCACAATGGCGGCATATCGGTCCGCCAGGTCGGTCCGCAGGAACTGGCTGGGAGACAGGTTCACATTGATCCATTCGATCCCCAGAGTATCCAGGTCCACATCCCGGATGAATTTACAGGTTTTCTCAAAGACCAGCTCGCCCAGTCCATTGATCCGTCCGCTGGTTTCCGCCACCTGAATAAAGATGGCGGGGGGAACGATCTTTCCATCTTCGTCCTTTAGTCTGGACAGGGCTTCTGCACCCACAATCTGCCCGGTGGAGGCATCCATAATGGGCTGAAGATACAGCTCCAGTTCCGAGTTCTCCAGCGCCTTTTCGATACTGTCGCGGATCTTCTTTTCCCTGTCCGCATTCCGGACATCATCTTCCGAAACTTCCAGCGGTTCTTCCGCTTCCGTCTGTCCCACCTTATCCAATGCTTTCAACATTGTCCGAAGCAGGGTGTCCGCAGAATAGTTTCCGTGGATCACTTCATAATTCGCAAAGCCAACAGAAAGATAGAGTTCTGAAGTCTGAGATTTCCAGGGGTGATTGAACCGCTCCGCGATCTCATGAGATCTGCCGGCAAAGTCCGTACCCGGGCGGTCGATAATGACAAAGCGTCCGTTCCTGCAATAGAAGATGAGCGCCTTCGGGAACAGGTGCTTCAGGTATTTTGCGATGACAGTGAGGCCCTCTTCCATCCGGACCAGGCCGTAAATGTCCCGCATTTCCAGGAAGTTCCGGATAGCGACTCCAAAGGGGATCAGTCTCAGTTTCGTCCGGTTTTCCTCCAGATGCTCTCTCAGTGCCAGCCGGTTAAAGACATTTCCGTGCAGATCCAGATAAAAATCCGGATTGCCGAAGGACATGTACACGACCAGGATCGCAAGCAGCATAAAGGTATCCATCAGCAGGTAAGACGGCATCATGTACCGCACTACCAGGGACATGAGGACGATCACATTGCAGAAAAGAATGCCGAAGCTTTCACGCCTTCTGGGAAGGTTCTTGCGGAACAGGATGAAGGAGTTGAAGGACATGATGGCATAACAGAAACCGACCACATAGAGGATATTGTACCAGGATCCGGAATGATATCCGGTCTCATCGATATAAAAGATCACATAGGGGAATTTGGATGAGCCGGCGCCGGCAGAAACAAAGGCTGCCAGAAGGCCCAAATACATGGGAACTCTTGCCAGATGGCCGATCCAGAACTGCCACTGAAGAGAATCCTTAAGAACAGCCGCCGCAAACAGATACAGCATGAATGCCCGCAGGAAGAAACCGACAAAATAGAACATGTTGAGGATCTTCAGTGTCAGGATGCTGTGAGACTGAAAGTTCATATCTGCGATGGAGGAAATCAGATCCAAAAGGATACAGAACGTCTCGATCAGAATCAGATGAACGAATATGAGATTTCTTCGAACCGGAAGTCTCGGTCTTGAGAAGTAGAATGCCAGTATGACACTCAGGATCATCAGGATCGGGATCTCAAAATTGTAACTCCACATGGTGCTCCCCCTCGCAAAGTATCGCTTTGCAGCACATGAACAGTTAGGTATGGATATTGTACCATATTATTTCGTGCAATGCGAGTAAAGGCTTTTTACTCTTCCTGCACCCGGGCAAATCCCTTGGCCATCCGCAGTTCGAAATCCCGGAAGTGATTGCCTTCGTTCCACTCCAGGGTACAGTTCATTCCCCGCTCCCGGAGGAAGGCATCCGTCCAACGGATCCGGTCACCCACTGTGGCCATAACAGCACTCCTTGTCTTCTCTTCCTTGTTTCCAAGGCTGAGGTAAACTGACTCGCATTGCAGGGGATGCTCCTGCAGATAGGTATCAAATCCCGGGAACCAGACGGAGGGTGATGCTGCCGCCACGCCTCGGAACCGGTCCGTCTGACCGGCTGCCCAAAGCGCAAAAAGGCCCGCCAGGGAATATCCACCGATGTAGAGACTCCCCGTCAGACCTTTGCAATGTTTTAAAATTTCGGCAAGTGTGTCCTCAGCAGCGCCCCCGAAGCCCTCCTTGCCAAAGACGGCCGGCGCCTCCCAGGGAGACAGATCCCGGTTCCAGTCCTTCACCCGGAAGGCGACAAGGCGGAAATCCGCCCCGGAACGCTCCCGGATCAGACGGACTTCCTCTTCCAGAAGACCCTGCTCATGCCCGTCCACGGGCTGGATGAGGATCCTGCCCGCCTCCGGGTTGCCAAATTCATAAACTTCCATTATTCCACCACTCCGGCGTACTCATAGCCGGCTTCTTCCACAGCTGCCTTGATGGCTGCCTCGTCCACTGCCTTGGAATTCGTAATGGTTACCAGATTCTCCTCGTGGGAAGCCACAGCACTATCGATGCCCTCGATAGCCTCCAGCGCCTTCTTCACATGAGCCTCGCAATGTCCGCACATCATACCTTTTACACTGATCTTCATTTCGTTTGTCTCCTTTGTTTGTTCCTTAACTTTGTATGTTTCAATGATACTGCCAGTCACCGCATTTGCGATCTTTTTATCCCGGCTGCCGTCATAGGGCCGGATCCAGTTCAGCCGCAGGGCATTGGACACCACACAGAAACTGGACAGTCCCATGGCCGCCGCGCCGAAGATGGGATTCAGGGTCCATCCGAAGGCCGCCACATAACAGCCCGCTGCCAGGGGGATTCCCAGCACATTGTAGAAAAAAGCCCAGAACAGGTTCTCGTGGATGTTCCGCAGAGTGGCCCGGGAGATCCGGATGGCTGCCGCCACATCCCGGATACTGTTCTTCATCAGCACAACATCTGCCGCATCAATAGCCACATCCGTACCTGCACCGATGGCGATGCCAAGATCCGCGGAAGTCAAGGCCGGCGCATCGTTGATGCCGTCTCCCACCATGGTCACCTTACCGTGCTCCATGAGTTTGCGGACCACTGCTTCCTTGCCATCCGGCTTCACGGATGCCACCACCTCATCCACACCGGCCTGTGCCGCAATGGCTGCCGCCGTGATCTCATTATCACCCGTAAGCATCACCACATGGATGCCCATGCGCTTCAATTCCTCGATGGCTTCCGGGGAATCTTCCTTGATCACATCTGCCACGGCGATGATGCCAAGGAGCTGGTTTTCCCGGGCAAACAGCACCGGTGTCTTGCCTTCTTCGGCGAGGGCATTCAGACGTTTTGTGACATCGCTGTCAATTTTACCGATGGTTTTCTCAATGAAATTCCGATTGCCGCCGTAGATTTCTTTGCCTGTAAGTCTTGCTTTCAGACCGTTTCCGGAGAGGGTTTCAAACTCCATTGTCTCGTCAGGAGATACCCCCTTCTCCCGGGCACATTCTGTGATGGCTCCGGCGATGGGATGTTCACTCTTGGACTCCAGTGCATAGGCGACGCGGAGAAGTTCTTCCTCCGTCGCTCCCGACACCGGCAGCAGGTCGGTCACCCGCATCTGTCCGGTGGTGATGGTGCCGGTCTTATCCAACGCCACGATCTGGGTCCGTCCCGCCTGCTCCAAGGCGGCGGAGGTTTTGAACAGGATGCCTGTCTTCGCCGCAACACCGTTCCCCACCATGATGGCCACCGGAGTTGCAAGCCCCAAAGCACAGGGGCAGCTGATCACCAGCACGGATACTGCTCTCGCCACAGCATAACCCACGGACTGTCCCGCCATAAGCCAGGCCGCAAAGGTCACCAGCGCAATGCCGATGACCGCCGGCACAAACACACCGGATACCCGGTCGGCGATCTTTGCAATAGGTGCCTTGGTGGCAGCCGCATCGCTCACCATCCGAATGATGGAGGAAAGGGTCGTATCCTCTCCCACCCGCTTCGCTTCACAAACAAGATGACCGGAGGTATTGATGGTAGCTGCGGACACTTCATCCCCCGCTGCCTTCTCCACCGGCACGCTCTCGCCGGTAAGGGCCGATTCGTTCACCGCGCTCTCGCCCTCCAGGACGATTCCGTCCACAGGGATGCTGTCACCGGGGCGCACCACGAAGTGATCTCCCACTCGGACTTCCTCGATGGGAACCGTGATGTCTGCGCCGTTCCGACGGACCACAGCCGTCTTCGGGGACAGATCCATCAGCCCCTTCAGCGCGTTGGTGGTCTTTCCCTTGGAGCGGGCCTCCAGCATCTTGCCCACCGTGATCAGGGTCAGGATCATGGCCGCAGCCTCAAAGTAGAACTGATCCATGTAGTACATGACCTGCTCACTGTCACCCGCCAGAACCGCTCCGGTCATGGCAAAAAGAGCTGCAACGCTGTATCCGTAGGAAGCAGTGGCTCCCAGCGCCACCAGGGTATCCATGTTAGGGGAGCGATGGATCAGCCCCCGGAATCCGCTGATAAAGAACTTCTGATTGATGACCATCACCAGTCCGGCCAGCAGAAGTTCATACAGTCCCATGGCCACATGGTTGCCATCCAGAAATCCCGGCAGTGGCCAGTCCCACATCATATGTCCCATGGAGACGTACATCAAAGGGATCAAAATGATGACGGAGACGATGAGGCGCTTTCGCATCTTCGGAGTCTCGGTATCTTTTAATGCGTCCGATTCCGGCATCGCCTTTTTCGCACCTGCGCCGGGAGCAGCCTTCCGGCTGGCGCCGTATCCCGCGGCCTCCACCGCAGCGATGATCTCCTCCGGAGCGGCATTTCCCTCCACTCCCATGGAATTGGTCAGCAGACTCACCGCACAGCTCTCCACTCCGGGAAGGGCGCTCACCGCCTTCTCCACCCGGGTCTGGCAGGCCGCACAGCTCATGCCTGTTACATTGTATTGTTCCATACTACTCACCTCTATAGAGCCGATCCGCTTTTCGGATCCAAGGCTCCGGTTCGACAGGTTTCTGTCTGCTACTTCATCAACTTTTGCAGCGTCACCACCAGCTCGTCAATGACTTCCTCATTGCCCTCCCGGATGTTGTCCACCACGCAGGTCTTCATGTGGTTCGCCAGCAAAGCCTTGTTAAAACTGTTCAGTGCGGAATTGATCGCCGAAACCTGCGTCAGAATATCCGTGCAGTAGGCATTGTTTTCCAGCATGCCTTCCACGCCCCGGACCTGCCCCTCGATCCGCTTCAGGCGGTTCATCAGATCCTTATATTCTTTCTCATCCCGCACCTTCGTCTTGCCGCTGTGGCAATGAGGACAGGACTCTTCCAATTCTTCGTTCAACTTGTTCTGATCTGCCATGACTATCTCCTCGCAGATACCCCCTATGGGTATCTGCTTATGGTTGCATCATATACCCCTATGGGGTATCTGTCAATAGGGTGCGTTACTGTACTCTATTCTTTACTCCCGCACGCTTGCCCGGATGGTCTCCCAGTCGTAGCATCTCCGGTACCCTTTTTCAGGTAACACATAATTCTGATTCCAGGGGCGGTCATACACCAGAACCTGCAGATCCGGCAGATGGTCGAAGAACTTGAAGGCCTTCGGCGAATCCTCCACCGCATAATCGAAGTGCATCTTGTAATAATCCTCCAGCGAAAGGCTGGTATCCCCGGCATCATAGAAGGTATCCCGGCCGTATTTATTCAGGTGATACAGCTTCACCCGCTCCAGTCCGTGCCGGTCCAACCAAAGGCGGGATGCCTTGTAGCTGCTGTAAGGGCGACCGGTGATAACGGAAACATCATACCCCAGATCGATCCAGTGATTGACGGTCTCGGAAGCTCCCGGCGTCTCATCGTAAGACAGAAGCGCTTCCGGCTTGTGAGCCATGGTCATCATCTTCTCGTACTCCGCATCCGTCAGAGAAAAGGACTTCTGCAAGTCGAAGAACTCAATCTGCTCGTATGGGATTTCCAGTCCAAACATCGCATCGACCAGTTCGGAAAAATACCGTGCCGTCTCGCAAAGACAATCATCAAAATCTACATAAATCTTCATTTTCTCAGAAACCTCCGATAGGTAAGATCGATGGGATTAACATGGGGAAAACCTTTCACGTTGTTTGATTAAAACAGGCTCATCTGCGTGTACTCCTCCGGGAGTTCCCGCATGTAGTGGAAGCAGTCGTCCGGAGTGCAGAGCATATTGTTTTTCTGACAGATCTGTCGGAATATTTGTCGGAGAGTTCCGGCATTGGGGCTGGGAATTTCATAGGCGTTGCCGTAGGTTTGGATGTAACGTTCCTTCAGTCCCGGGAAATACTTATCGAGAGCCGCATAATAATACTCCCGGTCACCGTCCCGGAGTGTCATGCCCATACCAAAATCGATGACGCCCTTTACGCCCACACGGGCGCACTCATTCAGGATGGCGGTGACGTTCTCTTCCGTATCATTGATAAAGGGAAGGAGCGGTGTCATCCAAACGATAGTAGGGATGCCTCGCTTCTGCATCTCCTCCAGCACTTCGATACGGCGCTTTGTGTTGCAGACATTTGGCTCCAAAATTCTACAGAGCGCATCGTCATAAGTGGTCAGTGTGATCTCCACCACGCATTTTGCAGTCCGATTGATCTCATCCAGCAGGTCGATATCCCGAAGGATGCGGTCGGATTTGGTCTGGATCGCCAGACCGAAGCCGTACTTCCGGATGATCTCCAGGCACTTCCGGGTGAGCTGCAATTCTTCCTCGCAGTGCATGTAGGGGTCTGACATGGCGCCGGTTCCGATCATACACCGCTTCCGCTTGGATTTCAACGCCCGCTCCAGCAGTTCCGGGGCGTTCTGCTTTACTTCCACATCCTCGAAGGGATGGGTGAACTGGTAGCACTTGCTCCGGCTGTCGCAGTAGATGCATCCATGGGTGCAGCCCCGGTATATATTCATGCCGTGATATCCGCCGCTCCCGGTGAGGATACCCTTCGCGTCCGTAAAATGCATACTGCCTCCCTCAAATCAGATAAATGCCACCATATACAGTGGCAACGGGATAACTCCATTATCAGCCGTGCCGATATTTCCGTCCACGAACTGATATCCCAGGGCAATCTCATCATATTTCTTTATGACAGCATTCATGGAATTCGCTGCGGCTTTCCCGCTCTTCACTTCGATAGGAACCACCTGTCCATCAATCTGGATCAGGAAATCCAGTTCTTTTCTTGTGCCTTTCGCATTAAAACTCGTGATTTAATTCCAGAGATGAAGCGATGTAGTAGTGAAACCCCTTCTTCTCGCAATACTCCCGGATTTCGTTGATCAAGCTCTCATCCTTGGTATATTCCAACAAATAAATCTCCGCCCCCTGAGCGGCATACCGTTCGACATAGTCCTGAAAGTATTCTCGATCTTCCGGTTCCGCAGTCCCAAAGGTTCCGTCATCCCAGAGGATTGTCGAGAAGACCGACTCCTGATTGATGCCGGCGATCACATCACTCCACTGACCATCGGTTTCGCAGTATGCGTCGAGGTATGTGTCCCCGCCGTTGATGATGACCGCCTTGCCGGTGCCCATCAGAGCCTGCAGAATCGCAGTCAGTCCATCCCGGATTTCATCCCTGGGATAAACGTAATACACATCACAATTGTCCACCAGGAATCCGTCCACACCTTTGGCCAGCAGAGCCGGCACCAGTTCTTCCGTCAGAAATTCCTGCCATCTGCTGTCGGATACGTTGATCCAGCGTTCTTCCTCCCAGTGCTCGTATGCTCCCAGCGTCAGGTCCTCGTACTCGGAATAATACTCCCGGAAATTCTCAAGGGAGCCAATATTGAGATAGGTGTAAACGCGATGCCCCTGAGTCCGAAAAGCATCAATCTCCTCCTTGGAAAAATACTGGGCATCGATGACAACTGTGTCATAATTCTTCAGAGAATCCAAGTTTTCCGTCACGCTTAAGAACACACCGTAATCTGATCTTGAAGCCTCTGTTTTCGCAGCCTCCGGTTTCGAGCCACAGCCTGCGAGGGTCACACACAGGATCAGCGCGACCAGAATTCCTGCTGCCACCTCACGATGGCATTGACACATCTTCACTGCAATACCCTCCCTCAAAACCAAAATGAGCCACAACCCCCGCACTCTGGCTCATTCGATTCCGCCAAGCTCTGTATACACCATTCCATTCTTTCCATGCTCGGATTTCATGAGGGAAATCCGGTTGGCGGTGATGTGCAGCTCCGGCTCCTCCGGGAGGTCCGTCAGCTGACCATACTTGAAGTCCACCCTGCGGATCAAGGTGATATGAGGCATGAACTTCTTGCGGTCGAAGGGGATGTCATGCTCCGCCAGCGCCCGGCGCAGTCTGCGGACATAACTGTTCAGTCCCGGGTTATCCTCAAACCGGGCGAAGTACATATCCCGGAAGTACTGGAGCCCGGCGTACTTCAGTTCTACCGGGCGGAAAGGAACTTCCTCCAGAATTTCCAGAACCTCCTCCGGGTTGCCGTATTCTCCTATGAATGCAAGGGTAAGATGTAGATTCTCCGGCCTGGTGAAATTGCCCTCCGCGCCACAATCGCGGAGGCCGGACTGAAGGTCCGTCAGGGCGGATACGATATCGGATTCAAAATTGATTGCAATGAATAATCTCATGAAATTGCCCCCCAAACCAACAGGAATATTATACCATAAAGCAACGAGCCAAATGAGCACTTGTGCGTTTTTGGCGAGTGCCAAAGATAACAGACGCCCTTTGTCTGTTATACCACAAATGCAAAAAGGCGCTCCGGCTCCGTCGGAGACGGGTGCCGGAGCGCCAGCAAGGTGGAAACTCCACATAACCAAAACATCGGAAGGACAAAAAAGTTGCAAACAAAACCCAGAATATACCTTTGAATTTCGAGAAAAACTTGCTATTATAGTTGGTATGTAAATCTATGGGAGGACTACCATGAGAACAAAAATCAAGCAACTGTTCCGAAGCACATCCGAATATGCTTCCAAAGAAGTGACCGTTTCTGCCTGGGTCCGCACGAACCGCGCACAGGCACAGTTTGGATTCCTGACTGTCAATGACGGATCATTTTTCGATAATCTTCAGGTCGTATATGAAAAGGGCCTCAGCAATTTTGACGAGGTTTCCAAGATCCGTGTAGGCTCCAGCGTGGAAGTAACCGGCACTCTTCTGCTGACCCCGGAGAACAAGCAGCCCTTCGAGCTGAAGGCAACCAAAGTAACCCTGCTGGGGGACTGTCCCGAGAATTATCCGATCCAGCCCAAGCGCCACACGAGAGAATATCTTCGTACGGTCGCGCATCTGCGTCCCAGAACCAACCTGTTCTCGGCAGTATTCCGGGTGCGTTCGGTAGCCGCTATGGCGATCCACACCTATTTCCAGGACAGAGGATATGTTTATGTTCACACTCCGCTGATCACCGGCGCGGACTGCGAAGGCTCCGATCAGATGTTTAAGATCACCACTCTGAACATGAATGATCTGCCCATGACTCCCGAAGGCAAGGTAGATTTCTCTCAGGACCTCTTCGGCAAGCAGTCCTTCATCACGGGTTCCGGCCAGCTTCAGGGCGAGACCTTCGCTATGGCGTTCGGTGATATCTACACCTTCGGTCCCACTTTCCGGACGGAGAATTCCAACACCCAGACTCATGCAAACGAGTTCTGGATGATTGAGCCCGAGATGGCTTTCTGCGATCTGCAGGGCCTTATGGACATCGAGGAGGAGATGCTGAAGTTCGTCGTACAGTATGTGATGGACAGATGCCCCGAGGAGATCGATTTCTGCGACAAGTTCGTATCCAACGGTTTAAAGGATAAGCTGAAAGGCATCCTCAATGCCGAGTTTACCCGCATCTCTCATCACGATGTGATCGACATCCTGAAGAAGGCAGATGTGAAGTGGGAGTTCGAGCCCGACTACGGCGAGGATATCGCCAAGGAGCACGAGAAGTACATCGTGGATTACTTCCATGGCCCTGTGTTCGTAACAGACTGGCCGAAGGATATCAAGGCTTACTACATGAAGGTGAACCCCGACAATGCCACCGTTGCAGCAGTTGATCTGCTGGTCCCTCAGGCCGGCGAGCTGATGGGTGGCAGCCAGAGAGAGGAAAATCTCGATGTGCTGATCAAGCGTATGGATGAGATGGGCGTCGACAAGGAAGGCATCGACTGGTATCTGGACACCAGAAGATACGGCGGCTGCATCCACT
>JAEEGF010291062.1_pt1 | contig 15146 bp, 11 predicted proteins | sample 9134171 | NCBI WGS metagenome assembly JAEEGF01 (sample SAMN16246542, study PRJNA631951) | gut metagenome | biome: gut microbiome; feature: rumen; material: AP-attached | host: Bos | place: Iran: Karaj | collected 2018-10 | reverse complement strand
TTGCCTTCCTTAGCCACATCCACCTTCTGGCTTCCCTTGGCTATTCTCTCCCTCTTCTTGCCGCTCTTCTTCTCAAACTGGGACATGTCAATCTTTCCCAGCACCTTGAACCCAGGAGTCTCTTCTTCTCCACTTTCCTTTTCGGTCTTGGTCTCCTCTACCTTGACAGGCTCTTTCTCCGCAGGGGTTGGGGCGGGAACGGGCTTCGGGGCAGGTTTCGGGGCCTCAGGCTTCGGGGTCTCGGGTTTAGGCTCCGGTGCGGTGACCGGCTCTGGTTTGGGTTCCGGAACCGGTTCTGGCTTGGGCTCCGGGACCGGTGCCGGAGTAGGCTTGGGCTCGGGGGCCGGTTGAGGATTAGGCTCAGGCGCGGGTGCCGGTTTCGGCTCCGGTTCGGGTTTGGGCTCCGGAGCAGGCTCCGGTTTCGGCTCGGGAGCGGGGGCCGGCTCAGGTTTTGGAGCTGGCTTAGGCTCAGCCTTTATCTCCTTGGGAGTGAATACGTTACTCTTGATTACGGTCTCCCTCACAGGCTCCTCGAACTCCTCTTCCTTGGCCGCTTCCTGCTGCTTTTTCGAGGTCCGTTCAAGAATCTCAGTCAGTTTGATGTCAACTTTCTCGGAGGCCTTCTTCAGCTCAAGGTCCTTCCCAAATTGCTTCTCGATGGCAGGAAGATGCTCATCCGAAATCTTGGCGTTCGGATTGGCCTCAACCTCCACACCTTGGGTTTTCAGGAAATCCACAAGATTCTGAAGCCCGATGTTGAATGTTTTTATAAGTTTGTTCAGTCTGATATCACCCATATTCAACCCCTTTAAATTAAACTCTTTACTACTTGAAGAATTAGTCCTCGAACTCAGCCTTCAAAATATTGAACACCTCAGCGACGGTCTCATCCTCGAGATCCGCCCTCTTTGCGATGTCTTCGGGTGTGAATGCCAGCACACTCTTGGCTGTGTCACAACCGATAGACTTGAGACGATCAATCACCCAAGGATCGATCTCATTGTCGAAATCGTCGAGAAGGACGTCCTCTTCCTCAGGAATCTCACCCTTAGGAAGTTCCCTCCAGACCTCGATCTCACGACCGACAAGCATTCCCGCCAATTTGATGTTGCAACCTCCCCGACCGATTCCTTTCTTGACCTCGTCGGGTTGCATGTAAACCTTGATCTTGTCAGCGGGGGACTCACCGAGGTCGATGGAAGATACCCTGGCGGGATTCAACGCCCTCTGGATCAAGAGCTGAGTGTTGGATGTCCACTGGAGGACATCGATGTTCTCATTGCGAAGCTCCCTGACGATGCCGATGATCCTGGAACCCTTCACACCGATGCAGGCTCCGATAGGATCGATCCTCTCATCGTAAGACTCGACAGCCACCTTGGCTCTCTCACCAGGGACACGCACGACCTTCTTGATGGTGATGAGGCCATCGAAGATCTCCGGCACCTCAAGCTCGAACAGCTTCTCAAGGAACTCGTTGGAAGTCCTGGAGAGGGTGATGTAAGGAGTGGTGTTGTTCTTCATCTCGACGCTCTTGATGATGGCGCGGATGGTATCTCCCTTCTTGAACCTCTCACCCGGAATCTGCTCAGCCTTAGGAAGATGGAGCTCGTTGCTATCCTCGTCGAGGATGATCACTTCCTTTGACCATGTCTGATATATCTCTCCAGTGAATATCTCGCCGACCTTGTCGGAATACTCCTTGAAAATATTCGCCTTGTCGATGTCCATAATCCTTCCCTGAAGGTTCTGCCTGATGTTCAGGATGCCCCTCCTGCCGAAAGAGGCGAGGGAAAGCTTCTTGGTATAGACATCTCCGATCTCGTAGTCGTCATCTCCGGTCTCCTCCAAAATCTGCTGGAGGGTGATCTGCGTGTTAGGGTTCTCGACCTCTTCGACTATGTCGAAATTCTGGTAGATCTCGCAGTCTCCCTTATCGACATTGATAATCACGTCGAAATTGTCGGATGAGCCATAAGTCTTGGCGATCTGGGTCAGGAACACGTCCTTGAGAACGCCCATCATAACGGGCCTGTCGATGTTCTTCTCCTCTTTGAAATCCTTGAAGGCATCAATGAGAGTGATCACGTCTTTCTTTTCCATAATTCTCTATATCAACTATTTCTTAAATTCGACTTTAGGTGAGACAGAATTGATGTCCTCAAAACCGAACCTCTCCTCACGCTCCACCAGGATTTTCTTTTTCTTTCCTTCGACGGTTTCCTTCGAAGTGTACCGGAGGCCTATCCCATCCACGTCAGCCGCGGTCAGGACCCCGGTCAGTTTCTTTCCTCCTTTCAGAAGGACCACGACCTGGGAACCTAGGGCCTTGGTGAATTGGCCAGGCACCTTGAAAGGCTGGTCGAGTCCGGCGGAGGAGACAGTCAAGGAATAATCCTCAGCGTCCTTGTCGAAAGCGGCCAGGAAGATGTCGTTGAGGGCGACGCAGTCCTCGAGCGTGACGTCTCCGGTCTCTCTCTCGATCGTCAGAGTCACGTCATTGTCTTTGCTGACAGTGACATCCACAATGAAACAGCCGCGTCCCTCGACGGCGGGCCTGATGGTTTGAAGTATCAATTCTTTGTCCATATTCATAAAACAAAAATAGGAGACGCCGAACGTCACCTATCTCTCACAACACCGCAAAGATAAGGATTATTTAGGGAATATGAAAATAAATCGTTTACTTTGCATGAAAAAAGAATCATTATACCAGGTTTGAGATGGAATTCACAGCGAAACAATTGGCCCAGGTGCTTAAAGGAACAGTAGAAGGTGACCCTCAGGTCAAGGTTACTTCATTTGCCAAGATAGAGCATGGAAAAAGTGGCCAGCTTTGCTTTTACGCCAATCCCAAGTATGAGAAATATGTTTACACTTGCAAGGCGAGCATCCTCCTGGTAAACAATGATTTCCAGCCCAAGGAGCCGGTTTCTCCGACCCTTATTCGTGTAGCGGACGCTTACAAGGCTCTGGCGGATCTTCTCAAATATGCCGCTACCCAGAAGCGCACCGACCGCCGCCACCGCGGTTTCCGCTCATCCTGGTTCTTGACCACCAAGTTCGGCAAGAAGGTCTATCTCGGAAGCCACTCCTATGTCGGCCATCATGCCAAGATCGGCGACTACACCAAGATATTTGAGAATGTATATGTCGGTGACAACACTGTGATTGGTAAGCACTGCATAATCTACCCTGGTGTCGTGATCTATCCCGGAATGGTGATAGGGGATAATGTCATCATCCACGCCAATGCCGTGATCGGTTCGGACGGATTCGGCAACGCCCCTCTCCCTGACGGGACTTGGGAGAAGATTGAGCACCTTGGCAATGTGATTATCGGGAACAATGTCGAGATCGGAGCGGGTACGACGATAGACAGGTCCGAGATGGAGTCCACCATCATCGGAAACGGTGTCAAGATTGACAATCTCTGCCAAATAGCCCATAATGTCCAGATTGGGGACAATACCGTCATGGCCGCTCAGTGTGGTATCGCCGGATCCACAAAGATCGGCAAGAATTGCATATTGGCCGGGCAGGTAGGCATCGCCGGCCATCTTGAGATAGCGGACAACACCACCTTCGGCGCTCAAGCGGGTGTGATCGGCAGCGTCAAGGAGCCTGGCCAGACTTTGCTTGGTTCTCCTGCCATCAATTTCAAGAATTATATGCGCAGTTACGCTGTCTTCCGCCGTCAGGGGAAGGAGTAAGAATTGTTTATTACCTTTTTACTTCGTATCTTTGCGGACTGCTTTTTGTAGTAAAGCAGTCCGACAATTTGTTTATGACCTTTATCAAACAGAAAACCATCATTGGTGAGCACCAGTTCAGTGGTAAAGGCCTTCACACCGGGCAAGTCGCCAACATGGTGATAAAGCCGGCCCCGGAAGGCACGGGAATAGTGTTTCATCGTGTGGATCTTGGTCCCGCGGCTTTCGTCAGGGCTCTTGCCGAGAATGTTTCTTCCACAGCCCGCAGCACCACAATTTCAGAAGGAGACGCTTCCGTCTCCACCATCGAGCATTTGATGTCAGCCCTCTCCGGGCTTGGCATCGACAACGCCTTGGTTGAGATTGATAATGTGGAAGTTCCTATTCTCGATGGCAGCGCGAGGTTCTATGCCGAGGCTTTTCTCAAGGGTGGTATTGTTGAGCAAGACGCTCCCAAGACCTATGTGACCCTGCCTCATGAGATTGAGGTTAAGGACGAGAAAACCGGGTCATACATCAAAGCTACTCCAGCCGATGTGCCTTCCATCGGCTTGACCGTTGACTTCAACTCAAAGATTCTTGGGGTGCAAAGCGCTGTTTGGGATGAGAGTGTGGACTATGCGAGCCAGATCGCCCCTTGCCGGACATTCGTTTTCTTCCACGAGATCGAGTTCCTTTTCAAGAATAATCTTGTGAAAGGCGGAGATGTCGACAACGCTATCGTGATAGTTGAGCATCCGGTGAGCGACGAGCAAGTCACCACTCTCGCATCGCTCTTCAATGTGCCCAAACTCGCTGTCAATGAGAGCGGCTACCTCAATAACCTCACATTAAGGTTCCCGGACGAATGTGGCCGCCACAAGCTCCTTGACTTGATTGGTGACCTTGCCCTATCTGGTGGCCGTGTTCTTGCCAAGGTGGAGGCTTTCAAGCCTGGACACCATCTCAACACCTTGATGGCCAAGGCCATAAGGGAAGCGGTTTTCGAATAATCAAACTTTAGTATAGTAATGAATAATATCTCTCCTCTCGCATCGGTCAGTCCCAACGCTATTCTCGGGGACAATATCGAAATCGGTCCTTTCGCTTTCATTGACGACGATGTAGAGATTGGCGACGGTTGCAAGATTTTTCCGCACGCCACTGTTTTCCAATATGTCAAGATGGGCGTCAATTGCCAGATCTATCCCGGAGCGGTCGTCGGGGCAGTGCCTCAGGACCTTAAGTTTGAGGGAGAGGTGACCCGTGTGGAGATTGGGGATAATGTCACCATCAGGGAATGCGCCACTGTCAACCGCGGTACCAAAGCCAGCGGAAAGTATGTTACCAAGATTGGAAACGACACATTGATAATGTCTTACTCCCATGTGGCTCATGATTGCGTCATCGGCGACCATTGCATTCTGGTCAGTTATGTCGGCTTGGCAGGAGAGACTGTCGTGGATGACTGGGCAATCATTGGAGGAGGCTCCAAGGCCCATCAGTTCTCGAAGGTCGGCTGCCATGCGATGGTAGGAGGAATGGCGAGAATCAATAAAGATGTCCCTCCTTATGTATTGTGCGCCCATGAGCCCCTCAGCTATGTCGGTGTCAATATCGTAGGTTTGCGTCGCAGAGGATTCTCTTCCGACGTCATAAGGACCATCAAGGACATATACGACACCATTTATTACGCTGGTTATAACATCTCGGACGGATGCGCCAAGGTTGAGGAAGGTTTCCCGAAAACTGAGGAGAGGGACATCATCCTTGATTTTATAAGGAACTCCAAGCGAGGAATCATCAGGGCCAGCGACTCTCGCGACAGATCTAGTATTGACTAGTCATATCAGCGAGATATGCTCCTTGGCATAGCCTATTTCCCTCCGGTAAGTTATTTCGCGTTGATAGCTGAAGGAATGGTCATCTCGGACGAGAAGACCGTTCCTTCAACCGTTTATATTGAGGCAAAGGAGACTTACCATAAGCAATCATGGCGGAACAGGTGCCGGATTTATGCTGCCGATGGTCCTGCCTACCTCAATTTCCCGATAGTCCATGAGGGTGGCACTCACCAGATTCCGATAACTGAGATTAAGGTTGATTATTCAACGCCTTGGGTCCTGAAGACAAAGCGTGCCATCGCTTCTGCTTATGAGTCGTCGGCCTATTTTGACCACTATAAAGACGAGCTGTTCGCTATCTTGGATTCCCATCCGGCGACTCTTTTCGAGCTTGACTTGACCATCCTCAAGTTCTTTTTGGCCAAGACAAGAATAGCGGCTGATCTCCGCTTCACACAAGAATACTACCCGCCTATTACCGCCGCAGGTCGGGAGTCCCACCTGCGAGCATTTACCCGGATAGGGCGCGAAGCGCAGCGAGCAGGTAGGACTCCCGACTGTGGCGGCTATGGTGAGGACTTCAGGGAAGTACTTCATCCTAAGCGCGTTAACACTGTTCTGAAAGACTTGGGACTGGAAAAACCGTACTTCCAGGTCTTTGCCCAGAAGCACGGTTTCATTTCAGATCTTTCTATCATGGACCTTCTTTTCAATGAAGGCCCCGATTCAATCCTTTACCTTAAAACCTCCATCCCAAGGTCGCGGTGACGTCGAACCGGTCTCTCTTGTTGAGGATCATTGGAGAAGCATAGTCGCTGAGATAGTCAGCGTACGGGGAGATGTACTCGTCCGAGAAGGCCGTGTATCTGGCGGCTATGTCAGCGAAGAAGGATCCCTTGGAGTAGTACCCGCAACCGACTGAGAGAGCGTTGATCTTGTCGGTGAGGGTCTGCGAGCCAGTGTATTCAGGAATGGTGGTGAAGTTGTAACCGGCCCTGATGGGGAACTCGGGGATGGGCTTCACCTCGAATCCAACTCTCAGGTTGTGGGACTTGCCCATCGCCCTGGAGATGTCTTGGTTGACACCGTCGAATGTGTCGCTCCAGTTGCTGTCCCTCTCCTTGAATTTCATTGTGCTGTAGTCAGTGATCTCATAGTCAACACTGATCAGACCCATTCTCATGAAGGTGTAAGCGATTCCGGCGTTGGCCCTGTACGGGGTAACCAGCCGGTAGGCGAAGTTGCCTTCAGGGGAGGTGGCGTCGCCGTCATAAACTGAGTTCTGATAGTGGACATCGACTGAGTTGCGCCAAATCTCATCGATGAACAAGGTCGTCGGGGTCTGGATGGCCGCGCCAATCCTCAGTCCATCAACAGGGAGGGCGATGAAACCTATTTTACCGTACACTCCGGCTCCTGTCGCTGAATATGAGTAGCGATTGCGGAATTCGGTGAAATAAGTCGTGGCGTCAGAGTAGTCGATGCGGAAATCTGAAGGATCCACAGCTGCCTCTTTGATGTACTCATCGTAGCTGTAGGACAGGGTGGTGAGCCCCAGGTTGGCTCCGATGAAGAAGCGGTTGCTGATGTTGAATCCCAGATTCATGATAGCGTCCGACTTGTTGCCGGTGACTTTGCGTCCATAAGCCTGGTTGAGGGGACCTCCAAGGAATATGTCATAGATGTGATTGCCATATTGATCCATCTCACCGGTCGGGCTGAAGCTCTCAGTGGCTCCGATATACCTCCAATAATAATCAGGATCATTAGAATCACCGAAGTTGGAGATCGCTCCCGCCTGAGCGCTGGTGATGACGTTCCAAGGAGCGTACATGCCGCGGTCATCAGGGTTGTTGTAAGGATGATCCCACTCATCTATCGACTCTCCCTTGGCGTTGAGGTAGCCGTTGAGGAAGTCAATGTCGTAGTTCTCGGCATCGACCGCCATCAGACTCTGGAAACTGGTCTTGTCGTTCTGGCCTCCTGTCATCATCTGGCCGGTGTAGTTGGCCACACTGTTGAAGATGAATCCGTAGGTCACTCCGACAAGTCCGCTTCTCCTGCCAGTGTTGAAGTTGATAGTCGCTCCGACATTGGGCATCGTGAAGCGTGTGAGCTTCCTGTTGACCTCTCCGGTGAAAGTGTCAGAACCGTTCACAGGATAAGGACTCCAAGACGCGTTCATCGAGCTGAGTGTGATATTCGGGGTAATCGTGAATTGCGAATAGTTGAACACCGCTGAACCGGCAGGGTTGATGCCGACCGCTCCGAGGTCTCCGCCAACAGCTGTCATGGCGTTACCCATTCCTATTGAACGGGCGGTGCCGTAGTAGTTGTTCTGGCTGAAAGTCAGCGCGTCGTACATCGTCTGTGCCCCAGCGGAAACCGCTGCCAGCAAAAGTGTTATCGCTAAAAAAGTCTTTTTCATCTCAGTTGTATTTTAATAGTTTAAATCAAGGAGTTTGGATTACCTTCTGCCACCTCCGCCGCTCCTGCTGCCGCCACCAGAGCTTCCGCCGCTGTAACCGCCGCCAGAGCTTCCGCCGCTATAACCGCCACCAGAGCTTCTGGAGCTGCTGCCGGAAGAATAACTTCCTGAGGACGAGCTCCTGGAATAGCTTCCTGAACTGCTGCTGGATGAGCGGGTTGTTGAGGAAGACCTGTAGCTTCCGCTTGAGGAACCGCTGGAGCGGCTCACGCTTGAAGAAGAAGTAGAAGGCCTGCTATAGGTTGTCGATCCAGAAGAAGGACGGCTGTAGGAAGTTCCGGAAGATCTTGAGGAACCGGTGGTTCCGTAAGAGGTGGAAGTGCTTGAGCTCGAGCGGCTTCCGACGGATGTGGATCTGACCGAATGTCCGGCGTTGGGCCTTGCGGTCCTTGCTACTGAGGACATTGAGGATCTCGCTCCGCTTGCGGCCATGCTGGATGACCTGGTTGCTGTCGAGGTCCTTGTGGAAGGAGCTCCGGCTCTTGACCTGACCATCGAAGAACTTCTGACACCGGCGGACCTTGAGGTCGAGCCGATTCCGCTTCTTGTCGTGGAGCCTGTTGTGGCAATCCTGGGCCTGTAGGTCCTGTCTCCACCACCGTGGCCCCAATATGAGCCGTGGCCATAGCCATAGTGATAATGATGCCAGGAATAACCCCAACCGCCGTAGTACCAGCCACTGTAGTACCAGGGATCATAGTACCAAGGATCGTAGAACCAGGGATCATACCAGCCGTACCAGCTATAGTGGTAGTACGGACGATAGTACCAAGGGTCGTACCAACCGAAGTGGTAGTACGGACGATAGTACCACGGGTCATACCATCCGCCATAGTACCAAGGGTTGTAGCCCCAGTAGATGGAGGAGTAATACGGACGATACCAGGAGTACCATGAGGAAGCGTACCATGGTTGGTAAGCGGCCCAAGTGTCCCAGCCGTTGTCGTAGAGGTAAACTGAAGTGGTGTTGTCAGTCTTGTTGAAATCTATCTTGGCGACCTTGTTGTTGGGGATGAATAAAGTGTCAACCTTCTCTCCGCTCTTCATGAAGATCGGTGAGTTTTGGGTCTTAGCGACCAGCAGGTCGGTCTCTTCCTGGAGGTCGGCTGTGGATGCCATTTCTGTCGCTTGAGCGTCAGATGTATAGTAGATCCCGTCCTGATACCTCTGGCCGGAGGTGTCAGTGGCGTACCGCGCCGCTGAACCGCATGATGTCAGGGCCAGAAGCGCCGAGAAGTAAAGCAATACGCGTGTTTTCATTTTTGAATCTCCTATAATTTGACAATTAATTCGTAACTTCGCTACCGCATTTGGAGCGGCGTTTATTCTTAATGTTTCGCAATAAACAAAATCCGTACCGAATGTAATATTGTACAATTATAATAATATTTGGCAAGAACAACAAACATTATTCAGATATGGCAAAAGAAGTGACAAAGAGGGCGGAGAACTATTCTCAATGGTACAATGACCTGGTTGTGAAAGCGGATCTGGCAGAGCAGTCGCCGGTGCGCGGTTGCATGGTTATAAAGCCCTATGGTTATGCGATTTGGGAGAAGATGCAGAGGGCCCTGGACGACATGTTCAAGGAGACGGGGGCGGTGAACGCTTATTTCCCGTTGTTTATCCCCAAGTCATTCTTCAGCAAGGAGGCGGAGCATGTGGCAGGATTTGCCAAGGAGTGCGCCGTTGTGACACATCACAGGCTCATGAACGATCCGGACGGCAAGGGTGTCGTCGTCGATCCCGAGGCGAAGCTTGAGGAGGAACTTATCGTCAGGCCCACTTCCGAGACCATTATCTGGAGCACCTACAAGAACTGGATCAAGTCTTGGAGAGACCTGCCTATCATGTGCAACCAATGGGCTAATGTGGTCCGTTGGGAGATGCGCACAAGGCTTTTCCTCCGTACCGCGGAGTTCCTTTGGCAGGAGGGACACACTGCCCACGCCACTGCCCAGGAGGCGATTGAGGAGGCTGAGAGGATGGTCGGTGTCTATGCCAAGTTCGCCCGTGAGTATATGGCCCTTCCTGTAATTGTGGGTCACAAGAGTCCGAACGAGCGTTTCGCCGGAGCCCTTGACACCCTTACCATTGAGGGTATGATGCAGGATGGCAAGGCTCTTCAGGCCGGGACATCTCATTTCCTCGGGCAGAATTTCGCCAAGTCCTTCGATGTGCAGTACACTGACAAAGAAGGGCAGATGCAGTATGTCTGGGCCACTTCTTGGGGCGTTTCGACCCGTTTGATGGGTGCTCTTGTCATGGCTCATGGCGATGACAACGGCCTTGTGCTTCCTCCGAAGCTCGCTCCGATCCAGGTGGTCATGGTACCTATTTACAAGACGGATGAGGAGAGGGCAAGGATCCTTGACGAGATGGGTAAGCTCAAGAAGGCCCTTGAGTCTGAGGGACATACGGTGAAAATTGATGATCGCGACAACCTTCGTCCTGGCTTCAAATTTGCTGAATGGGAGCTTAAGGGAGTCCCTGTGAGACTTGCTATGGGCCCCCGTGACCTTGACAACGGCACAGTCGAGGTGCATCGACGCGACACTCTCGAGAAGCAGACGGTCTCTCTCGAAGGACTGGACAAGTCGATAGCCGCATTGCTGGACGACATCCAGGCCAATATTTATCAGAAGGCCTTTGATTTCAGGGCGTCGAATGTTGAGAAATGCGACAGCTGGGATGAGTTCCAGCAGAAGATAGGCACCGGCAAGTTCCTTCTCTGCCATTGGGATGGGACGGCCGAGACCGAGCAAGCGATCAAGGATGCCACCAAGGCTACCATCAGGTGCATCCCCGTGGACAGTTTCGTGTGCGAGGAGGAGGGTAAGGACATCTTCTCCGGCAAACCTTCGAAGCAGAGGGTGGTTTTCGCCATCTCTTACTAGTTCGGTTTCTTATAAAGTAGTTATGAGACGGATTCTTGAATATTCATTCGTGCTCTTGGGAATGCTCGCTGGAGTGAGCGCCTTTTCCCAAGAGACAAAGAAGGACGCCCAGACTGCGGCTGCTGAGGCCGCCAAAGCCTTGGCCGACACCCCCGAGCCGGTGGTCGTTCCGCCTAAGCCAGTGTATTGGACCAACAATTTCACAACTACCTTGAATTTCGCCCAGATGAATCTTACCAGCTGGGCCGCTGGTGGTAACAACAACTACACCCTGACCAGCATCAACCGCGGCAACGCCAACTGGGCCAAGGGTAAGAAGTATTGGAACAATCACCTTGAGTTGGACTACGGTTTCATCTATTCACAAGACAAACCTATCGTCCAGAAGAACGCCGACAGGCTTCTTTTCACAAGCACTTGGGGTTATAAGGTCACGGAGAAACTGAACTACACCGCTAACTTCGTGTACAATAGCCAGTTGGCAAGTGGTTGGAACTATCCGACCCCTTCTGTGGAGGCAGGTGAGGAACCTACTCCAAAGCAGTGGAAAGATGCCCGGATCCTACGCTCCGGCTTCGCTTCTCCCGCCTATGTCACTTTGGGTCTTGGTATCGCCTGGGTGCCTAACAAGTGGTTGACGGTCAATTTCGCTCCTTTGACTGGAAGTACCACCGTGGTCGGCATCGAAAAGCTCAGGAAGAACTATGGTATGACGAGGAAGAACAAGTTCGAGGATCTTGAGACCTATCCTGACGCCAAGGATGATAAAGGGATCTATTTTGTCACTGGAAAGTACTACAGACCAGCCACTTTCGCTTTCGGTACGCAGTTGATCACAAATGTCAAGTTCAAGATCAACAACAATTTCGATGTCAACAGCAACCTGATCCTGTTCTCGAATTACCTCAAGAATCCGCAGAACATCCGCGTCAACTGGGACAACACGATCCAGTGGAGACTCAACAAGTACTTCTCCCTCACTCTTGTCACCAACTTGATTTACGATGACAATGTCCTGATCATCGAGGAGGACTTCCCCAATGGTCACAAGACTATTCAGTTGAAGGAGACTATGCAGTTTGGTTTCACTTATTCTTTCACAAACAAGAAATAGATCCCCTTGCCATGCGGGACCGTTTCCATAAATGTCTGGAAGGACTGCTCCCCGAAGGTGGTGGGGCGGTCCTTCTTGCCGTGAGTGGTGGAGTCGATTCAATGGTGATGGCGGACTTATTCTTCAAGTGCTTGGACAAGTCTTCCATCACATTGGCTCACTGTAACTTCCATTTAAGAGGGAAGGAGAGTGACGGCGACGAGGCATTCGTGCGTGAATGGGCCGGCAATCATGGTTTGGCTTATAGGAAAGTTGATTTTGACACGGTCGGCTATGCCAAAAGCCATGGGCTTAGTGTCGAGATGGCCGCCAGGGAGCTTCGATATGGTTGGTTCGCCTCGCTTTGTGGGACAGAGGGGTACCGTGCGGTCGCGGTGGCCCATAATGCCAATGACAATGCCGAGACCTTGATCCTCAATCTCTTGCGTGGTACTGGTCTCAAAGGGTTATGTGGGATGAGAGAGTCTTCTCCGTTGCCAGGGTCGGAAGCGCTTTTAATCAGGCCTATGCTCTCTTTCTCCAGGGTTGAGATTGTGGAATATGCCCGCTCTCAAGGCATTCAGTGGCGCGAAGACAGCACTAACTCTGATTCGGCTTACAAGCGCAATCTCATTCGAAATGAGGTGTTTCCGCTATTCGAGAAGGTCAATCCGTCATTCCTTGAGACCCTCGCTTCTGACATGCGCCATTTCTCCCAGGTTCAGACTATCGCAGATGACTTTGTGGCTGCCAATCTTCCGGAGGCTGTAGGCGAAGTTTCTCCGGGTAATTGGTCGGCTGTGGGAACTTCGCCTTCGGCCGGAGAGATTAGTGTCAAGGTCGATGATTTGTCGCGATTGCCTCATTGGGAATATCTGTTCTTCAGGTTGTTGGAACCTTATGGGTTCAATGAGGCGGTCATTAGGGACATGATTGAATTGATCAAGAGTGGTAAAACCTTCAGTGGCAAGGAATTCCGTTCCGCCACTCATGTCGCCCGTACCTCCAGGAACTCTATTACAATAGAAGCTTTGTCCGGATTCTCCCCTCGCCGACCATTTACCCGGATGGGGCGCGAAGCGCAGGGAGGCGAGGGGAGAACCGCGAATCTCGAAGATGACTCTATTGAAGTGACTGGAGCGGGGGAGTATGTGGTCGGGGGAGTCGGCTTTGAGGTGGAAGTTGCTGAGATTGAGGATTTAAAGCAACCTGAAGGGGTGACGGTAGTTAATCTTTCTTTCCCATTCTCTGTGCGCCCATGGATTGCTGGCGACTGGATGCGTCCATTGGGAATGAAAGGCCGCAAGAAGAAGCTGAGCGACATGTTCAATGACTTGAAATTCAGTCGGGAACAAAAAGACAGAGCCCTCGTCATCGCTGGCGAAGGCTCCCATGTGCTTGCCCTTCTGGGCTATCGTGTCGATATTTCTGTGGCCTTGACGGCCCTTCAACCTGCTCAGGGACCGATCATCCGGATCAGGATTATCTGATCTCAAACTCGAACGGCAGGCGGGCGAACACCAGTTGGCCATTGCCCTTTGTCCAAGTCCTCTGCCAATCAAGTAAGCTTTTGGCTATTCCCTCAAAGGGGGTCCCGGCGAGAACATTCTCCGCGACTTCCTCAGGATCAACACCCTTGCTGCCGAGTTGTCTCATGATCTGCTGCATCATGGTCAGAGGTTTGGGATAACCCTCGACATTCCAGGAAGCAACATCGGGATCTCCGCCCATTGAGGCGGCATAGGCGATAGCGTCCTCAAGAGAACCGATCTCATCGACGAGGCCTAACTTCAACGCGTCAGCGCCAGTCCACACACGGCCCTGGGCGATCTCATCCACAGCCTCAAAGGTCATGTCACGGCCCTCAGCCACGATGGTCACGAAATTGGCGTAGATGTCATCGACATATTCCTGCATCAGACGGGTTTCTTCTTCGTCGAAAGGACGCATCAGGGAGAGAGCGTCGGAGTGTTTGTGAGAGTTGACGGGGACGATGTTGATATGGGCGACATCTCTTACGGTCTTGCCAAACTCGGGGATTGCTGAGAAGCAACCGATTGAGCCGGTGAGGGTGCCGGCATTGGAGAATATATGGTCGCAACTATTTGAGATCCAATAACCTCCGGAGGCGGCATAGGCTCCGTAAGAGGCCACGACAGGCTTGACGGCCCTGGTGAGATCAATTTCTTCCTTGATCTTGCTGGCAGCGAGTACGGTTCCGCCAGGGGAGTTGACCCTGAGGACGACAGCCTTGACTGTGGAGTCGGCGCGGACTTTCGCGATGATGTTGGCGAACCTGTCACCGGAGATGTTGTCGGGATCATCTTGCTCAACGATGTTGCCGTTGGCGTAGATGACGGCTATTTTCTTCTTGGCGGCCAGGTTCGGCTTGACCTTGGCTGTAGCGTAGTCCTTGAAGGGGATGAACTTCACATCCTTGTATTTTTCCTTACCAGCTAGAACAGCCATCTTTTCCTTGTAACCCTCGAAAGTGAGAACCTCATCGGCAAGGTTGTGCGAGACCATGTCTTCCGGGAAGTTAATCGAAAGATTATCAATGAAATAGTTGAGAGAATCGACACTGATCCCTCTCGCCTCGGCGGTCTCCTTGGCGATGGTTTCCCACATTGAGTTCACCATCACCTGGTTCTGCTCCATGTTCTCGGGGCTTGGGGAGTTCCTGACATACATCTCGCCGGCGCTCTTGTACTTGCCGTGGCGGATGAGCTGGTAGTTGACTCCAAGCTTGTCGAGCAGGTCTTTCAGGAATATCATCCTTCCGCCCAGGCCGAGCATGAAGTTGTTGCCTCCGTGGTGGCTGGTGGTGTAAACCTTGTCAGCGACAGATGCGAGGTAGTAAGTGCCTGATGTGTAGGCCTCTCCATATGCCACCACAGCTTTCCCGCTCTTGCGGAAATCGATCAGGGCGCGGCGGATCTCGCTGACATTCGTCAGGTCGCTGGCCAGGTTGTCGGTCTTGAGGAGGATAAACTTGACTCCAGGATCCTCAGCGGCCTTGTGTATGGCCTGCACGGCATCGTAAACACCTACAGGAGAAGTCATTGTGCCACCCAAGCTATTTAACGAGCTCATGGACATGGAAGGGACTCCCTCCTTGGTCTGCTCAGTGAT
>JAEEGF012087384.1_pt1 | contig 15148 bp, 12 predicted proteins | sample 9134171 | NCBI WGS metagenome assembly JAEEGF01 (sample SAMN16246542, study PRJNA631951) | gut metagenome | biome: gut microbiome; feature: rumen; material: AP-attached | host: Bos | place: Iran: Karaj | collected 2018-10 | reverse complement strand
ACGCGCCAAGCCATCAGAGGCGAAGTGACCGTGCAGTACAAACCGAAAGAGGACGTCAACTACGCCGTAAACGGCTTCATCCGCGACTCTTTCACGCATGAAGATTTAGACTCCGTGCTGCTGACGTTCATGGACGAGGACAGCGTGCCGCGCCAGTCGTTCCTCTCCACCGACCACCGCATGGGATGGTGGCAGTTCAATGACGTTGTGGCATATCACCCTGGCAAGAGCATCATCCGTTTCGAAAAAGCAGGCTATGAAACCGCCTACACCACGATGACCATGCACTACCATCGTTTTCGCAAGACGGGCGGCACCTTCGGCGAGGTACTGATGACGCGGAAACCACGGCGGCATGAACATACGTTGCGTGAGGTGACGGTTACGGCCACAAAGATCAAGATGGTGATGCACGGCGACACGGTGGTCTATCACGCCGATGCCTTCGAGTTGCAGTCGGGGTCCATGCTCGACAAGCTCATCGCCATGCTGCCTGGTGTGCGACTGGAAGCCGACGGACAAATCTTCGTCAATGGTCGCAAGGTGGAGAGTCTGCTAGTCAACGGCGAGGACTTCTTCAAGGGCGACCCCAAGGTGGCACTCGACAACCTGCCCGCCTATATGGTGCAGGACGTGAAAGTCTATGAACGGACACCCGAGCGGCTGACCATGACGGGCATGACTCCCGAGGACTTCAACCGCATCGAGCAGCAGCTGGCCATTGACGTGATACTGAAACGGCAGTACAGCATCGGATGGATTGCAAATGCCACGGCGGGCTACGGCACCGACAACCACTACAACGCCCGTGCCTTTGCCTTGCGCTTCACGCCGCAGTCGCGCATCGCCTTCTTCGGCTACACGAACGATGTCTATGGCAACAGCTACTACGACCACAACGGCAACTGGCAGAACCCGGGCAATGCGGGACGGATGTCGGTACAGGAGGTCGCCGGCTTCGCACTCGTCAACGATAAATACAAGCGCTACAAGGTGGAGAATGACCTGACCTTCAAGCGTACCAAACAACAGAACGATGAACACCAATCGACCGTCAACTACTTCGACGGCGGGCGCTCCGTCTATGGTCGCAACCGCAACCTGTCGGAAGCCCGCGACTGGTATGTCCGCGACAAGGCCGAGCTTTCATGGACACCGCGCGGACAAGGGCAGGGCTTGCTCTTCGAGCTGAAACCCAACCTGCAATACCGCAGCTATCTCAACACAGGTCACCGACAGAGCGCAGAGTGGAGCCGCGAACAGACTGAGGGCTATATGGGCGAGGCGCTGGACAGCCTTTTCTACGGCGATGCCGCTGGACGCTACCGCATGAATCTCATCAGCAGCCTGGCCCGCGAGAACACCTACGAGTGGAACAGCCTCAGCGGCGATGCCCGCGCATCGGGGGACATCCGTCTGACTCCCGACGGTCTGACCTTCGACCTCGGTGGCAGTTTCCGCCACGACTTCCGCCTACATTCTCTTGACCACTCCCGCGATGCCGACGACGGTGCACGTCAGGACCGCTATCAGAGCAGTCCCAGCAACCGTTACAGCTACGACCTTGGTGCTGCCTACAATTACCGACTGAATTTGCCGCGCGTCACCATCAACCTCATGCCCGCCTACCGCTACAAACAGAGCTACGACAGCGGACGTCGCAGTTACTATGAATTGGAAGGAAGCACGGCGGCGACGTGGGACATCGACCGTCTGGCATCGACAAAGGACGCGCTGACACAGTACATCGACCTTTCCAACAGCTACCACTCCACGCTCTTGAACCGCACGCACATCATGGCCGTGGAACTTAGCGGATGGCACTGGAACGAGCAGAAGCGACGCAACACTAGCCTCGTCCTCAACCTGCCCCTACGCCACACTGCCGACCGCATCGACTACCAGCGTGCTGCTATCGACACCCTCGCCCGCCGCAGGAGCCTCCTCTTCGAGCCGAGTCTGGAATTTCGCATCGACAACAACTGGAACGGGACAAGCGAGAGTCATTTCCGCCTCAATTATCAATACACCACCGCCACGCCCGACTTCGTTCAAACCATCGGCTGGCGCGACGACAGCACACCGCTCATCGTCCGCCTCGGCAATCCCGACCTCAGCAATGAGCACAAGCACGAGGCCACAGCTTTCTTCAGCCACGCCCAGCAGCCCAAACAGCGCTACCTCAACACCACCCTGCGCTATACCCTCTGGCAGAACGCCTTCGTACAAGGCATGACCTACGATGCTGCCACGGGCATCCGCACCTACCGCCCTGACGGCATCGACGGCAACTGGAACCTGAACGGCAACATCTCCTACCGTCTGCCGCTCGACAAGAAGAAGCGCATCAACCTCTCCACCAACACCACTGCTGACTACCGCAACAGCGTGGACCTGCTCGCCCTCGCCGCGGAGCCGCAAAGCGTCCGAACCGTTGTTCACCGTACCATCCTCCGCGAAAACCTCAGCCTCGGCTACACCCACGGTCTCTACCGCCTCACCGCCACCGGAGGCCTCGAATGGACGCACTCCGAGAGCGACCGCTTCCAAACCCTCAATGCCCTCACCTACAGCTACGGGCTCAACGGCACCACGCCCCTCCCGTGGGGTTTCCACCTCACCAGCAGCCTCACCGTCTATAACCGCACGGGCTACACCGACGCCAGTTTCAACACCACCCAGCCCATCTGGAACGCCACTCTCTCACGCAGCATCCTCAACGGCCGCGTCAACCTCCAGCTCGAAGCCTTCGACCTCCTCAACCGAATGTCCGCCTACAGCTACACGATGAATGCCCAGGAGCAAGTCGAAACCTACCGCAACGTCCTCCGCCGTTACGTGATGCTCAACGTGACATGGCGCATGAACAAAGAGCCGAAGAGAAAGTAACACGCCAGTTTCTATGATTGCGTGCCTCCCCGCTTGCATGTCGCGACGGGCGGCGGGAAGAACTATTTCAACAACATCGATGAACATCAAACCCACGCACGATTAAATCTTTGTCATGATGACGTGATGGAACTTGTTCTATAGGGGAAGGCATTCTTGATGGTTATGTTATTGAATCCAGTGGAAATACACATAGAAAGCAATCTCCATTGCAATCGTTATGATTGACAGAAGGGATAATGAGCCTACAACGTAAAACAATTTCGTAGAAATCCATACGCCCTCGTTATTCTTCACAATATCTGTGAGTCGTTGGCTATGCTTCTGCCAATTTGCTGCTTGCTGCTTGTCGTGGTCGGCAAGTTTCTGTTCCTCTTGCTCCAGCCATTGGACATGGGTGTCTTGGAGTTGCATTAGACTTTCGTCATCAAGTCTGGCTCTAACGGGTGTCTGTTGTGCCTTGACAATAGCATTGCAGATGCCTGTAATGGCATTCTCTGCACTTAGGGTAGCTGCATCAAGCCCCTTCTGTGTCGTTACACCACATTCCTTCGCCTCCTTGATTGCTTCAAGCAATTTCTGTAACAGGGTAAGTGCCTCCCTGATCTGCTCCAAGGTGGCATCGACACGGTTTAGTTCTTCTTTCTTTTCCTCATCTTCCTTGATGGCAGACATGAGGTCATTGTATTTTCCTTTTTGCGACATATTACTGGTTTTATTCGTATTGATAATCTGTTTGTATTACTTACCTCGTTTCCATTTTCTTGCCATTGGCTTGCATAGCCAGTTGGCTTTCATGGCACAGCGTCTTGCCCATTCCAATTCATCCTCATCCTTGTCTTTTCCCCAGCCAGTGCCAATTCCACCACCGCCACCATAAGATTCGGACATGGCAGTAGCAGCATCGACGTAATCCAAGAAGAGCAACATGGCAACTTTCAGGATGTCCTCATGTGTGGCATCGCTATTTTCTGGAACTACAATATTGCTGTCAAGTTCCTTGAAGACTCTTTCAGGGATGCTGACTTGTTTCTGCTCGCCATCGATGAGAAAGACTTGTTTGTAATCAGTTGATGTTGAGGTAGGCTTGGCTTGTGATGATGAAGTCCGTACCGTTGACGGTCTTTCTGTGGCTACTCTCTTGCTGTCCAAGGGTTTCTGGATTTGTACAGCTGTTGGCTTCTGTACAGGATGCAGACTTCGCCATGTGGCTTCTATCTGCGACGGCACCAGTTTCCTGCCTGTTCCGAGTTCCGAGGACTTATAAGAGGAGTTGCCCATCTTGATGGAATAGCCCCTAACTGCGTTCTCCTTGTCACGCTGCAATTTGACCATATAGCCTCGCATGGTCAGCATGGTTTCGTAATCCGTCCAGCCGAAGCGTGGCAGGGATTTGAGTATATCCATGCAGTCGCTGGTTATCTGTTGGAGGTGCTCATCCCGTATCTCCATCGGGTCTTTCCAGCCGTGGCGCAGATTGATGGCATGGGCAGCTGCCACAGCACGCTCGCCGATGAAGTGGCAGTCATTGATGTTGCCGTCTTTGTCGATGCGGTTCACCACCAGATGCAGGTGAGGAATCCCAGACTTAGCATCATAATGAAGGGCAGCGAAGTACTGCGAGTTCTTAATGTTCGTCGGGACAAGATTCTTGTGCTTGTCATCTGGTGTCTTGGTCACCTGGTCAAGCTCATCCACAAACTTCTCTGTGAAGTGTCGCCAGTCATTGAGCGTCCATCCGTCACTCTCGTTCATGGATGGGGAAACCTCAATACGGATGGATGTCTTGTCAATGGGTTTCCGTGCAAACTTCTGCTTGAAGCGGTTCATGTGGAGTACCATCTCATCCCACATGCCCATCGGGGGCAGATCCTCTGTCAGGAGGTTCGCCTTCACAATGTCGGCACGGAAGTCTTTCGTGGCATAGTTGGTCATGGCCTGACCATGCGCTATAGGTCTTGCAGTTGCTATCATAGTCCTATCCTCCAAAGTTTTCCTTGATGGTGTCCCAGTGCTGGATGAGGTAGTTCACGCCCTCTATCCATGCCGTCATGATTCGCTCGTTTCTGAAGTAACGCTTCCTCACCTCCTGCGGCAGTCCGTGAAGGGCATTGCGGATGCCGACAAGTTCTGACCTTGCAGCGGAGAGACTTTTCAGCGCTTCCTCCTGTTCCTCGGTCATCAACTGCTTTGGCTGGTGTCCAAGAACTGCATCATGGACATAGTTGCTCTTGTGCATTCCGCACTTGTTGGCATTGGTTACAATCTTGTTGTATTCTTCTTCCGTGAAGCGGACATCGATGTGGTGTCCCTTATTCTGCCTCTTTTCTGAGGGCTTTGTTTTTGTCTTAATTATAATTACTCAATGATTCTTAATTTGGTTATAAATAATACTATCGAGAGATTGAAGTAACAGCCTTGGACAGCCCGGTGCGAGCCTGCGAGCGGCGCAAGAACCCAGTGAAAGGACTGTGCAGCGAAGCAAATCTGTCAGACATTGGGACTTCTTGTTTAGACCTCAGAAAAAATCACGCTTTTTCGGGCTTGTCCGTGGATTTTGTCTGCTGTCAGTCGCTGCCATATCGTGAGCCTTCTGCATTGTCAGGAGCATCCACAGCTACTGTATGGGGAGTTGGTGAGACAAGTGGATTTGTCGAGCCTTCTTCTTCATCGATACTTTCTGGGGCGTTGGGTATGTAGCGACGATCGCCCAAAGTGGTGTTATCGGAAGTGACATATGGTTCATCGGCTTTTGGAGGAAGGTTTGCACAATGTTCGTCGAGTTGCTCCAAGTAGTCCTCTGGCAGCTGTCCATCCTCTCCGTATGGAGATAGTCTTTCTTCTTCCCTTTCATCGTTGTTGGTATCAGCCAAAGATGAAACGGGATTATGTGAGATACGCGATTGAGGATGGCTGATGCCATTTTCATTAGAAGATGACGAGGTGGCATTGGCTTGGTCAGCTGGAACTTCGCCCTTGACAGGCTTACTTGTAACCACATTCTGTTTGCAGTTGTCACCACCTCCAGTACCACCTGCTCCGCGACTTATATATAAAGGACTGTTGTCGTTGCCCTCATCAGGAACAACTGGCAGCATGACAGATGCAGAGACTTTCATATCTCGCTTGCTTAACCTATAAGGTGGATTCCGCATATAGTGCGGATTGCGAATTGGGGTTTGCTGTCCGTCCACCAGCCATGATGATATGCAGTGGATGGTGTGGATGGTCGTGCGATTATTGGCAACGGATGTGAGAATCCCCACCTCGTTGAAGAGGTCTATCATCTTCTGTGCCGTCTTGCGGTCGCAGTGCCAGAGTTCGGCGAGTTCCACCTTGGATATGGCAAACTGCCCGATGTCGAGGTCAACTGAGAAGTTCTTCTTCTCATAGCGGAAAGGTTCTATTGCCGCCAAAGAGAGAAATGTGTCAAAGGCTTTCATGCGGTGGAAGCCTTGGTGGTCATCTTTGAGGAAATCAAGCTGCTCCTTGGTCAGCAGGATTCCATATTTTACGTTGTTGTCCTTCATTGTAATTTTTGTTTGTGGTGAGGGCTGGCATTGGTCAGCCCTCAACCGTTATTAGCAAAATGTTTTGAACTTGATTTGAATTGGATTTGAAAACAAGGTCACGTCGGAGTGTTTTCTGCTTCGACCTGCCAGTCATGCTTGTCCGGCTTTCGCTTGTGTGAGGCAAGGATGGCTGCGTTCTCTTCGTCTGATGTCAGAGGCACGACATTCCTGCGCGTGGTCTCCAGCCACTTGTCAAGCTCGTCCTGATAAAGGATCCATCTTCTGCCTGGCTTGGCGGCTGGGATGGTGCCATCCTCCAGTTTCATGTACATCGTACCCTTGGGAATGTGCGTGTACTCGATGGCCTCATCCACAGTCATTGGCTTGTGTCGGTTTTCCTTTACGGGTTTACTACTCTCTGCCTGCTGTCTGGTCAGCAGGGCTCTCATGCCCATCACCTCATCCCGAAGCTGGGCGACGACCTGCGGGAGGTCGTTGAATGTCAGAATTTCTTTTTCCATAACTTATCACAGTTTTGGTGAATCGGCTGCAAAGGAACTCAATGATGCCATGCTGATTCCGATTATTCACGATAATCCACGAATAATCAAATCATTATGGAATAATTGGGGAAATGTGGGCTACGAGAGAAAGATTTATAGAGGAAATAGATGAAATAGAGTGTGTATCAAGACTAGTCTGGCACTCACGATGGAAGATTACAAAACAGATAGTGGGCGAAAACCGATGCAATGACATCAGCTTTCGCCCACTATCGGGATATTGTCAGAAAGGGAGGATGCAGATAAAGCTTGAACCCTTACCTAAAGCATGGCAACATGCCTGTATATGAATGGCTTCAAACTATAGGGTATTGAAAAGAATGGGCATGATTTTTTATTAGAAACTCATGCAACCAAGGCTTAAAAATCAGCGAAAACGAAAAAGTATTTTTGGATTTCGCTGATTTTTAAACATACAATCTACTCAAAATGGAAGTGATAGTCACCTTTGTCTGGCTCGTCTATAACGATGCTGCCAGTATCAGGTTGAAATTTGAAATTGCGGATGCTGTCAAGTTCTATATCTCTCATCACGTCTGGAAACATCCTCTTGATGAAGATGGCGCGAACTTCGCCCGTGTAGTCTTTCTTGCTGCCCAGCCTCTCGGCTATATTCCAGACAAAATGCCGTAGGTCAAGGGTGGTAAGAGTGGACTTCAACCTGATTGGCACAGGAATATGCTGCCAGTCATCGGCCCACTTCCTGATAGCATCAAGGAGTTTTTCCAATTCCTCATTGTCATAGATATATGGTGACATGGTGTGGGTCACATATTCCATGATGGTATCGATGGTCTTCTGTCGCCTCTGTTCCTGCTCACATTGATACTCCTTGCAGCGTTGGGCGTATAAATCGGACTGTTCTGAACTCATATCAGTCGAATCGGAAACCTCAGCAGTCGGTTCTTTCTGCTCATATGACAAGGGGGCTTGTACATATTCTGCTTGGAGAGGCATTTCTTCACTTGCGCTCAATAACTCGTCCTCCGAACACTCTTGAACTTGTTCAACACTTGTGCTGCCTATTGATTCCCCTGTTACAGTTTCTACTACTTGGTAGGTCAGAAACTTGGTTTCTTTGCTGGGCTTTTTATGCAATCTAAGTGGTACTTCTGATAATACGGACTGGAACAGAAAATAGACTGTCCCCAACAATCCGCTGGAGATTATAAAGGTTACGAACTTGGCAAAGTTGTCTTGCCCGAAATCGTCACCCACTTTCAATGACACAAAGAGGGAGATAGTGAGGATGAGCAAACCTAGGCATCCCCAAATAAGGCAGTAGTCTCTTACTGCCATGTTTTCCGTTTTACATTTTACGTTGTTCATCTTCTTGTTTCTTTTATTATATTGTTTTGTATTTGTTGAATTATCGGTATCTGCCAGGACTCGGCTGACTGTATTTTGACGCAAAGTTACTCCGATTATTCCCGACAGCTCAAAATCTTCCGAAAAATCCGCCCCGTTTTTACATTAGTTTAGAAATTGGTCCTATCGAGTATGAAAAAAGAACCAATAATCATACTATAAAGTTTTGAAGGAAGGTGACGAAAGGGAAAGAAAAAAGGGAGAAGCTAGGCCTCTCCCATAGATGACATATATTATAGGTGTCCGATAGAACAGATGTAGGTCGTTATTGCCCTACGACTTTCAGCTGCGGAGTTATCTTTGGCTTCAACGTAATGCGGTTGACCGACTCTCGCTTGCTTTCGTCTGCCATATTCGCATAAATCTGAGTCGTGGAAACGTTCTTGTGGCCCAACATGTGCTGAACGGTATAGACACTCGTTCCAGCATCCACCTGTAGTGAACCGAAAGTGTGTCGGCTGCAATGGAAAGAGATTTTCTTTGTGATGCCGGCGTCTTTCAGCCAGTTCTTTAAGGGTGTTTGGGTAAGTTTGTCCGTGAAGCCTACAAAGACTTGCCCTGTTCCACGTTCACCTATCAGTTCAAGTGCCTCATCGCTAATGGGGTTGTTCACCAGTTCCTTGGTCTTCTGCATTCGCAAGGTTACATACATGCCTCCATCGCCGTATGGCTGTATGTTCTCCCATGTGAGCTGCTTGATGTCACTCTTACGGAGTCCAGTCAGACAGGCAAAGAGGAAGGCGGTCTTTAAGACGGGATATTGGCATGGGGTGTTCGCCAACCTGACAAGTTCATCCTTGGACAGGTGTTCTTTCTCTGTCGGGATGGTGTCTATACGCTCCAAGAACCCGTTGGGATTCTCCATAATCTTGTGTTCCCTATAGGCAGTATGGAGTACGGCACGGAAGGTTGACCAATAGCCAGCTACACTATTGATGTGGAGTTTATGCTCCGTGTGGATGGTCTGCGGAGCGGTCAGAAGATACTCACGGAACTTGTTGCACATGTCAACGTCGATTTCATCAAAACGGCACTTGTCGTTGCAGAATCGGGCAAAATGTTTATAGACGTGCTGCCACTTGCAGTTCTTCTTGTCTGCCTTCTGCTTGAAGTAGGCAAGGAAGTCGCCCATCATCTTATCACGGTCAAAAAAGTCGTACCTCTCATTGACAATGGACTCGTAACGACGGCAGCGGAGGGCTTCAGCCTTCTCACGCATACGGTCGTTGTAGTCCTTCTCTCTTTGTGACTTCGGCTTGGCATAGATGTAGATACCGAGGGATTCATGGCGCATGACCTTCATGGTGGACTCGTCCCGATAGCCGGGATAGTAGTCGAGATAGAAGGAAAGCTGTTCTCCTCCTTTGATTTTCCGTGTGCGGAGGGTCACGGTCTTGCAGATGTTACTCATACTTATATCTTTTATTGTTAGTAATCATGGTGAGGTGTTTCCTCACGGGTGCAAAGGAACTCAATGATGCCATGCTGACTCCGATTATTACCAATAATCACTGAATAATCTGTCAGTATGATAGAAATTCAAAATCTAGTGGGCATCATTCCCAAGGTTTTCCGTTCCTCCATCACTCTTTCCACATCGGAGCGGAGCAGAAGGTTAAGCCGTCCGACCTTTGTCTTTTCAATGTGCTTTACCTTGACGATGTGGCAGATGTTGGCTTTGGTCAGTCCGTAGAGTTGCTGCACCTGCTCAACGGTATAATAGGTCTCGTCCTCCAACAAGTCTCTTCGGCGCAGTTCATCAAAGTGGCTTTGCGAATAGTAGGTGTGTCCATACTCACGCTTGGTTGGAATCTTGTGGCGATGGGCATAGGAACGGACTGCCGTAAGGTTGATACCATAGCGGTCTGCCACTTGTTGGGGTGACAGCCAATCGACGATGGAATCAAGGTCTATGGTAGTGCCGAATACGGCATCAATGTGTTTCTTGCTGTAATAGTTCCGTCCTGCGATACGGCACATGGGAATTTGGTGACGCTTGGCAGAGGCATAAAGCCAAGACTGCTTAACCTTATAAATCTGCTTTACTTCTTCGCCAGAGTAGTATTCGAGGACTTCATCAGTTGCACGTTCCTCCTTTGCCTTTTCTTTTACAAGACTTTTTAGTTTCTTGGAAACAGACTTCTTTGGCTTGGAGCATGGGATAACACGGTTGTAGGGATTCGCCTCAAACATCCTTTCAATGTCACTCTTGCGAACAAGTGCCATCCTACTACTCAGACGAGAGGCTGGCAACTTCCCTTGTTCAACGAGTTTATAGACATACTGACGGGTGCAGCCTAAAAGGATGGCTGCTTTGGAAAAGGTCAGGTACTCCTGCTGATGGATTTCCATTACTGGCTCAATAGCCTGTAGGAAATCCCTTTGTCTCTTTTTCTTGGTTTCCTTTGCTTGCTCGGCACATTCCTCCGAGCAGTACTTCTGCATTCCGCTGTTTGTGGTGAAAACCTTGCCACAATAAGCGCATTTTTTGGTCTTTGGCATACTTGCAATATTTGTTGGTTCAACATTCTTTTTGCTGTACCTCTCCGCAAGTAATCACAAGTTAACTCTCGACATCCGTTGTCAACTTCCGCCACAAAGTTGCATTTTTCAAAAACAACCCATTAATCAGTCAACTATTGTAACCTATCAGCAATCCTTGTCAACTATGTCCACGATGTGGCAAAAATAAAGCCTCGTAAATTCCCTGCGGTAGAAATACGTTGCAAATTTATAGGGAATTTCCGAAGCAACCAAAAACAGCCCACGAAGTGTTAAAATCTAAAAGTGACTGTAATACAATGATTTAAGCTTGGTTGGTTTTCGTTATTCATGATAGTTTGGCTATCTCTAAATACAGCCCATGAAGGCATAGTCGCCGATGCTGGTCACGCTCTCGGGGATGGTGATGGAGGTCAGGCTGGAGCAGCCATAGAAGGCATAGTTGCCGATGGTGGTCACGCTCTCCGGGATAGTAGTATTCTTGCAACCTGCAAACAGTGTGTTTGTAGCTGTTTCTATGATAGCATTGCATTTATCTCGAGAATCGTATTTTTCATTCCCCTGCTCAACGATAATCGATGCCAAACTAGAGCAATCTTCGAAAGCTGTGCCGCCGATGCTTGTCACACTGTTCGGGATGGTGATAGAGGTCAAGCTGCTGCAACCTCTGAAGGCAGAGTAACCGATGCTGGTCACGCTGTTTGGGATGGTGATGGAGGTAAGGCTACTGCAATCTTCGAAGGCATAGTTGCCGATGCTGGTCACACTCTCGGGAATGGTGACGGAGGTCAGGCTGATGCTGCTATCGAAGGCTTGACGACTGATGCTTGTCACACTATTCGGGATAGTGACAGAGGTTAAGACGCTACAATCCTTAAACGCGCGTTCGCCGATTTCAACAACATTCATCGTCCTACCGCGGTACTTCAATTTGGAGATTATATTTGCTGCACCCTTGAAAAAAGACTGATTATACCCCGTCACTACCAAATCACCATTTTGAGCAGTATATTTTATGTCATCAATGTAAAAGTTAGTTTCATCAATCTTCTCAAACCAATGTTCGCCATCAGCATTCCCATTGGCATCAACGGTGACAACGATTTCTTCTGTCGGAATCGTTTGCGCCTCGCCGAAGACAATGCTGTCCAGCTGCGCGCTGTCGCACTCATAAGCCTTACTGCCTGCTGAATAAAGCGTGACCTTCTGTGCCATCGCTGTCTGCACGCCTGCTATCAAGGACAGCACGGCCGCTGAAATAAGTAAAGATGTCTTTTTCATATTTATTTCTATTTTAGGATTTCTGCTTGCAAAGATACAAACATTTTCCACGATAATACATATTTCACAACTATTTTTTGAAAAAAGGTGAAGTCAAGGAAGCGCACCTAATGTGTGCCGTAATAAAAATCCTCGTGTGGATTTGGAGGGTTGCAGAAAAAAGCTTAACTTTGTGGCGCAAAAAAGTGAAGAATGAAGAATGCTTCGCAAGTGAAAAGTGAAAAGTGAAAAATCACAGTTACAAACAACTCGTCAACTTGTTTACTTGTCAACTCGTAAGTAAATTGTACATTGTCAAAAAGTAAATTAAATCATGACGATACATTTATTACAACTCAGACAAGAGCAAACCGTCGCCATGAAGGAGGAAATGCAGGAGGCCTTCAAATGTGGCTTTCTGTCTTATCACAAAGATGATACCAACCAGTGGCAGGTGCTGCCCGACAAGGACTTCTATCGCTCGCTGGAGGCTGACGGCGCAGAAGCCTACGAGGCAATCGATGCAGACGGTGAGCGTGTGGGCGGTGCCATCATTGCCATAGACAGGAAAAAGCATCGGGGCGAGTTGGCGTTTCTCTATGTGAAGGTGGGCGTACAGAGCAAAGGCGTTGGTCAGGCCATCTGGAAAGCCATCGAAGCACTCCATCCTGAGACTGAAGTCTGGGAGACATGTACGCCATACTTCGACCTTCGCAACATCCATTTCTATATCAACCGCTGTGGCTTTCATGCCGTCGAGTTTTTCAACGATCACCATCCCGACCCGAACATGCCCGAGCAATTCAACCAAGCGGACGGCCTGTTTAAGTTTGAGAAGAAAATAAAATAAAGTAGCATTGAAAAAGGTTCTACATATTATATATATAATAATAGTCATAGCTTTTTGTCTTATCGCATCGTCGTGCGGCAAAGGGCAAACGTCTCCACGTGAGGAGAGCCATTACTCTGAGGCTCTCTTTGCGCTGGGCGAACTGGCTTCCGTAGATATCAAGGTGCCAGCAGACACTTGGCAGAAGACTCTCTCCAAGGCCTCTGACAAGACATATTATAAATGTAGCGTCACCATCAACGGAGAGCAGTTCGACAATGTCAGCATCCGCACGAAAGGAGCAAGCAGCCTCGACGACGTGATGCTGATGAAGTCCGACCGCTACAGTTTCACGCTGAAGCTGAACAAACATGAGAAAGGACAGACGTATCACGGCTTGTCGAAACTCCTGCTCAACAATAACATTTGGGACGCCACGCAGATGAAGGACGCCATCGTCTATGACATGTGCCGCTTCATCGGGTTGCCAGCGCCATTGACCAACTATGCCCGAATCACGCTCAACGGCAAACTCTTCGGCTATTACCTGATGGTGGAACCCATTGACAAGAACTTCTGCCATCGCAACTGGCCCGACGAGGTCTCGAACATCTACAAGCCTTACCACAACCTTGCCTATACGGGCGAGGACATGAAAGACTATGCCGACATCGCGGACTTCGCAAAGGTGAAGGGCGGAGAGGCTTCCATGCAGCGCGTCGTGGCAGCACTGAAAAGCGTTCACGAAGGAAAGGACATCGATAAACACATTGATCTGGGATGCATGGTGAAGTATATGGCATTGCAGACAATGGTCGTCAACTTCGACTGCATGACAGGCCGTAACACACAGAATTACTATCTGCGCGAGGCTGATGGCATGATTAGCCTCATCCCATGGGACTACAATCTAGCATGGGGCGGCTATCCTGAGGATGAAAACATGGAGGGTGAGGACATGCTGCAAGGACAAGGGAAACCAATGCTGCCCGAGAATGCAGGGATGAGGAGCAAGGAAGAGGTCAGCCGTGTGGTGAACTTCCCTATCGACACGCCGTTCTCTGCCGACCTCAGCGAACGTACTTTCTTCATGAAGCTGCTTGCCAATGAACAGTTCAAGGCACGATACTATCATTACCTCGACATGCTGTGCAACCAATACATCCTTGGCGGCGAGTTTGGCAAGACGTTGTCCTTGATAAACGAAGAGATAGGACAGCTTGCAGGCACGGAAGCCAACGCCTTCTACAACAACGACCGTTTCCACAAGGCACAACAGACGTTCCGGCTCTTGCTTGAGAGGCGTGCCGCTTCTGTGCTCGGACAGATAAAAGGCTCCATACCCTCCACATGGGAAGGCCAGAAGGCACAGCCGCAACAGCTCATCAACAGCGACGACATCAGCCTGCAAGATTTAGGAGGAATATGAAAAGAACCCTGGCCCCCTTTAGGGGGAATATTAAATGGGAGACCCCCTCTAACTCCCCCTCTATGAGGAGAACCGAAGGTCGGCGGCCGAAGGGTAAGCCAACTATTAAATGGTAAATGGAACTCCGCGCACTAAAAGCGCGCCTTGTTTCTAAAGAATACAAGAAATGATTAAATGGTAAATGACATTATGAATCCTATCGTAAGCATCATCATGGGCAGCACAAGCGACCTGCCTGTTATGGAGAAAGCAGCTAAGTTTCTCGATGAAATGGGCATTACTTTCGAGATGAACGCCTTCTCTGCTCATCGTACGCCACAGGAAGTGGAGGCCTTTGCCCGTTCTGCAGAAGAGCGTGGCTTGAAGGTCATCATTGCAGGAGCAGGCATGGCTGCGGCTCTGCCGGGCGTTGTGGCAGCAAGCACCACGTTGCCCGTTATCGGTGTCCCCATCAAGGGAATGCTCGACGGCCTCGATGCCATGCTCAGCATCATACAGATGCCTCCTGGCATCCCCGTGGCCACAGTCGGCGTGAATGGCGCACAAAACGCTGCCATCCTCGCTGCCGAGATGCTCGCCTTGAGCGACAAGGCACTTGCCCAGAAGCTCCTCGACTACAAGCAAGGTCTCAAGGAGAAGATTGTCAAGGCAAACGAAGAACTGAAAGAAGTGAAATATAATTACAAGACTAACTAAAGAAAGCCCCCTCCCCGCTCCCCCTTGGGGGAGTGCCACAATCTCGCTGCATTGGGGAGACTCTAACGGCAATGTAGCACTCCCCTAAGGGGGAGCGGGG
>JAEEGF010604211.1_pt1 | contig 15150 bp, 11 predicted proteins | sample 9134171 | NCBI WGS metagenome assembly JAEEGF01 (sample SAMN16246542, study PRJNA631951) | gut metagenome | biome: gut microbiome; feature: rumen; material: AP-attached | host: Bos | place: Iran: Karaj | collected 2018-10 | reverse complement strand
GCCTGTCACCATTCCTGATCCTGAGCCACTGCCCGACAATGCCGTCGACCTGATCGACCGCTTCACCGGCAACTGGAACAACGCTGAAAGCAATACTCACAATGCAAACAAGACAATCACCTACAACGGTGTTGCATGGGGAGGCCTCAGCGCATGGCTGGTCGAAAACGACAAACCTGTCGACTGGTCAGAGTACGAGAAACTTGTGTTTGTGTTTGGAGGCCCCACTCCTGTTGCAGTGCAGGGATTCGTTCAGACAGATGAGGACATCAAATTCTGGGGCAATGCCGGCATCACCAGACTGGAGTGCCCATTCGATGGTAAGGATGTGAGCGCTGTGAAGCAAGTTGCCCTGCAACTATCTGACGTAGCCTCCATCTTCGTCACCAATATCTATCTCGTGAAGAAAGAGATTGTGGAGCCCACTCCTGAATTCGCACTCAACTTCGACCCACAAGACGGCACCGAGGTGGAGGTAGACGACGAGATCACTCTCACCTACGACGACGAGGCATTCTTGCTTTACTACACCAACGACGGCAGTGATCCTAAGGCTCCCACCAGCAACACCATCAGCGCATGGGGCAACGAGGAGAAGGTGACCGTCAAGGGCGAGGGCAACTTTGTCATCAAGGCTTATCTTGAAAACCGCAAGACTGACGCTCAAAGCGAGGTATTCACTGCCACCTATCCTATTAAGGCCGTGGCTCCGTTCGAACTGACCTTCGACCCGAAGGACGGCACCGAGGTGGAGGTAGACGACCAGATCACTCTCACCTTCGACGAAGAGGCATTCCTGCTCTACTACACCACCGACGGCAGCGATCCGAAGGCTCCCACCAGCAACGTCATCAGCGCATGGGGCACTGGAGAGAAGGTGACCGTCAAGGGCGAGGGCAACTTCGTCATCAGGGCTTATCTCGAAAACCGCAAGACCGACGCTCAGAGCGAGGTATTCACAGCCACCTATCCTATTAAGGCTGATGAGCCTATTGAACCGGAGGTAGCCACCATCGAGACCAAGGCAAACGGTTATGGTACCTTCTGCTATGACAAGGACCTCGACTTCAGTGCCAGCAATGCCAAGGCATACATCGGACGTCTTGACGGCAACAAGATCTACCTCACCGAGATCCAGCAAGTGCCCGCCGGCACAGGTATCCTCGTGCAGTCCGGTGCTACTGATTGCACCGTGCCCGTCATGGAGGGTGCTGTTCCTGTCAACAGCAAGAACGACTTCATCGGTGTCCTCGAGGATACCGAGGTGGCCTACGGCACCGTTTCCATCCTCTCTGTGGTCAATGGCGAGGAAGGCTTCTACAAGTTCCTTGGCACCACCATCCCAGCCAACCGTGCTTACTTCCCCGCTGTAGCAGCCGGAAGCGCACAGGCCAAACTGTCGCTCATCTTCGAGGATGCTGACGGCATCGGACAAATCGTCAGCAACGCCATCGTCAACGGCGATGCCTACAACCTCAACGGCCAGCGCGTGAAGAGCAACTACAAGGGCGTGGTGATCGTCAACGGCAAGAAATACTTCAAGAAATAATATTCATCAATTAAAACCATTGATTATGAAAACAAATTATGTAAAGCCTGAGACGAAAGCCGTCCGCATGAACCTCAGGAAAGAACTCATGGGATTCGATGAGTTGAAGAGCGCAGGAGCAACCGATGTGATGGTCTCCGAAGGAAAACTCTTCTAACTGAGAGAAGAAAAGGTACTTTATGATTTAGATCGTCTAAATGATTTAGAAAATCTGAATCAGACCTCACAGGAGGCAGCACCAAAGGGTGCCTGCCTCCTTTTTTTTTGCTTTTTATTTTGTTTTGTCTTCGCCTTGCACTAACTTTGCACCACAAAACAAAATCACACATGGACAGATATGAAATCTTCGCCCCCAAGAGCAGAGAACGGTTTGCCAACCGGTTGGACGAACTGTATCTCACCCTCAGTGAGTATCTTGGAGGAGAGAATGCAGAGGACAGGCACCTGCAGTTTTCCAAAGTGTTTCTGAGCGATGCTCAAAACCAATATGCAGACCTGACACGCTCGGCACTTTATACAGAGATCCTGAGCCAGGCCGCCTGCTCGGTCATCGAACAGCCGCCACTCGACGGCAGCAAGATATCCATCCTCATCAAGACCACCGACGAGGAGGACAACTTCATCCTCCACAGCATCCGGCTGAAGGAGGAGGAGACACGGGGTGCCAACTCCTACATCCAGACGATGCTCATCTTTGACAAATATCTGGAAAGCATCCGCAAATTGGGGCTTACCCTCCGCGACCATTGCGTGCGCACCTGGATCTATGTCGCCGACATCGATGTCAATTACGAGGGGATGGTGAGGGCACGCAATGATGTCTTCCGCAGTCAGGGACTTACCACGGAGACCCATTTCATCGCCAGTACCGGCATCGGCGGTTTCTCACAGACCCGCAGCGCCTCCGTCGCCATCGACTTCCTCACCTACCCCAAGGTGAAGGAGAGCGACAAGAAATACCTGAAGGCGCTCGACAACCTCAACCCCACCCATGAGTATGGCGTGTCGTTTGAGCGCGGCACCCGCATGACCACCGGCGAGAAGCAGACATTCTTCATCTCAGGCACGGCGAGCATCGACAAATACGGCAAGGCCATGTATGTGGGCGACATCCAGATGCAGACAGCCCGCCTGCTTGAGAACATCGGTGCCTTACTCCATGATGGCGGTGCCACGATGAACGATATCCGCTATTTCTATGTCTATCTGCGCGACCCCTCCGACCGCGAGGTGGTGGAGCGTTTCCTGCAAAAGACCTATCCCAACATCCCCCACGTGCTGCTTCACGGCAAGGTGTGCCGACCGGAATGGCTCGTCGAGATGGAGTGTGTGGCTACTTTGGGAGTATAGGAGTATAGGAGTGTAGGAGTTTAGGAGTTTAGGAATCTTCAATTTTCAATCTTCAATTTTCAATTGAAATTTCATTCCTTCATCACGCTCATGCTCGTGCTGCTGCCCATGGTGGCTGCCGCGCAGGTGAACAGGGGGCAGGCAAACCCTGAGGACCGTCCCGTGGACATGAACAACCCCACCTTCGTTCCGGATGTACCCATAAAAAAGACGGTTGTCAACGGTGACAGCATGCTCTTCATGCAGATGAACAATGTGTATGTCTACCCTGTGATGGAACTGAAGAGCGAGAAACAGCGCAGGGCATTCAACCGCTTGGTGAACAACGTGAAGAAAGTGCTGCCCATGGCCAAGGAAACCAACAGCATCATCATCGAGACTTATGAATACCTGCAGACCATTCCCGACGAAAAGGAGCGCAAGGCACACATGAAACTGGTGGAGGCTGAGATTTACAAGAAATACAAGCCTCGCATGAAAAAACTCACCTACTCACAGGGCAAGTTGCTCATCAAGTTGGTCAACCGTGAGTGCAATTCCTCGTCCTACGACATCGTGAAGGCCTTCATGGGACCTATCCGTGCTGGTTTCTGGCAGGCTTTTGCCTGGACGTTCGGTGCCAGCCTGAAGAAAGAATACCACCCAGAAGGCACCGACCGCCTCACCGAACGTGTTGTCCTCATGGTCGAGGCTGGACAACTGTAACAACTCTCTCACCCCCCACCTCTCACCCCTCACCCCTAAAAAAATGGCGCCATCCTCATCACTGAGGTCTGGCGCCGGTGTTTTTTAGTAATAGAAACAGGTTGGCGTAATATTGTCTTTTGGCAATTGTGTCTTGCCATGCTCTCGGAGAGATGCTGCTGAATGGTCAGAGCGTGAACAGCACCTGCACCAATGTCTGGCCAACTGCTTTCAATGTATTTTTGTCGATATGGTCCATCGTGTCGTTGACAGTATGCCAAGTGGGACCGAAAGAACTGCTTTCACAATTGGGATAATAAGGAATGATGTCGATGGTGGGGATACCTGCCTTCTCGTTGACAGGCAGATGGTCGTCGGTGATGCGGCCGCCAGGCGACATGGGGAAATAGCCGCTGTATCCTGCCTGTTGTGCAGCCCTCCAAACCTTTTCAACGATGCTGGGGGCCATCAGCATGGACATGCCCTCCTGATGGAACTGCGCAGCCTCTCCGCCCACCATGTCGAGCAGGATGCCAAACTCTGTGGTATAGCCTTCGGCTTTGTATTGGCTGGCCCAGTACTGTGCTCCCAGTGCCCAGGAGTCCTCGTCGGAGCGGTTGACCCACTGTGGGACTCCCCAATCCTCCGCATCGAAGCAGACGAAGTCGACACCCACGCTGAGCGAGTCGCTCTGCTGCAATAGGCGTGCGATCTCCAGCATGACAGCCACTCCGCTTGCCCCGTCGTTGGCAGCCATGACAGGCTTTTGCCAGTTGGTGCTGTCAGGGTCGTTGTCTGCCCATGGCCTGCTGTCCCAGTGGGCACAGAGGAGGATATGCCGCTGCCGCTCCGGATGATGGCGTGCGATGATGTTGGTGGCCCTGAGCATCGTGCCGTCATATCCCGTCAGGGCGGCTTTCTGCATCTCGACGGTGCAGCCCAACGCGCGGAACTTGTCTGCAATCCATGCGGCGCATTGCTCGTGAGCCTCACTGTTCATCGTTCTGGGACCAAAGGCGCACTGCGCATAGCAGTAAGCCCAGGCTGAGTCGGCATCGAACTCTGGTCCGACGCTCTGCACCTCAATCACCTCTATGTTGGTGTTGCCTCCGCGATGGCAGGAAGCATTGCTGAACAACAGCATCGCTGCAAAGGCGACAGCCATGGCAGCGAGATTCCTGCGGACGATATTCATCGCGTTCCTACTTTTATCCACAATCGTATGGTTTTTTAAATCTTCAATTTTCAATTGTAACTATTCAACAAATATCTAAAGAAATCGCCTACGGCGAGAAATTTTAAGAAAATTATAAGAAAATATTTTTTTACCATTTTTTTATTCATTTTTTACCATTTCTGCCCGTCAGGGCACTCCAAATGATGATTCGCTGAATAGTCACTTTTAAATTTTTAATTTTCAATTTTTCTGCACCTGTGCCATCACACGCAGCCAGTTGCCACCCCAGATTTTCTGGATGTCACGCTCACTGTATTTGTTCTTCAGCAGGGCAAGGGTGAAGTTGATCATCTCCGAGGCATTGGCAAGTCCTACGACACCTCCGTCACCGTCAAAGTCCGAACCCAGCCCCACATGGTCGATGCCCATGATGCGCACCGCATGGTTGAGATGCTCGATGGCGTCTCTGATGGTCGCCTCGCCCTCTGAACGCAGGAAACCGCCGTAGAGGGTGACATGCACCACACCACCTTGTTTGGCGATGGCACGCAACTGGTCGTCGGTCAGGTTGCGCGGCACGTCACACAGGGCCTTGCAGTTGGAGTGACTGCACACAATGGGAGTCTTGCTGATTTCAAGGGCGTCATAGAAACTCTGCTCACTGGCATGGCTGAGGTCGACCATGATACCCTGCCGGTTCATCTCCTTGATGACCTTCTCTCCAAACTTGCTCACGCCATGGTTGGTGTCACAGCCCTTGGCGCTGTCGCAGATGTCATTGTCGCCATTGTGGCAGAGAGTGATGTATACCACCCCACGCTGTGCGAAATGCTTGATATTCTCAATGTCATGGTTGAGTGCGATGCCGTTCTCGATGGCGAACATCACCGACTTGCGGTCCTTTCGCTTGTCCTCAAAGAGGTCGGCAGGCGTACGCGCGATGCTGAGGTATTTGCGGTTGCTCCTGACGATGGCTTCTATCTTGTCAAAAATGAAGTCGGCATATTCCATCGGGGTATTGACATCGAATGCCACCTTTGACGAAAACGTCTCGCCCATCTTGGGCTGTGGCAGATAGGCCGCCATGATGACAGCGTCCTGATGCCCCTCCGTCATCTTGTGAAGGTCGACGAGGATACGCGGGTCGCGCTGGTCGAACTTGATGTCTTCATGGAAGAACATGGGGGTGTCGCAGTGTGTGTCGAGGGTGAGCACCCGCTCATGCAACCTCTTGGCCAATTTGTAGTTGCTGGCCTGCGCCACGAGCCACTCAAAGAGTTTTCTGCCGTCTGCCTCCAGATTCTCCGGATGCCACTGCACGCCGAGGATGGGCTTGAACTCCTTGCTCTCGATAGCCTCTATCACACCATCCGGGGCCTTGGCGGTGACACGGAACTTGGTGCCGGGCTCAGCCACCGCCTGGTGATGGAACGAGTTGACGTAGATGCGCTCACTCTTGTAGATGCGGTAGACGATGGAGTCCTTGTCGATGTCCACGGAATGCGTGGGCTGGCTGCGCTCGCAGTCTTGTGTATGTTTCACCACCTTCTGACGTGGCGCGACAGGTTCTTTCTCCTTGTCCTTGTTCTTTTTCTTCTTGTCGGCATTCTCTGCCTCCGCCATCTCCTGCTCAGCCATCGCCGTCGCGATGTCCTGCGTCACCTTGCCGCCAAGTGCTACAGCCATGGTCTGAATGCCGCGGCAGATGCCCAGGATGGGAATCTGCCTGTTGTACGCCAGACGGGTGATGAGCAGTTCGGGCAGGTCGCGGCGGGCATTGATGTGATGGAGTTCTGGAGAGGGCTCCTCCCCTGCCCAAAGGGGGTTGATGTCTGCCCCGCCAGAGAGCAGAAGTCCGTCGATGCCTTCAAGGGTATTGATGATGACATCCTTGTCTGCTACGGGAGGGATGAGCACGGGGGTTCCACCGGCATCCACCACCTGCTGGTAGTAGGCCTGTGTCATGGTGGCCAATCCATCCTGGAAATTGGCCGTGATGCCTATGATGGGTTTCTGTCTGGCCTCGGGGAACGAGGCATAGATATTGTCAAGATGCTTGCTGAGGTCAAAGGATGCCATTGCTATAATTCAATATCTTCTGTATGGACCGGTATTTCGCGCTTGATGCTCTGTTCGAGCGAGATGAGCGTCTCTGTGGCCACTACGCCGGGAATGCTCTGCAACTGGTTGTTGAGCAGGTCCATGAGTTGTTCGTTGTCCCTTGCGTAGAGTTTCACCAGCATGGTATACGGACCGGTGGTGAAATGACATTCCACAATCTCGGGGATATGCACCAGTCGCTCACAAACCGACTTGTACATGCTGCCCCTCTCAAGGGTAATGCCTACATAGGTGCAAGTATGGTATCCGAGACTTTTGGGGTTCACGTCAAAGCCGCTTCCGGTGATGATGCCGTTTTCGATGAGGTGCTGCACACGCTGATGAATGGCTGCGCGCGATACATTGCACTCAGCGGCCACGTCTTTGAATGGTTTTCTGGCATTTTTTGAAAGAATGCAAAGAATTTTCTTATCGAGTTGGTCGATTTTCTCAGTAGCCATTGTGTTGTTACTATTCGGTTAGTAAAATCAAGTTGTTTACATTATGATAGCAAAATTAGGAATTTTCCGTGAAACAGACAACATTTTTCCCAATTATTTGTCGTTTTTGTGTCAAAGTACATGGCTCTTGATTCTTTTTGCATAACAAAACGGCCTATTCTTTTCAGGTGATGGTATGCGAATATCGTCACCTTATTGTTTTTATCTCTCCGTACAACGGACAATCATACTCACCATTTCCTCGAAGTTGTGCGCAAAGAGGATGCGCTGCTCCAGTTGGCCTCGGATAAAGCCCTGCTGTTTCAGATGGTCGAAAAAGGATTCCAGTTCATCCCAGAACCCCTTCATGCTGTATAGGATGACCTTTTTGTTATGATAGGCGAGCGTGCCCTCTCCTGCCACGGTGAACACCTCATCGAGGGTACCGATGCCGCCAGGAAGAGCCACGAGAACATCGCTGTGGGCCGTCATGAGTTGCTTGCGTTCCGCAAGGGTGTTGCAAAGCAGCCGCTCATGGTCAATGGGGTTGGCATGCTCATTCTCCAACAGCCGTGCGGGCACCACGCCGACCACACGTCCGCCGTTTTCTGCCACGGCATGGGCGACACAGTCCATCAGCCCGAGGTCGGTGCCTCCGTAGACTAATGTATGGTGATGGGTGCCTATCCACTCCCCCAACTGACGGGTGAGGGTGAAAAAGTCAGGGTCAATCTGACTGTTGGCTGAGCAAAAAATACCTACTTTCAATCTTCAATTTTCAATTTTAATCTTCAATCTTCAATTTTCAATTTTCAATCTTCAATTTTCAATCACCTTCTCCCTCCCATAAGGATATAGGTGGTGAATGGCAACCGCGTGCGCATGAGCCAGTAGAAGAGAAGCCCCAGAATCACGGTGATGGCGACAGCCATTATATAAATAATGAGAGCGAGCCACCAGTTGTGCGGCATGATATATCCGTGTCCCAGCACCAACACGATGAAGCCCAACAACATGTAATGATAGGAGAAGACAAAGAAACTGGCGTTGGAGAGTGTCATGTCCTGCACATACCATGTGCCCGAGCGCACCATGATGGTGGTGAGCGACATGCCAAAGACGAGTCCGATGACATACTCCAATCGGTAGATGAACTCACAGGGCCATATCTGCTCCAGTCCGACAACAGCGGCCAGAAGGATGAATGCCGGCAACGCATAGGGCAACATGGCTACGATGAACTCCTTGCGCCGGATGCCGTAATAGGCCCCATAGGCGAAGAAGAGCCAACATTCAGGGTCAAGGCCCACGATGTCTGGCCAATAGCCAAAAGCGTAGATGACGACGAAGAAGAGCAGGTAGCGCACCAATGGGCGCCGCCCGGAGAGGATGATGAACCACTTGACGGCAAAATAGATGATGGGTGAGCAGATCATCACCACGATGAGGTCTCTGATGAACCAGAACTGTACGGCGATGGGTGCCTTCAGCGTGCTCCCTCCTTCGATGAGCGAGATGTTCCAGAATGACTTCATCACATCGGCAAAGGACAGTTTGTCGAACGGGATGCCGAGGATGGGCACCTTGCTGGAAAACAGTCCGATGATGATGCACAGCAGGAGATAGAGCAGATTCCACAGCACATAGGGCACGAGCAGCGACTGTACCCTTCTTACCAGTTTCTTGAGCCAGATGTCAATGGTGAACTGCCCTGACTTGAAGAAAAGGTATCCCGAAATGAAATAAAAGAAGGGGATGGCGATGGGCGCGATGCGCTGTGACAGGATGTCAATGAACTTGGAGGTGAAGGGCAAAGAGGCCCACTCCTCACTCAGCGTGGTGAAGTTGCAATGGATGAACAACACCAGCACGATGAGGGGGAATCGCAGGAATGCGATGACTTTTGACTGTAAGTCTGTGGGCCGCACTTTTTTGTATTAAGAATTAAAAATTTTGAATTAAGAATTATGATTACACTTTCTTTTCTTTGTTTTTCTCACGAATTGGCGAATTGTCGAATTCATCATTCTCTAATTCCTTCATTCGGGATTTTTCTTGTCACGAATTGGCGAATTGTCGAAGTAATCATTCTCTAATTCTTAAATTCGGGATTCTTCTTCTCACGAATTGGCGAATTATCGAAGTCATCATTCTCTAATTCTTAAATTCGGGAGCCTTCCTTGTCACGAATTGGCGAATTGTCGAATTCATCATTCTCTAATTCTTAAATTCGGGATTCTTCTTCTCACGAATTGGCGAATTGTCGAATTCATCATTCTCTAATTCTTAAATTCGGGATTCTTCCTTGTCACGAATTGGCGAATTGTCGAAGTCTTTATTCTCTAATTCTTAAATTCGGGATTCTTCCTTGCCACGAATTGGCGAATTGTCGAAGTCATCATTCTCTAATTCTTAAATTCGGGATTCTTCTTTTCACGAATTGGCGAATTGTCGAAGTAATCATTCTCTAATTCTTAAATTCGGGAGCCTTTCTTCTCACGAATTGGCGAATTGTCGAAGTCATCATTCTCTAATTCCTTCATTCGGGATTTTTCTTGTCACGAATTGGCGAATTGTCGAATTCTTTATTCTCTAATTCTTAAATTCGGGAGTCTTCCTTGTCACGAATTGGCGAATTGTCGAAGTCTTTATTCTCTAATTCTTAAATTCGGGAGCCTTTCTTGTCACGAATTGGCGAATTGTCGAATTCATCATTCTCTAATTCTTAAATTCGGGAGGGAAAAAACTATGTTCTGTCTTTCTTGAGCCGATCGGCCATGGCACGTCCGAGAGCCTCGCAGCGGGCGCGGGCATCGGCATTGACAGCCTGCTTCATCTCTACCGGCTCACCCACAGCCTCGAAATGGAGCGCGTTGTCGTTCCATTCCTGAATCTTGGCCACAGCCTTGCTCGCCCATCCGTAACTGCCAAACCATCCGATGAGACGGTTTTTCATGTCCTTGTGGGCGATTTCCGAGAGCAGCACGTCCATCTCGTGATAGAGACTGGTGTTGTAGGTGGGAGCACCCACGATGAGTGCCTTGTAGCGGAAAATGTCACGCAGGATGTAGGAGTGATGCGTTTTCGACACGTTGTAGACGACGATGTTCTTGATACCGGCCTTGCTGGCGGCGGCAGCGATAATCTCTGCCATCCGCTCGGTATTGCCATACATGGTGCCGTAGCAGATGACGATACCTTCCTCACACTCATAACGGCTGAGTTGGTCGTAGATGCCAATGACCTTCTGGATATGCTCATGCCACACCGGACCATGCGTGGAGCAGATATAGTCGAGCGGCACACCGGCAAGTTTCTTCAGTGCGTTCTGCACGGGGGTGCCGTATTTTCCTACGATATTGGAGTAGTAGCGCACCATCTCGAGCCAAAAAGAGTCACAGTTGATCTCGCTGTCGATGACACCACCGTTGAGGGCGCCGAAGCAACCGAAGGCATCACCGGAGAACAGCACATGATTGGCGCTGTCGAGCGTCACCATCGTCTCGGGCCAGTGCACCATGGGGGTCAGCACGAAGGTGAGTTCGCGCCCGCCGAGCGACAGGGTGTCGCCGTTCTTCACCTCGATTTCCCCACCGCAGATGTTGTAGAATCCGCTGAGCATACCGAATGTCTTCTTGTTGCCCACCACCTGTATCTCAGGATAATATTTACGTATCAAGGCGATAGAACCGCTGTGGTCGGGCTCCATATGGTTGACGACGAGGTAGTCGATGGGGCGGTCGCCGATCACCTCACGGATGTTCTCGATAAACTGCGTGAAGAAGTCCACCTCCACGGTATCGATGAGACATACTTTCTCATCTACGATGAGGTAGGAATTGTAGGACACGCCATTGGGCAGCGGCCACAGTCCCTCGAAGAGGAACTTGTTGCGGTCGTTGACGCCCACATAATAAATGTTGTTGGTGATTTCAGTCATTATTTAGAGGTTTTGAGGTTACTTTATAGTTTATAGTTCATAATTCATAGTTCATAGTGCATAGTGCATAGTGCATAGTGCATAGTGAACAGTGAGCGGACGCGATACATCGCGTCCCTACATCTACACCGCCATCTTCGCAGTGGTAATCATAATTCTTCACTCTTCATTCTTCACTCTTCACTCAGCAATTACCACTCAAGATAGGTGTCTTTCTCCTCTTTGGCTTCCTGAGCCATCTGTGCACCAAACTCCGGAAGTATGGAGTTGGAGATGGTCTGGCAGCAGTTGGCGGCAAACATCTGTGCCCAGTGGATGATCTTGTCCCAGATACGGGCGGGGATGCCTCTGTCGAGCGCTTCCCTCGTGATGCCGTAGCGCATCAGTCCGTAGATGAATCCGGCATTGAAGTTGTCGCCCGCTCCGATGGTGCTCACCGTGGAGGTCTGGATGATGGGGAAACTTTTCTTGATGCCTCTTGTCGCCCTTAACTCCACATTGTGCACACCGTTGGTGCAGATGAAGTTCTTGCAGTAGAACGACACCTCCGACCGGTAGATCTTGTCGGGATCCTCCTTGTTGTACAGCACTTTGAAGTCATCGACGCTTCCCCTGACGAAGTCGGCATACTCAAGGTTCTCAAGCAGGTTGGGCGTGATCTTCATGACCTCATTCTTGTGCGACGGCCTGAAATTGACATCATAATAGAGGATGGCTCCGTGACTCCGTGCATAGTCGAGGAAACCCAGTACCTGCGGACGTATGACGGGGTTGACGGCATAGTATGAGCCAAACATGACGATATCGTCGGGATTGACCTCTGGGCACACAAACTCCAGTTGGTCGTGGCTGTGGTCCTTGTAGAAGATGTATTCCGCATCATTGTTGGCATCGAGAAATGCCAGTGAGATGGGCGACTTGCTTTCAGGATAGACATGTATCTCATCGGCATTGACGTGGTTCTCCTTGAGGAACTTGATGATGTTCTGTCCCACCCGGTCGTTGCCGGCCTCGCTGATGAACGAGGCATTGATTCCTGCCCTGCCGAGTGAGATGACACCGTTGAAAACGGAACCGCCGGGGACGGCTCCTATGGGTTGCTCGTTCTTGAAGATGATGTCGAGCACGGTTTCTCCGATTCCTATTACTTTGCGCATATGTTTCTTATTTGGTTTTGCAAAATTAGACAAAAATCCCGAAATAACACATTTTTTTCTCACACGAATTTGAGAATTTGAGAATTTGATTATAGGGGGCATACTTGTATGCCCACAATGCATTCCTAAAAATCTCTGTGTCTCTGTATCTCTGTGTTGAAAAAATGGATCAAAATCTCCGTCCCCTGATTCAGTTTTTCTTCTTTTTTTCCGAAGCGAAGCGGTTTTTGATCTTCTCTTCAACTCAGATAGCCTAAAAAACTATTCCTAAAAATCTCTGTGTCTCTGTATCTCTGTGTTGAAAAGAAACTTGAATAAGAAAAATTCTACAATTCGCTCATTCGGGAGAAAAAAGAATCTCAATACGCATTCTTGTCGGGAATGATGAGTGTGAGCGCGGTCTTGAGGATAATCTTGATGTCGAGCCAGAATGTCCAGTTCTCGATATACCAGATGTCTTTCTGGATGCGCTCCTCCATCTCCCACAGTTCCTTGGTCTCGCCACGGTTGCCGCTCACCTGCGCCCATCCCGTGATGCCAGGCAGACTGAAATGGCGCACCATATACTTGTCGATGATGTTGCCATACTGCTCGGTGTGGGCCAGCATGTGCGGCCTCGGTCCCACGATGCTCATGTCGCCCTTGAGGACGTTGAAGAACTGCGGGAACTCATCGATGTTGGTATGACGGATGAATTCTCCGAAGGGGAACTTCCTCGGGTCATCCTTGGTGGCCTGCACGAGGTCGGCATCGGCGTTGACGTGCATGGAGCGGAACTTGTAGCAAGTGAACGTACGGCCATTGAGTCCGGTGCGTTCCTGCTTGAAGATCAAGGGTCCCGGACTTTGTCTCTTGATGAGCAGGGCAATGATGGGGATGAAGGGCAGCATGAGAACGCACACGATGGCACTCACCACGATGTCGAAGGTGCGTTTGATGAAACGGTTGAATGGCTGCGACAGCGGCTCATGGTGGTTGGTGAACACCATGGTCTCGCCCAGTTGCTCCGGCTGCAGGTTGAGGAGGAAGTTGCCCGACATCCTTGGCACATAGTAGAAATGCACGAGGTTCTTATCACAAAAGCGCATCAGGCGCACAATCTCCGCATTCTCATCATGCGAGAGGCTGACGAAGAGTTCGTCGATGGCTGAGATGTCAAAGCCACGGGCATTTTTTCCTTCTTCCTCCCGCACATTGAGCGAACAGGAATCGATGAGTCGGTTGAGTGATTCTATATTGCCCAAATGCGGTATGGTGTCAGGACAGTTCTCCATCATCTCATTGGCGAAATAGCCTCTGATCTTGTAGCCCGTCGAGGAGTCGGAGATGAGATTCCTGTAGAGGATGAGGAGTGAGGGGTCGCTGCCCACAAAAACGACGCTCCGTGTGTTGCGCCCTGCCTGTCTGAAATAACTGATGAACAGTTTCTCCACCAGTCTCACAAAGAAGATGGATGCTGTCTCGGCAACGAGGAAGAGTCCCATGAACTGGAACATACCTCCGCTCTCTCCCAACAGACGCAGGCTGACGAACATGAGCGATACTTGCAGCAGGCACAACTTGACGACACTGATGAACACCTCATCGATGCCTGTCCGTCTGCGGTGGATGATGCTTCCGACAACAAACTGGCTGATGGCCATGGCGAAGTTGGCGGCAATGAACACCTCGCGCGGTTCCTGCTGGAAATATGGAGGGTAGAGAATATGTATGACGTACAAGTATCTGGAGGCCAGGAACAGCAGCAGATTCATGACGATAAAATCGACAACAATCACACCGGCCCGGATCATTCCATTACCCGTAGAGTATTTTTTGGCAGCCATAAAACTAAATTACAGTCTCATTCTGAATGACACTGCAAAGATAGTGTAAACCGAGAGCAATGCAAAATAAATCCTAATTTATTTTCACTGCCGAGGTGCAACCTATCTTCCGCAAGTTTTGATAATACTGATATTCAATGCCTCACGACCAATCTTTTAAGCCACACTTCTTTTTTTCGCCTTTTTGCGAACGCCTTGGCGTTTTTTCGCAAGCAGCAGCGTTTGCCAAATGACACCCAAAATTGTTTTTCTTCATTTTTTCGAAGCGAAGCGGTTTTTGATCTTCTCTCCATATCAGTTGATGTGTGCACTGTTGCTCAGAGAAAATCAAAAAGGAAGAAAAAAATATAAAAACATTTTCAGCGTTGATGAAAAAATAAAAAAACGCAAGCGTTTCTCAAAAAGGATGAAAAATCATCAAATGAACTGATTCATAGTAACTTTCAATTTGCGAAATTTGAATTCTCTAATTCTAAAATTCGGGACAAAAAAACGTGATCGATTCGAAGATTCGTGGTTGAAAACAATTCATGAATAATTCATGGTCTATTCGTGGTCATTATATGTGAAAAGGAACCACGAATTTCACTAATCGACTCGAATAATTGACCGCTCTGCGGTCATGGGTTTTATGTACCCAATTCTTTTTAACCCTTTTTGCGAACGCCTTGGCGTTTTTTCGCAAGCAGCAGCGTTTACCAAATGACATCCAAAAATGTTTTTCTTCTTTTTTCCGAAGCGAAGCGGTTTTTGATCTTCTCTCCATATCAGTTGGTGTGTGCACTGTTGCTCAGAGAAAATCAAAAAGGAAGAAAAAAATATAAAAACATTTTCAACGTTGATGAAAAAATAAAAAAACGCAAGCGTTTCTCAAAAAGGATGAAAAATCATCAAATGAACTGATTCATAGTAACTTTCAATTTGCGA
>JAEEGF010541763.1_pt1 | contig 15151 bp, 10 predicted proteins | sample 9134171 | NCBI WGS metagenome assembly JAEEGF01 (sample SAMN16246542, study PRJNA631951) | gut metagenome | biome: gut microbiome; feature: rumen; material: AP-attached | host: Bos | place: Iran: Karaj | collected 2018-10 | reverse complement strand
CTGGGCAGCAGCAACGCTGAAGATAAGTGGAGAGACAGCAACCCCCGCCGTCCTAAGTCAATATGGCATGGAACAAACTACCCTGATGGTGAATGGACAGCGAGTTCCTGCTCTTAACCTCAACAACTCCGTTGTCAGTGGCTCGGCCATCGGTCTGGAGTATAGCAACACCACCGACATGCCCCTGTATATCGTGGTGAAGGGTATTTGCGTGATTGAGAGTACTGGCGATGACGGCCTTTGTGCTGACAACCAGTCCATTGTTGTCTCTGGCACGGGCTCGCTCTATATCAAGGGCATCAATGGAGTTCATATGAAAACTACCTCAAGCCAATCTTTGAATGTTGGTCACGGAGTGGAACTCATCTGTGAGGGTGCGAACGGAGCGGGCATACTGGGTTCACCTCATCCAAGCATCAAAAACCGTTACTACGGCGGCGTGATTGTCGGTAATGCCGCTACCTCGCTCATCGTTAAGGGAACCACAGGTGCACTTGTCGCCACAGACGCTCTGTTCATGAACGACGGTGCCAGCATCCACCCCGATGGCGCCACCGTTGCCAGCACTGACTGGATACACATCACTGCCACAGGCTTGCCCATCAATGCAACGAACTTCCCCGACTTCAACTTCCGTAACATCATCTCTGAGCGTTACGACAGTCATGAGCCTGACGGCTACCTCTCCCGCTACGAGCGCTCGTTGGTGACATCGATGAATGTCTTCCAGAAAAACATCACCGACCTGACAGGCGTCAACTATTTCACCAGCCTCACCAGCCTCAACTGTGGAGCCAACAACTACCAGTCTATCGACATCTCTGCACTTACGGAACTCGTCAACCTGGAGTGCTACTCCACAGGGCTTCAGTCCATCGACCTGTCGCACAACACAAAGTTGCAGACTGTGGAGCTCAGCTTCAACACCCTTACCGCCCTCGATGTGTCGAACAACACGAAACTGACTGATTTGAAGTGCAAGTCACACTTTATAGAATCTCTTGACGTATCGATGTGCCCTGATTTGGTGCTGCTGGACATTAATGCCCGTACTAATGCACGAATGCTAACATCGCTCAACGTCGAGGGATGCACAAAACTGGAGGATCTGAATTGCGGCTGCGGAAAACTGACGTCGCTCGACTTGTCAAGTTGCACAGCGCTGAAACGGCTCCAGTGTGATTACAACACCCTGACGACCTTGAACGTGGCGGGACTCACCAATCTATACTTCATCCAATGCTCAGTGAACAATCTGACGTCGCTAAACCTGACGGGATGCACGGCCATGGAGTTGCTGTACTGCGGAAACAATCCCATCGCGCAGCTGGACCTCTCCGACTGCGCGGGACTCAAGCGTCTCGCATGCGAGAATAACTCAACGCTGACGCAGCTCGACGTGAGCGGCAAGCAACTTACAGACCTGAATTGTTCCAACTGTCGCTTGCTGACAAAGATTGACTGCAGCAATAACCAGCTGGAGGCAAATACGCCCATCAACATCAAATTGAGCAAAGCCCTGCGTGAGATCCATTGCCAGCGTAACAAACTCTCAGGAGCGGCACTCGACTCCCTTATCACCCACCTGCCCACGATAACCACAGAGGGAACGATATACCTGATAGATGAGGACAATGGCGACGAGAACGTGTGCACCCAAGAGCAGACCATCGCCATCTACAACAAAGGATGGAACGCACTCCGCTATGCCGACGGCGAGTGGAAACCCTTCGAGATCATCATCACCTCCGATGGATTGCGCTATAAGTGCGTCTTAATTAACGATGGCACACGTCGTGCCGAAGTCATCGGTGTGGAGAACCAAGAGACGTCTATTGTCACCTTTGCCGAGAGCATCACCATTCCCGGCATCAACAATGCCTTCCCCGTGACCACCATCGGCCGGCAGGCCTTCAAGGGTGTCAACAATCTGAAGAATATCGTCATTCCCGACCATATCACTACCATTGAGCCATTGGCTTTCGACAGCTGCCGCCTGACAAAGGTCACCATCGCACCTAGCGTCACCAACCTGTGCGACTCGGCCTTTGTACGTTGCAATGTGCTGTGGGACCTCTACGTACAATGGCCCCAGCCACTGCCCATCGCTGAAGGCACAGACCCCTTCCCCAATAGCAAGGGCGGCTGTGTGCTCCATGTGCCCTTTGGTGTCTATAGCTACCAGACTGACGCATACTGGAGCCAGTTCAAGTCGGTAGAGACAGAAGGCGCACAGGTGGTCGACGAACAAGGAATCATGTATAAGTGCTACATTGATGAGAACGGCGAGCATGCATACGCCGAGGTGTATGGGTACGAAAAGCAGACCGTAACACCCAATCGCATCGATATAGCTGAGAGCATCACCTACGAAGTGGCAGGTGTAAAAACGTCGTTCCCCGTGACTCACATCGCATCAACAGCCTTCCGGTATGATGACAACCGGATCCCCAGTCATATTGTCATTCCAGCTTCGGTGCAAACCATAGGCGACGCTAATGGCAATGGATTGTTCCTCATAGGAAAAGGGCCGACCTATCTTGCCGTGAAAGCCACCACACCCCCTGTGGCAAACAATTTGGGATACATTGGATCCATGTACCTGATAGTGCCTGAAGGCAGTGAGGCAGCATACGCAAGCGCCAAGATCTGGAAAACGTTTGATAAGCATGGAGTCATCGACAGCCACGGATACCAATACTTTGTCTCGAGCAATAATGTTGCTTATTTCCTGGGATGCGAGAAGGAGACAACAGTCGTACAACTGCCTGAAAGCATCACCATGAGTGGCGAGAGCTATCCGCTGACGACACTCGTTATCCGATGCTTTGCGAATACGCTGGTGGAGAGCATCACCCTACCTGCCACCATCACTGATGTCAATGCCAGCTACTTTGCCTGCATTCCCGGCCTGAAGACCATGAAGGTGGCATGGACGGAGAACATTCCTACCACCACCTTCGTTGAAGGCGACCCGAATGATCCATTCTACGAGACTTCGCTCGACAATGCCGTGCTCGTCGTGCCGGCTGGCACCAAGAGCCTCTATGCCAGCAAGAAGCCTTGGAATAGATTCCAGACGATCTTGGAGTTGGGCGATGCCAATGCCGACGGTGAGATTAGCATTGCTGATGTGCTCGACATGATCAGCTACATTCTGGGTCAGCCGACCTCTGAGAACTTCAACGAAAAGACTGCCGATGCCAACGACGATGGCCAGGTCACCATCGCCGATGTCGCTGCCATCGTCAACGTCATCCTCAGTCAAGGAAGTGAATGATGAGGGCTCTTCCTGCCCCCTCAGATGGCAATTAACATAATATAACATGCCAAATGGCCCAATTTGAACAAAAAACGAACTTTTTTTCGAAAAGGAACAAAAAATGTTTGAAAAATGTATTGCCGTTTCAAAAATAATTCGTATCTTTGCACCGTAAAATGCATGAGTGCCTAAAAAGCATGACCTGCGAAAAGAGATAAATAGACCGAATCAATAAACCATAAAATTTATAAAGTATGAAAAAAGCATTACTATTAATGGCACTGTTCGCAGGAAGCCTGCTCAGTGCAAATGCGCAGACCGCAGCAGCGGATCGTACTCTGACGGCTTTCGTTAAGCCGGGTGAGACGCAATGGTTGGCTATCCAGTTGAACAATGGTAGTGACAAGTATGTTGCTTTCCAGCTGGATGTGAAGCTGCCTGAGAATCTGACTTATGCTGGTTCCGTTCAACTTCTCCGCAAAGGTGAAACTGCTCCGCATGAGGTTTACTCCAATCAGCTAGCTGATGGAACTCTGAAGATTGCCTCATTCTCTTATAAAGAGGAGGGAACTACAAAGAACGGTAATGACGTGTTTGCAGGAACTAGTGGAGACCTCTTGCTGATTAAGGTTACGGCATCTGGTAGCTATGTTGCAAAGAACGTTCAGGTAGGCGATGCAAAATTCGTAAAGAATGACGCTAGCTTTACTGAAGTTCCTCTGACTGCTTATGTCGCAGGCTTGCTTGGTGACGTGAATGGTGACAATGAAATCACTGCTGCTGACGCTTCCCTTATCCAGCAGAATGTTGCACGAAAGTTTGCTGACGATGCAGACGGCTACGAGGTGATTGTGGCAGATGTGAATGGCGCTGACAAAGTTACTGCTGCTGATGCTTCTCTTGTTCAGCAGTTTGTAGCCAAGAAGATTAAGAGTTTTGGTAATGAATAATTAAATAATTGAAAGATATGAAAAAAATATTTGTTTCTTTAATGGCATGCCTTGGCTTTCTTACGGCTAATGCCCAGAAAGTAACTGTTGCAGACGTTTACGCTACTAAAGGAGGTACTGCATATTTTACGGTGAACCTTCAAGGTGGCAAGGCAGAGACGTATACGTCATTACAGTTTAATGTAGAGTTTCCTGAAGGCTTTACGACAACGGGTAGTAAATTGTTAAATACGGATGAATGGCAAGATGTGTCAGCTACTGTTGGTGATGTTGATGCTACAGGTGTTGCTATTATTCCTGTTTCTTCAGCAGAAAAGCTAACTAGTGGTGATGTTGATAATCTGATTTCTGTTGAATTTGCTGTTGCAGGTACGGTGGAGTCTAAAACTTATCAAGTGAAGTTAACCAATATCACCTTTGGTTATGGTTTTACAGACAAGGATGTTTTAGATGATGTTACCTTTAATGTGATTGTTTCTGATGTTCTTACTCTTGATGAGAACTCTCAGGTTACGCCCAGTTTAACAAAAGATGTGTGTCAGATTAAGGTCTTGCGTACACTTAAGAAGGATGAATGGAGCACAATTTGCTTGCCTTTCTATATGTCGAAAGAAGAGGCTATAAACGCATTTGGAGAAGGTTATCAGTTGGCTGATTTCTATGACTACACAACAACTAAAGACGATAGTGGCGTTGTAGAAATAAAAGTTGAATTTACTGACCCGGCAGATTTTGAAGAAGAGGATGGTCTATATGCCAATGTTCCGTATATTTTGAAACCGACAAAAGATGTTGAAGAATTCGTCGTCGAGGAAGAAATAGATGAAATTATAGCTAATCCCACTAAGAATTCCAAAACTAAGAAATCTGGTAAATTCATAGGAAAGTTTATCGGTACATACGTTGCTAAGACCGTGGTTCCTGCAAAGAGTGCGTTCCTCAGTGGTAACAAGTTCTGGTATTCTGCTGGTAAGACTAAGATGAAGGCCTTCCGCGCATATTTCACATTCAACGATGTCCTTGCAGATTATGATGCGGCTTCCACGCGTATTAGTTTCTTTGTGGGTGATGGTGAGAATCAGACACAGATTCAGGTTCCCGAGCTCATGCCGAACGATGGTGAGTATTACAACCTGAATGGTCTGCGTGTGGAGACTCCTTCTAAGGGTATCTATATCAAGGATGGCAAGAAGGTTGTGGTTAAGTAATAATGTTCATTCAACTTATAAACACTTGAATACAATTATGAAAAAGAATTATATAGCTCCCAGTGTGGAAATCACGAATGTTGCATTGCAGCAGATGATTGCAGGAAGTGACGGCTTTAAAACTAATATGGATGGTCTTGGTGGCTATGGTGGTGTAGACGAAGATGGTACAAAGGATCCCTCCTCACGCCGTCGCCGCAACCTCTGGGAAGATGACGAAGACGACTTTTAGTCAATTGAACTATATCAGTATGATATAAACAGGAAGGGAGCCCCGAATCGAGGCTCCCTTTATTGTCTTCTAACATCAAGACATCAAAATCATTTTGAAATCAAGACACTAAGATTTTTTGTCATCAAGACATCAAGATCTTTTTGAACAAGTAAAGGTATTTCCATTGATTCTGTTGCTGGGAGGCTTGGAAGAACGGGTGTTTCTACCGATAACAAGAACTGTGATTTTTCAAAAACTAATATCACCAATATCACACTTTTCATAACCAATTGAATTCCTGAGCACTAAGTGTGACATTGGTGGTGATATTAGTGGTGATATTGTGATATTAGAATAGCCAAATGTGGCTCTTGCCACCCTTTTTTTTGCTGCTTTTTGGCCATAGTGTACTCGATAGCCCCTGCACCTACCGAGTAAAGTCCCTACACCTACCGAGTAAAGCCACCACACCCACCGAGTAAACAGCCTTTACCTTACGGGTAAAGAGTGGCGCCTAAAAGCACTCATAAAATAGAAGTGGTGACAGGTAGTCTCGCCCGTGGCTGATGAGCACTTCGTCCGTCGCGGACGGACTGCATGCTCATCTCGGATGGTGGTAATGCTAGTTTCGGACGGTGGCTATGCTAGTTTCGAATGGTGGCTATGCTCGTCTCGGACGGTGGCTATGCTCGTCCCCAACGGGTATACGGTCCGTCCGCAACGGGTATGCGGTCCGTCCGCAACGGGCATTCGGTCCGTCCGCAACGGGCGATTGCAAAGTGACTCACTAGCATGGTTGAAGTAACTTTTGCTCCGCTTTCCCATGTGTTTATGTCATTGCTGCCGTAACTATAGTACTTAGCCTTCGTAACTATAGTACTTTGCTCTCGTAACTATAGTACTTAGCATACACAAGTTATATACTTTTTGGCAGCAACAATATGAAAGCGCGATCATAGCGTGTCTCCTAAGGTTAAATAATGCAAATTGTGGGTGGTTGTGCCTCTTGATAGGAAGTGATTCTCAATACTTTTTTGTAATTTTGTAGTGCTTATTCAGAAGCTCGTAGAACACTAATAAACAACTATGATGAGGAAAATAGCATTGACAGTATTGCTGGCGGCATCGCAGCTGACGATGTCGGCACAGTTTTTTGGCGGACCGAGGATGAATCAGGACAGCCTGAACCGTGAGACCAGGGCCGACTATGAGAACATGAAGGCGCAGATAGGAGTGAGGGAGACGCACCCCCAACGCGACGGGAACGCTAAGGATCCTGCGCTGCGACCTAACTACGACGAGCTGAAGGCTAACCCTTACCCGTTTTATCCCGATCCTTTCACTACCTTCGACGGCAAGAAGGTGAAGAACGCTCGGATGTGGTACAAGGTGCGCAAGCCTGAGCTGCTTGACTTCTTTGCGGAGAACATCTATGGACGCGAGCCGAAAGTGGTGCCAGCCGTGAAATGGACCGTGAAACGGGAGTATGAAGGCAAGGTGGGCAGCATAGAGGTGGTGATACGCGAGCTCAGCGGACTGGTAGACAATACGTCGTGCCCTTCCATCAGCGTCGATATTCAGGCTCAGGTGATGTGGCCGAAGGGGGCTAAAGGTCCGCTGCCCGTCATCGTCGATTACTCGTTTATGCTGGGCATGCCTATGGCCTGGGGCGGACAGGTGCCTTGGCAGCAACAGGTATTGGAGCGTGGCTGGGCCGCTGCTCAGTTCCTGCCTAACAGCGTGCAGCCGGATGCTGGTCATGGCCTGCGTAGAGGTATCATCGGACTCTGCAACAAGGGTGAGTATCGCAAACCTGACGACTGGGGCGCACTGCGTGCCTGGGGATGGGGAGTCTCGCGTCTGATCGACTATTTCGAGACGGAGCCCCTGTTCGATGCCAGTAAGGTGGCCATCGAGGGCGTGTCGCGCTATGGTAAGTCTGCACTGGTGGCAATGGCCTTCGACGAGCGTGTGGCTACGGCAATGGTCTGCTCGTCGGGTCGCGGCGGCGCTCCTGCATGGCGACGTGACTGTGGCGAGGTGCTCGACAATATCTGTGCCCAGGACCTGTACCACTGGATGGCTGGCAACATGATACGCTATTCGAGCGTGGATAGCAACTGGGATGAGCTGCCAGTGGACCAGCATGAGCTGATAGGCCTCTGTGCTCCCAGACCGATCTTCATCTCTGTGGGTGCTGTGACAGAGTCGGAGCAGTGGTGCGACATGAACGGCACTTTCATCAGTGCTGCCAAGGCTTCTGAGATTTATGAGTTCCTGGGACTGAAAGGCCTTGGCACGGATCTCTTCCCTGGTGTGGGCCGGCTGCTGGAGGGTGACATCACGTTCCGTCAGCATCCTGGTGGCCACGAAGCGGGTGACAACTGGGGGTATTTCCTCGACTTCTTCGACAAGTATGTCAACAAGAGATAACACCGTTTTGGGGAGGCTCACGTGTGGGTCTCCCTGCTTTTTTCGCATAAAAAGCTATCATTTTCTTTGAAAAAAGTCGTTTTGTTCAAAACAGACCACGTTTTGTTCAAAATAGACCACGCAGTTTGCGATTTTTTTGCTAACTTTGCAGGCGATAAATAGAATAATGTGTACGCAGAGTGCACGGAACTTGCGATATTAATAAAAAATGATAGTAAATATGAGAACCAGAACAATTATCTTGATGTGCATGCTTGTCCTAGGGATGGGCATCACTGCCCAGGCTTCGCCCCTGAAGGCCGAAGCATCACGCTTTGCTGCTGCGAGCGTGCCGACATTGTCGGTTAATGACTTTGAAAGTGATAAACAGGCCCTTTATGGACAATTGGAAAATGTGCTGAGCAGTATTACTGCCGTAGAAAACGAACTGATCTCACTTGCCATCCCCAAGGATGAAAGGGTTTGGGATATGTTGGCACAGGCGAAGGCTGAATATGCCTATTGCAAGGACATATTGGATGCTGCCGACAGTGAGGCGAGACTTAGGGAGGTTGAAGTAGCGATTGCGAGTCTTCAAAAAACGGTAGCCGCCGTCCAGGACTATGCTGCAGCTTTTGAGCATGAATGGCTTGATAAGCCTATCGTATTTGCCGATGCTACAGCGAAGTTGATCTGTATAAATTCGTTGCACGCAGATCTGAACGATGACAAAGAAGTGAGTAGGCGTGAGGCCTCTATGGTGACCGCCATCGGCACCAGTTTCCAAGCTTGTGACATGACATCGTTTGATGAGTTTCAGTATTTCACAGGTCTGACGAACATTCCTGAATATGCCTTCAATCATTGTGAGTCGCTTACGACGATCACCCTGCCGAATAGTGTCAAAACCATTGGTGCGAATACCTTTGGCGGATGCTACCAGCTTCAGACATTGAAGATAAACTCTAACGTGGAGAGTATCGGAAACTTTGCGTTTTCGGATATCACCCCTGGCACTATTGGTCTCACCATCGATTGTGCACCGTCCCATCCCGTCATTGCTGATGAATTGTTCTGGGGAAACTCCGCGCTGAAGAGCGTAACCCTCGGAGACGGCATCACGAATATCGGCACAAAGGCTTTCCAAAGTTGCACTGGTATGTCGTCGTTTGCCATGACTACGAGTGTGCAGACCATTGGCGAAAATGCTTTCACGAACATCTCTGAAGAGCTGGCATTCACCGTCGACGTCTCCTCTGCGACGGCTTCCACTGCCATTGCCGACAACCTCTTCAAGGGCATCAGAATGAAGTCTGTCACCCTCGACGATGCCATCATTGGGATTGGCGTCAGTGCCTTCCAGAATTGCAGTGAACTGACCGAGGTTCGTATCCCCTCGCATGTGTTCGTCATCAAAGAGGCCGCCTTCAAGGAGTGTACTCATTTGAATAAAGTCACCATGAGCACCACTCTGGAGTTCATCGAAGGGGAAGCCTTCACAAATAATCTTGACATGACCTTCTACATTGAGCCGACAGCGACGAAGACGACGATTGGCGGAAAATATAGTGACGGAACATCCATCACGCCTTTTGTTAATTCTTTGGGCCTTGTGGCTGTTGAGGTCATGGAGGGAGTAACGGCTATCGAGAAAAGTGCCTTCTCTTCCAGTCAAAGCATTTGGAAAGTCACGCTGCCCAGCACGGTGACGGAAATCGGAGAAAGCGGTTTCTCAGGTAGCCATCTTCTGCAGGAGATTGTCTTGAACAATGGGCTAGAGAGGATAGGATGGTGCGCATTCAAAGAGTGTGTGAACCTGCATTCCGTTGCCATTCCTGCCAGTGTGAACTATATCGAGAATGGTGCTTTCCAGGATTGCACCAATCTTGTAGCAGCAAACCTTCCTGCCGGCTTGGAGTTTGTGGGTGCCCAGCTGTTTCAGAATACTCAGTTGAGGAAGATTACCATTCCTGCCAGCGTGACCAAGATCTGGGATGATGCGTTTAAGGTGGCGCTTGATGAAGACGAATGCGGTTGGCTCAGAGAAGTGACGCTGGAGCAGGATGATCCCTCCAAGATTGAAATATCCGGCGATCCGTTCCTCTCTCCCCATTCCAACATCAATCTTAATGTGCCGTTCTGGTCGGCAGATGCATACAGAGCCGACTCATATTGGAGGGACTTCAATATTGTTTCGTCAGCATTTTTCACTGTCGACAATATGGTGTATTGGGTGAATCCGAACACGGACGTTCCCTTTGCCATCCTCCAGTATCCCGTCGCTAGTTCTTTGGTAACAGGTGAGGTGACTATCCCTGCAGAGATCACTGTTCATGGGCAGTCCTTCCAGGTGACAGGTATTGCCGGTAATGCCTTTAAGGACTGTTCGAACCTGACGGGCATCAAGCTGAATACTGCTTTAAAGAGTGTCGCATCGGGTGCCTTCGATGGTTTGCAAGATATAGTCATCACCATTAATCCCTATGGCGACCAGACCACTGTCAAGCCCGAAATGTTCAAGGATTACTCTGCTACAGGCTCCTTCACGGTAGTCCTGGGCGAGGGCATCACGAAGGTGGGCGATAGGGCATTTAATAATTGCCAAAATCTGAAGGCCTTGTATCTTCCTGCTAGCTTGGAGAGCTTTGGCGAATTTGCCTTTACACAGGTTAACAACTTGATGGATGTATACGTTAAGTGGGAGAGTCCGCTAGACATACCTTACAACGATAGGGATCCGTTCTTCAATGGTAATCTTAATTCTGGCGAGAAGATTCGCCTGCATGTGCCCATCGGCAAGTACTCTGCCTATATGAATCATCCTTATTGGAGACAGTATTTCGACATTCCTAACGACAACGACTGGGTGGGCGACTTCGTATATTCTGCAGTGGCGAATGCGGATCATGAACTGATGGTGCTCCAATATGCAGGCCAACCCAGTGGCTCCGAGGTCATGGCCGTCATCCCTGAAACCGTGGAGAAGGATGGCGTTACCTATCGGGTGACGGAAGTCGGAGGGGAAATTTTCGCAAACTTGTCTACCTATAATTATGTGAACAACGTTTACCTTACGATCCCCGAGAGCGTGAACAAAGTCAATGGCGATGCGTTCAAATGGTGTAAGAACATAACTGTTATCGTAAAGTGGCAGGAGCCTCTCGCACTTTATGGGTTATCCTTTGATGAACAATGTGAAAGTCACAAACTGCTGGTTCCTGTGGGTACGATGAGTAAGTATGAGTCTAGTGACTGGAGTCCGTTTACGATGATTGAGGAGTACATACCCTTCGCTGACAGCCTGGTTGAGGAAATCTGTCTGGCAAACTGGGATGGATATCAAGGGCAGCAGAATGGACCAAAAGACGGTGTGTTGTCGGTATTCGAAGCCTGGAAGGTTACTACCCTCGAGCAGGGTAATGGCAATTTGTTCCCTTGGAAAAAGATTAAGTCCTTTGATGAGTTGAAGTATTTCACCAATCTGACCACTATTGTGGAGTATGCATTCTCTCATTGCGACAAGCTGGAGCGCATCACTATCCCACGTAGCGTGACACAGCTGGGACGAGATGCCTTCTGGTTCTGTTCATCGCTGAAGACAGTCACGGTGGAATGGGACACTCCTATTGATGTCGATTTCGACAGCAGCAACGACCCGTTCCCCTCGAAGGATGGTATCACCCTCTTTGTGCCTGAGGGCAAGAAGTCTGCTTATCAGAGCCACCTCTATTGGCGGCAGTTCTTCATTGCTGAGGCTCTCACTGGCGATGCCAACGGCAATGGTGGGGTGGACATCGATGATGCTCTGGCTATTGTGAATTATATCCTTGGACAGCCGTTGGATGGTTTCGTCGAGGCCAATGCCGATGTGAACGGTGACGGCAAGATCACCATTGCTGATGCCGTGAGTCTGGTGAAAATGATCCTGGAAATGCCGTAAAGGGACACTTTATCGTGCTGTAGAGCCGTTCTTGAATACGTCCAAGAACGGCTTTATAATTGTTTCACAAATAAAAGCAGTAAAATGTTTGGCAGAGACGGAAATAATGATTAACTTTGCAGCAGATTTTTAAGCTTAAACTTTTAATGATATGAAAATTTCACACATTGAGCATCTGGGTATTGCTGTCCAGAGCATTGAAGAGAGCCTGCCGTTCTTCACTGACGTGCTGGGGCTGGAGTGTTATGCAACTGAAGTAGTAGAGGACCAGAAAGTGAAGACTGCCTTCCTGAAGTGTGGCGAGGTGAAGCTGGAGCTGCTGGAGCCGACAAGTCCTGAGAGCACCATCCAGAAGTGGCTGGACAAGGGCAACAAGGGTGTGCATCACGTGGCTTTCTGCATCGAGGATGGCGTTGCCAATGCCTTGGCTGAGGTTGGTGAGAAGGGCGTTCGCCTGATCGACCAGGCTCCTCGCAAGGGTGCTGAGGGCTTGAACATCGCTTTCCTGCATCCGAAGTCAACAGCTGGCGTGCTTACTGAACTTTGCGAACATCCAGAGTAAAAACAACATCGAAATCTCGAATAACGAAAACATCGGAAATACACAATGACAAAGCAATTAGAAAAGATCAAACAGCTGATAGCTAATCGCGAGAAGGCTCGTCTGGGCGGCGGCGAGAAAGCCATTCAGAAACAGCATGAGCGTGGTAAGTATACTGCTCGCGAGCGTATTGACATGCTCCTCGACGAGGGCTCGTTCGAGGAGTACGACATGTTCAAGGAGCATCGCTGCCACAACTTCGGCATGGAGAAGAAGCAGTTCCCTGGCGACGGCGTGGTGGCTGGTAGCGGCACTATCGACGGCCGCCTGGTGTTCGTCTTCGCACAGGACTTCACGGTTCATGCCGGTTCTCTGTCAGAGACTATGAGCCAGAAGATTTGCAAGGTGATGGATATGGCCATGAAGATGGGAGCTCCCGTCATCGGCATCAACGACTCGGGCGGCGCCCGTATCCAGGAAGGTATCAACGCTCTGGCCGGCTATGCCGAGATCTTCGAGCGCAACATCCTGGCCTCTGGCGTCATTCCTCAGATCAGCGGTATCTTCGGCCCCTGCGCTGGTGGTGCTGTGTACAGCCCTGCCCTGACCGACTTCACGCTGATGATGGAGAACACCAGCTATATGTTCCTCACTGGCCCGAAGGTGGTGAAGACCGTCACGGGCGAGGATATCGACCAGGAGCACCTGGGTGGTGCCTCCGTGCATGCCACGAAGAGTGGTGTGACCCACTTCACGGCTAAGACCGAGGAGGAGGGCATCCAGATGCTGAAGACCCTGCTGAGCTATATCCCCTCGAACAATATGGAGGTGGCTCCTCGTCGTAAGTGCGACGACCCCATCAACCGTATGGAGGACATGCTCAACGAGATCATTCCTGAGAACCCCAACGAGGCCTACGACATGTATAAGGTCATCGCATCGGTGGTGGACAACGGCGAGTTCTTCGAGGTGCAGCCTAAGTTCGCAAAGAACATCATCGTGGGCTTCGCCCGCTTCAACGGACAGAGCGTGGGTATCGTCGCCAACCAGCCTTCGTGCTATGCCGGCGTGCTCGACGTGAACGCCTCGCGCAAGGGTGCCCGCTTCGTTCGCTTCTGCGACGCTTTCAATATTCCCATCGTGTCGCTGGTCGACGTTCCTGGATTCCTGCCCGGCACAGGTCAGGAGTACAATGCCGTCATCCTGCACGGTGCTCAGCTGCTGTATGCCTATGGTGAGGCCACAGTGCCCAAGATCACCGTCACCCTGCGCAAGTCGTATGGTGGTTCGCACATCGTGATGGGTGCCAAGCAGCTGCATACCGACCTGAACTACGCATGGCCCTCGGCTGAGATTGCCGTGATGGGTGCCGCTGGTGCCGCTGCCGTGCTCTATGCCAAGGAAGCCAAGGCCAAGAAGGAGGCCGGCGAGGATGTGCGTGCCTTCATCGCTGAGAAGGAGGACGAGTACAACGAGCTCTTCGCCAATCCCTATCAGGCTGCCAAGTATGGCTATATCGACGATGTGATCGAGCCTCGCAACACCCGCTTCCGCATCTGTCGCGGTCTGGCCCAGCTCGCCACTAAGCGCGATGCTCTGCCTGCCAAGAAGCATGGTAACATTCCAATGTAATAAACTATGAAAGCAAACGAAGTTTATGCTGCCATTGCTCTTGCCCTACATGAGCACCTGGGAAATAATGTCCACGACGTGGAGCCCGGCATCATCACGATTGCCGAGCATCCCACGCAGTGGAACGGCTATGCCCTGACCATGACAGCACACCCTTAAATCACGAGAACATGAAAGAATACAAGTATACCATCAACGGAACGAAGTACGAGGTTGCCGTGGGCGACATCGAGGAAAACATCGTGACCGTCACCGTCAATGGTGAAGAATACAAGGTGGAGATGGAACTGCCTGCCGAGCCTGAGAAGAAGAAACCTGTGCTGGGCAAGGCTGCAGCAGCCCCCGCTGAGGGTGAGCCTGCTGCCGAGAAGGCTCCTGTGAATGCCAACAATGCCGTGAAGGCTCCGCTGCCTGGCGTCATCACTGAGGTGAATGTGCAGGTGGGCGACGAGGTTCAGGCTGGCGACACAGTGATCGTGCTCGAGGCTATGAAGATGGCCAATGCCCTTCAGGCCGACAAGGCTGGTAAGGTGACGGCTGTCTGCGTAAAGGTGGGTGAGACCGTCATGGAGGACGATCCCCTCGTGGTCATCGAGTAGGCCACCTCTGTTTTTTTACGATTATCATAAAGGGCGTTGCAGTGAAAGCTGTGGCGCTCTTTTTTTGTGTGTGTAAGGGTGCATTGCTTACTGAAAGAAGTAGTACCAGTAGGTGTGGCCGAAATCCTCTTGCGAGCGAATCAGGCGCTCCGGCTTCTGCGAATAGATGGAGTCGTAGTGCATGAACTCATGCCATCGCTCGAGCATGAGCGTGTCGCTATATATAAATAATGTGTCTACCTTCTGCTGATAGAGTATGAGCGCCTCGCGATAGTGGCAGGGCAGCGAGTCGGCCTGCACCGTGTAGTAGTGGGGCAGGGCAGTGGTGAAGGCGCTGAGGTTACGGTCGATGAGATGGCCCATGAGGCGATAGTCCATGAAGGCCGTGGTGGC
>JAEEGF011102018.1_pt1 | contig 15153 bp, 9 predicted proteins | sample 9134171 | NCBI WGS metagenome assembly JAEEGF01 (sample SAMN16246542, study PRJNA631951) | gut metagenome | biome: gut microbiome; feature: rumen; material: AP-attached | host: Bos | place: Iran: Karaj | collected 2018-10 | reverse complement strand
CATGGGCGCAAGTGAACCCACAGGAAGGCTATATCATCACCTTGCAGCACGATACCCTGCGCGGCACCATCGATTATCGTGCTGAACAGCGCAATATCCGCCAATGCGACTTCAAGAAGGAGGGAACGCAGGAATTTGTCACCTACAAACCCGGGGAAATAGAATGCTACAGCATCCCCAGTGCTAACGCTTTCTACAAGACGCTGACTACCAAAATCGAAGGCCGTGATTCCACATTCTTTGCATCATGTCTGGTGCGCGGCGCCATGAATCTGTATCGTATTGCCAACAATATGGATGCCGACCTGTTCATCCTTCAGAAGAACGATGGGGAAACATTGACGTTCTATGGAGAAGACGGGACGGGCAACGCCGACAGAGCACAGCGTCGCAATCGCCTTGTTCCTGTCTATAACATGCTTCGCGACAGCGACAGGGCAACCAAAAGACTTTGGAAAGAGGAGATCAATCGCACCACGATGACACAAATCGTCAGATTATATAACGAAGACCTCCAAAGCGGCATACCCACCGAAATATTCACTTCGTCGGGAAGCAGCTATCAGATAGGCAGTGGCAAGAAGAATAGAAACTACCATTTCATGGTCATGGGTGGCATGAGTTATCAAAGACACACGACCGAAGAAGGAAGAATGACCAACTCCACGGAATTCACGATGACAGGCCTTCAGCCTAAACTGTCTATTGGAGTCAATTACAATCTCACACGTATCGCAAGTGGTCTTTATGTTGAGGGATTCATCAGTTGGTCAAGAATCGGCATAAAAAAAGATGATGTTACACTGCCATATAACATGTACACATCCAACACTTATGATACCAAGCTAACTGGAAATGATCTCCATTTTGAGGTCGGTTCCTCCTATCGTTTCGGCAAGGATCTCAAAATACAACCGCTCGTTCGTGCAGGCATAGACTTCAACCGCGCATTCGGTCAGGAATTCGAGGCGATGAATATTTCCACAAACTATGCCAATCTGTTTGAAACATATTATTATATCGACAACAAGCAATTCTTTTTCGGCTACTATTTTGGCATAGGTGCAGCCTATCCACTTTCCAAAGGGGCCATCCTACTCTATTTGGACTACAATGACACAGGCACGAACATCCCACTCCAGTGTTTTGATGTCCGTATTGGCTACGAATTCTAAATATCCATAGCTTTTTGCCCATGAAAATTTGGAAGATAACGCCAAAAGCGCTATCTTTGCAGCCATGAAATGCAATAAAGTCATAAAATATGCGCTGTCACTCCTGGTAGGAATATTGGTCTTTCTGTTCTGGTGGCTCCTGCATCCCGAATACTTGTCCTTCCACGAGCAGAACCAGCTGTTTCTTTTCACGGGTGATTATTTCCTTGAACGCATCGCTGTAGCCGGAGGCTTTGCCGACTGGCTCAGCGAACTGCTTGTGCAGTTCTATTACTATCCTGCCGTCGGAGCCCTTGTCATTGCCCTGCTGATGATGGCCCTGCAGGGGCTCACCTGCCTTGCGTTCTCAAGCAAGGGATGCACGTGGGCACCCTATTTCCTTTCGTTCATACCCGCCCTTATCCTGCTTCAGGGAATGGGAGACCAGGATCTGCTACTCTCTTTTCCCGTATCCATCTTCCTAAGCCTCGCCGTCTTTCTGCTGGCTCGCCGAGGAGGATGGTGGGCGCAACTTGTGGTCTCGCTCCCGCTCTATTGGCTCGCAGGAACAGCCTTTGCGGTGCAGGTGCTGCTCGCATGTGCCGAACAGTTTGTTCAAAAAGGTTGGAAGCTGGCCGTCCTGCGCACCCTCCTACATCTTGTTCTCGCTTGTCTGTGGGTTTACGTCTGCCGCACACTTTGGATGGCACAATATCCATGGGCCACCGTGCTTGCCGGCATCAATTACCATCGCCTCACCATCATGCTGATGAAGGACCCGTCGCAATGTTATGCGCTTATTCCCGTCATCGTGGCCTTCTATGCCTTTAGCCAGTACATCAGCTACCAGAAGCTGAAGCCGCGCGGCGTGAAGTCCGGGCTGGAATGGTGGAGCACCGTACCCATCCTTGTCTGCACAGTCCTCATTGCCTTCCTCAACCACGAACAGGACTACGATCCGAACATCGTTGCGCTGCTCGAACAGAACTACCTGATACGCAAGGGCGACTGGCAAGGCGTCATCCGACAGGCCGAACAGCATCGCACCGAAGCCCTCCAGGCCATGAACAGCGAACAGAGTTCCACGGCTGTCAACCTTGCCCTGGCAATGGAAGACCAGCTGGCCAACCGCATGTTCACGTTTTCGCAACGCGGCATGCACAGCCTGCTGATGCCCTGGAAACGCGACAACCTGACCTGCGTCCCCACCATGGAGGCCTTCTGGCAGCTCGGCTTCGTCAACGAATCGATGCGCTATGCCTTCGACCTGCAGGAGAGTATCCTTAACAACCGCAAGAGCGGACGCTTCACCAGGCGCATTGCCGAGTGCAACATCATCAACGGTCGCTACGACATTGCTTCGAAGTACCTCGACCTGCTCAGCCACACCCTCTTCTACCGCTCATGGGCCCAGCAGGCCAAGGCCTGCCTCCACGACGAAGCCAAGATTGCACAGCATCCCGAATGGGGCCGCAAGCGCCAGACCCGTCTGGAGAATGACTTCCTCTACTATTATCCCGAAATGACCAAGATGCTTGGCCAGCTCGTGCTTCGCAATCGGCAGAACAAGCTGGCCTACGACTACTTCATGGCCAGCCTCCTACTTGCCGGTGATGCACAAAGCTTTGTCGCCAATCTGCCTCAGCAGCCCGCCCCAGGCTCCGACCCCTTCCCCAAGGGCTATCGCGAATATGTAGCATACATGCAGGCCCATCCGATCGCCGCCGACGTTGTCACCAGCGCCACCTCGCAGAACAAATAACAGACCCCGATGATGAAACAACCCTTCCCCCATAGCCCCCTTGTTCAGCTCTGTTCTCGTTGGGAGCCAAGCTTGGCTCCCTGCGACAACAGCACGGCACGAACGAACGCCCCGCGGAATGCCACCCGCCTGCTTGTCTCGCTTTTTGCAGCAGTCTGTTTGCTCCTGCTTGCATCCTGCACATCCCGCCCATCCGATGCTGTGCAGGTTGACCAACTGCCTAACATCTATCCCGACTACGCCGGTGTAACCATTCCTGCCGGCATCGCCCCCCTTAACTTCAATCTGATGGCCGACGGCCCGACAAAGCAGGAGGCGGATATCGAAACCATCTATGTCGATGTGAAGGGAAGCAAGGGTGGCGAGCTCTCTACCTCGGGCCAATATGCCGACTTTGACATCGATGCCTGGGACAAGCTGACACGGCAGAACGTCGGAGGAACCCTCACCTTCACCGTCTTTACCAAGAACGATGGTCGCTGGATGCAGTACCGCGACTTTTCGGTCAACATCTCTCCCTACCCGCTCGACGACTACGGCCTCACCTATCGCCTGATTGCTCCGGGCTATGAGGTCTATAGCCATATCGGCAACTACCAGCGTGACCTGCATACGTGGGACGAAGAGGCCATCATCGAGAGCCAGTCCCTGCCGGGCCAGTGCATGAGTTGCCACACCAACAACCGCACCAATCCCAAGGAGTTCACATTCCAGCTACGCGGCAAGCATGGTGCCACCCTCATCCAGCGCGAAGTGACCGACGCCAACGGCAAAACCGAAGTGGTGCGCGAATGGATCAAGAGCAGCCACGACTCCATCCTCTCGAAGTGCGTCTATCCCTACTGGCATCCCTCGGGCAACTACTGCGCCTATTCGCTCAACCGCATCTACCAGCTGTTCTGGACAGCCAAGGACCGGCTTGTCGAAGTTTTTGACGATGGTTCGGACGTCATCGTCATGGACGTTCGCACGAAGGAAATACTGCGTTCGCCCCTCATCGAGCACACAAGCGGCGTCTATGAGACCTATCCCGCCTTCTCGGTCGATGGCAAGACACTCTATTTCTGTTCCTCCTACGCCTACATCGTGCCTCGCTATGCCGATTCGGTGCGCTACAGCCTTTGTTCCATCCCCTTCGATGCGGAGGATGGCACCTTCGGGACAAGAATCGATACCCTCATCGATGCAGCAGCTGAAGGCCATTCCATCACCCTACCCCGACCCAGTTACGACGGTCGATGGCTGCTCTACGACCAGGCCGACTTCGGCAACTTCCCCATCAACCACCAGGAGGCCGACCTCTGGCTCCTCAACCTGACAAACGGCGAACGTCATCCGCTCACCGAAGCCAATTCCGACCGTTCCGAATCGTTCCACAACTGGAGCAGCAATTCGCGCTGGATCGTCTTCTCCTCGCGTCGCGAGGACGGGCTCTACAGCCTGCTCTACATCACCAGCATCGACGACGAGGGCCACGCCACGAAGCCCTTCCTCCTTCCGCAGCGCAATCCCTGGCACTACTATCACGGCAATCTCTACAGCTATAACGTGCCCGACTTCACTTGTGACAAAGTTGAGTTCGATGTGCACAGTGCCTATCAGGAAGTGTTCAATAGCGAACTCATCCCGGTCACTCTGAGATAAGATTTTACGATCTTTTATAGTATGGGTCCAATTCTCAATCGAAAATTGGACCCATACTGTCGTAGCATACCAGTTTTGTGCGCAGATTTGGTATGCAGCAATCATACGGGTCCAATTTACGATTCAGAATTGGACCCGCCCCAACTCGACCATACATATCCGGGAAACGGATTCTGTATGCGCCAATCGCACGAGTCCAATTTACGATCGAGAATTGGACCCATACCAACCTGGCATACTGATTTTGTGCGCAGATTGGTCATGACGCGTTTGAAGCATAACCATTCCGGCATGGATTCGGTATGCACCAATTGCACGAGTCCAATTTACAATCGAGAATTGGACCCATAGAAACGTGGCATACCAATTTTGTGCACAGATTTGGTATGCAACGATCGCATGGGTCCAATTTACGATTCAGAATTGGACCCGAGCCATCGTAGCATACAGATTTGGTTTGCGAAATAAGTATGCTACAATTGGAGACGTTCCTTTTACTATCGGGAATATGCGAATGACGAGGGAAAATGGCACACTCTCCTTCTAAAAAACCGTTTGGAAGATTGTTTATAAGGCAAGTAACAAGATTTACAACTTTTTTCTTGCATTTTTCAACTATTTTTCTTTCCTTTGCAGCCGATATGATGAAGAGACGGTTATCCATACTGATGATCATGCTGGCCAATATACTGATATTGGCTCATGCTGTGGTGCCGCATCATCATCACAACAAGATGTTCGTGGCTATCGTCAATGTGCTGGACGACGGGAACAACCATACCGACAATCCAGCACATCACCACGACGGCGGCACGGAAGACTGTCTGATGTACGAAGCCGAAGCCGCTGCTGCACTGAAAAACCAGACGGATGACGAAGGGAAATACACAATAGTACCTTCGCAGAATTCCGATGATGGCGTGCAGATGCTGCTTTACGCCATCGGTCTTTATGAATTAGCACTACTCTCCACCAATAGCGATGACCACGTCTGGCGACAGCCATACGTCATCGGCGGGCATTCCGACTATGTAGCCCGCGCCAAAGGACTTCGCGCACCTCCCACTTGCTGATTTTTGATTGAGAGACATTTTGCATACCATCCACCTGCATAGGGGGATGGGTATGCCATTTATTCATTATCAAAAACAGCAAGATGAAAACCGGAAATCAGAACGCGGCAATCCTTTTGGCCGTCCTCGCTGCCGCCCTTTATGCCATCAGTACACCGGTGTCGAAAGTACTGCTGCAAGTGGTACCGCCCACTATGGTAGCTGCTTTCCTTTACCTCGGCACGGGCATTGGAGTCGGCACGATGATGATAGTCCGACACGAAAGCAGACGCTCCTCAACCGAAGAGCGTCTGCATCGACGCGACATTCCCTTTACCATTGCTATGGTGGTGCTCGACATAGCCGCTCCAATCCTGATGATGTACGGACTGCGGACTTGCTCGGCAGCCAACACCTCGCTGCTCAACAACTTCGAGATAGTTGCTACCGCCCTCATCGCCCTACTGTTCTTTGGGGAGGCTGTCGGCCGTCGCCTGTGGACAGCCATCGCTTTCGTCACCATTGCAAGCATCCTACTTTCGCTCGACGACAGCAGCATTGGCGAAGCGCTGACCTTCTCGCGAGGATCGCTCCTTGTGCTGGGTGCCACAATCTGCTGGGGCCTGGAGAACAACTGCACGCGTCAGATTGCCGATCGTGACCCAATGGAAATTGTCACCATCAAGGGCTTCGGTTCGGGATTTGGCGCGCTCGCCATCGCCTTTGCCGTGGGAGAATCTTTGCCCAACTGGAAACATCTACTCATCATCCTCCTGCTTGGTTACGTGGCTTATGGATTGAGCATCTACTGCTACACCTACGCCCAACGCACCATCGGAGCCGCCAGGACCAGCACCTACTATGCGCTTGCCCCTTTCATAGGTGCACTTCTCTCCATCCTTTTGCTCGGCGAACCCATCACGCTCATCTTCATCATCGCCTCTATCATCATGGCAGTAGGTTGCTGGTTCGCGGCAAAATAGAATCTATCGGAGCTCAGCGACGAGATTCCTGACTGTTTGGCAGATATTCTTTTTGGCGATGGCTTTCTGCATCGCTTCCTCGAGGGTGATTCCTGGTGGATTAATACATTCCACGCGGGCGAATCCGGCCTGAAGCAACTGCTCGCGGTCGCTGATTCGTCCTGCAATGAGGCAGGCGGGAGTGTTTCCAGATTGTTCGAGGATACCTACGGGCAGTTTGCCCATCAGCGTCTGTCGATCGGCCGAACCCTCGCCCGTGATGACCAGATCGGCATCGCAGACAAGTTCTTCGAAGTGAATCGTTTCAAGCAAAAGTTGAATTCCAGACTTGCAGGAAGCGTTGAGGTATTGCAGAAACGCATAACCCAGTCCTCCGGCAGCGCCCGCACCTTCGTCCTGCGAATGGTCGAAGCCGAAATGACGTGCCGAGGTTTCGGCAAACTTCCTTGCCCGTTCATCCAGCTTGATTACCATCTCGGGCGTTGCTCCCTTCTGTGGCGCAAAGACGCTGGCTGCGCCATTGTGGCCACAGAGCGGATTCTTCACATCGGTGGCTATCGTGAAATGCACGTCCTTCAGTTCCTCGAAGTCCTCCCATCGGTCGTTCACTGCAAAGGCATCGACGATGGCACGGAGCATTCCCATTCCAGCATCACTTGTCGCACTACCGCCCAGACCGACGATGATGTGACGGGCTCCTTTTCGAACGGCATCGACCACCAGTTGGCCGGTGCCATAACTTGTTGCCATCATTGGGTCACGTTCTTCCTTTGTCAACAAGGTCATGCCACTGGCCTGAGCCATCTCGATTACAGCCAGTTCGTCCTTGAGCAGATATTGTGCCGTTATAGGTCTCATCAGTGGGTCTCTCACCGTCACAGCAATCTGTTCGCCCCCGATGGCAGCATGGAAAGCTTCGAGAAAGCCCTCGCCTCCATCGCTGACGGGGACCTGCACGATTTCGGCATCGGGACAGGCGTAACGAATGCCTTCGGCCGCTGCCCGATTGGCGTCGATCGAAGTCATGCAACCCTTGAACGAATCGATTGCTACGACTACCTTGCGAATGTTCTTCATTTGTATTTGATTTATTTTCCTGTTCACTTCTCGACCACTCCCATCGGCTTGCGATAGTCGTCGTTGATTAGTTCAACGGCCTTTACATTATTGAACTCTACGCGAGCGCGAATGAAGTCGGGCACGTTATACGACAGGAAGAGCTCACGATAGTAACGGCGGGGATTCTGCTGCGGGAGCATGAAGGGCTTGGTGGCGTGGCCATCGGCATCGATGTGGGTGAAATAGGGCCGCGTGAAGAGGCCATCATCGCGACGCGAACTGAACACCATCCAGCGCGAATTGCTGCTCCAGTTGTGAAAACTTTCGGTGTCATCGCTGTTGACCTCCACCATCGGACGTCGTTCGCCAGTCAGGAGATCGAGCAGCCAAAGGTCAGCCTCGTGGTGCCAGATGCTGAACTGCCCGTAGTCAGCGACCGAATAGACCAGGAAACGGCCGTCGTAACTGGGACGAGGGAAGCAGATCGAGCAGCTGTCACCATGATCGATGACCTTTCGAACAGTGGAGCCATACGTACCACTTTCGGCATCGAAGTCGATGCTATAAAGACTGTATCGAACCGAATCAAGCTGCATGCTTCCCGGAGGAAGAGCTTGTGCAGCGCTGAAATAGAGCGTCTTGCCATCAGCCGAAAAGACAGGGAAAGTCTCGTAGAGAGAGTCGGTCTTGAGCGAGGGAGTGATGATGAGCTGGTTCTTTTCGACGTCATAGACCTGGATGTCCGATGCGGCGTCGAACACCTCGATGCGATTGGCATGACGGATGTGGAATGTCTGTCGCGTAGTATTGGTACTGTAGGCAATGTATTTGCCCGAAGGATGCCAGTAGGGATAGACGCAGAAGCCAAGGGTCTGGTCGGTCTTGGTGTTATAGGCCGTCAGACGTCCCTCGTCGAGCAGCAGGGTCGCTCCATGCGCACCACGAATGTGAAGACTCATGCGCGACGGGTCGGCGCGATTGAAGCCATGACAGTTGACACAACCTTCGAACTGCGTATTCTCGATGAGCGGTGTCTGCTCGAAGGTGGAGAGGTTACGTTGGTAGATGCCCATCTTGCTCCATACCTCATAACCCGGTTCGATGAGACGATAGCACAGGCCATAGTCGATGCTGTCGGTGCTGACATAGAAGTGGAAGGGCTGGTAGGTGTGCCACCCGTCGGCAAACTTGGCCGAAACCGTAACTGTCAGCGAATCGCCTACGTTCTGCGCCACGAGCTTGTGCCAGTCGTCGATATCGAAGTCGGTAGTCTCACGACCCTGTCCGTGAAGTGTGTGGCCCTTTGCATCCGCAACGACAGCATCGACCAGCAAGGCGTCGTCGCTCTTCATGCCGAAGTTGAGAGGAGCAATGCCAACGGGGATGGTTACATCGACGTAATCGGGGTAGATGTCGGGCAAGGAGGCCTCACTCGTTGCATTGCTGACACGTTCGCCGCAGGAGGCAAGGAGAAGGACTGCGATGATGAAAAGAAAGGAGTATATAAGATTGTGATGCTGTTGAGGCATGAGCTTATGAGGTTGAGGGGTGATGATCCTGTGGAGTCGTATGATAATTCTTGACATCTTTCACGAAGAAGTAATAATACCAATAGGTTTGGCCAAAACGCTGCTCAATCTGCTCGAGGGGCGCCTTTCGATTGGTCAGCGTGTAGAAGTCGTTCAAGCGCTGGAAGGTGGGACGGTCGATGCCAGGTGGCATCTGTTCCTGAGCGGTATGCTCGCGGCTCCACCAGAGCAGCAATCCTTCCTGGAAGGCGAGGGGGAATCGCGGATAGCCGATCGACTCACTGAGGGGGAAACGCGCCACGAAGCTGTCGATATCCTTCGAGAGCAGGTACGACGCTTCGAGGTATTCGAAAGCCAGACGATTCCGACGATTGGCGAGGAACAGTCGTCCGAGCATGGCCGACAGGTCGCGGTCGCTATAGAAATAGTCCTCCTTGACGATCGAGGAGCGCAGACGTCCGTACTCGGGATGGCTTCGGACCAGCTCGTCATCGGCAAGCAACTTCATCGTCTCGTTCGCCCAAGTGCGATAGAACAGCGTGTGGCTGAGAGCGCTGAGGTACTTGCGAGCCACGGGATAGTTGCCCACAATGAGGTTGGTCTCGGCCAGCCGCTTGTAGCAGCGTCCGCTCTTCTGGTAGTCGGGAATGGCTTCCTGTGCTTCGAAGACGAAACGCTGAGCCGTATTGATCATGCCGAGCTGATAGTAGGCTTCGGATGTGGTGAGCGGCGAAACGGGGTCGCTGACAAACTCGGGCAGCAGCCCTTCGACACCATTCTGGACATAGCGGAACATGTTATCGGCCATCAGCCCCTTCATGCCGAGAGCAAGATTGAGGGCGGTGACCATGAGGGGATTGTCGGGCATCTGGCGGTCGGCGGTCTGCAGGATGCGGTTCCACTGCTGGTTACGAGCCATGTAGTCGTAGGCCATGACCTGCTCGGTACGCGGGTTCATCTTGACACGGACACCCAAAGCGACAACCACAAAGGCAATCAACGCGCTCACAACGGGGCGAACCCATCGCTGTTCCGACTCATGCCAACGTTTCACGAAAAGATGCAGTAGGAAGAGCACAGCCACCGAACCTGTCGCCAGCCACAACCACATGGGGAAAGTGTCGGGATAGCGGGTGTAATGTACACCTTGCCACAGACGGGCTGCACTCACCGACACGAAATGGGGCAGAACTGCCGGCAACACACAGCCTACGACAACGACTGCAACTCCCAGGAATCGACTGACAAAAGTGCCCCGACGTGCCTCATCCAGAAAAACAAGCAGAACGAAAAGGAAGGCCACAGGTCCGGCCATCCAATAAAGCAGTGGCGCACAAACCAGCGCAACCAGACTTCGCGCCATCGGATTGGCTATCCGTCCGATGTCCCAGGCAGCCAGCATCACAAGAATCAGCGCCCACACACCGCCCAGCAGGGCATTCTCGTCGAGCAGGAAAACCCACAGCAGGGCAGCAGGCAGAAAGCTCAGTCCATACTGTCGGTTCCAGCCCACCAGACGAGCCGACATCAGCTGAACGACCATCAGCAAAACGCCTATAATAACGGCGCCGATACGTGCATAGAGGAAAAACTGCGTACAAAACCGTCCCAACAGGTCAGCGAACCCGCCAGGCACCGAGAGCACTTCGCGCACGTAGCTGCCCTCAAACAGGAACAGCTGGTACTGTTCCTGGAAATGCAGGTGATGCGGATAGGCAAGGGCAAAGAACAGCGTCACTGCCAATCCGAAGAATATAGTCATAAGGGCCTTATGCCTTCCCATCAGTTTCAATCAATTGAAATTATTAATTGTTAATTGTTAATTGAATTGTGTTTGTTTTCGGGCACAAAGATAGAAAATTTTCCATTGATTTACAAAAATCAAAAGTGTTTTCTTGTTTTTTTGACAAAAAACACGTATCTTCGCTGCCGAAATCAAGCCATAATGCAACAAAATAAAAGCCATAATACACGCATCGGCTGGATAGTGACCCTCGTTGGGGCTGCTATGCTGCTGCTTTTCTTTCTTCTGTTCTATCCCTACCATCTGAGGCACCGCGAACAGACGATGCTTTTCCTCTTGAATCGCGACTGGATACGCGAGACCTACCTGAACCTCGAACATGGAGGAGCGGTACGGCTCGTGGGCGACTTCCTGCAACAGTTCTTCTACTACATCGGGGCAGGCCCGGTGATTGTTGCCGCGCTGCTGACCATGCTGGGCGTGCTTTGGTTCAAAATCGTGCAAAGGGCGACGCTGCTGATCAGGGGACGTTCTTGGCATACCTTGTCGTATGTCATTGCCGTACTGGTCACAATTTGGGAGACGGGGCGCGAATGCCGGCCGGAATATCCGTTGGCCTCCACGCTGCAGGTGGTCGGCTGGAGCGCACTCGTACTGATTGCCCTGCAGTTCAAGGAGCGTTCGATGGCCGCCTGGGCAGCAGGCATCGGAATCATTGCCGGCTGCTGGCTGTTCGACTACGAACTGCTGCCGCAATCCCGTCTTTATGGCTGGCCGGACCGGATTGCCGAACACCAGATGGCCCTCGATGTGGAGGCCAGCCTCGGACATTGGGACAAGGTGGAGGCACTCACCGCTGAAGATCGCGACTACAACATCGACATCTATTACCGCAACCTCGCCCTTGCCCAACAAGACAAGCTGCCCGAAACGCTGATGACGCGACCGCAGAACGGCAGCGACGGACTATTCATCCCAGTCGATGAACAAGGGAACTACTTCCTTTTTGCCGCAGCAGGCGAGGCCTGGTGGGCGGTGGGCGACCTGACCATGGCCGAACACGCCACCCTGCTTGGACAGATATTTTCGCCGCGCAAAAGGGGAAGCCGCTGCATGAAGCGTCTGGCCGAAATCAGCCTTGCCAAGGGCGACCGGGCAGCTGCCGACAAATATCTGCGCATGTTGAAGCAGAGCATCGTGCACCGTCCATGGACCCTAAACCACATTCCGGAAGAAGCCGACCACACAACGGTCCGGAATCCCGAGACGATGGAGCAACCCAAGGACACGCTCCGCCTGGCTGGCGAAGTGCGACTCTACCTCCGCAGCACCCTCGACAACCATCCCGACCAGGCGATGGCACTCCAGTACCTGCTCTGCTACGACCTGTTGTACAAGGACCTCCTGTCATTCACCAGCGACGTCCAGCACTATGGTTGTCCGTGCAACGTGCGTCTCTACGAAGAGGCCATGCTCGTTGTGATGGCCAGTCGTCCCGAGATGCGCGAAGCCTGGCAACCCCTGGTGCGCCACGAGACCTACGAGGACTTCGAAGCCTTCAACCAGGCTTTGATCGATGGCCAGGGCCACCTCGACAAGATCCAGTCCCGGTTCGGCGAAACCTATTGGTTCTATCTGAGGAAAAAATAAAAATATAAACTATAGTAGTTATAGTTACTATAGATACTATAGGCACTATAAACTATAAAACCAATGAAACCCAGACACCACATCTGTTCTCTCCTGCTTCTCATCCTGCAGCTCAGTTGGGTGGGCTGTATGCGTGCACCCCACGACGTCGTCCCATCGAGCGAGCCGCTGGTCATCTATCCCGACTATCAGAATGTCACGGTTCCCTGCAACATCGCGCCGCTCAACTTCATGCTGCGTGGCGATTACGACGCCATCGCCTTCCAATTGAAGGACTCATCGGGAAACATGCTTTTCTCGTTTTGCGACAAGGGTACGAAGATGATTTTCGACGAATACGCCTGGCAAGGAATGATGCAAAGCTATACCGGCCAGCAGCTGACTGCCACACTGATGGCACGACGCGCCGGGGATGGGCAGTGGGTGCAGTTCCCCGACTTCGGTTGGACCATCTCAAGCGACAAGATCGACCCATTCATCACCTATCGTCTCATCGAACCCGGCTATGAAGTGTGGGACAACGTCTGCATCGAGGAACGCTGCACCGAGAACTTCGCCAGCCGCCTGCTGGCCGATGGTCGGCAGCTGGGCAATCGCTGCATGAACTGCCACACTCACGGCGGCGACCGTGGACAATACAGTTTCTTTTACCTGCGCGGTGAAGGCGGAGGCACCATCCTCAACCGCGAGGGGAAACTGCGCAAGGTGACGCTCCGCAGCCCGCAGATGCACGGAGGCACTGTCTATGGCGACTGGCATCCCTCGGGACGCTACGCCGTCTTTTCGACCAACGTCATCATCCCCGCCTTTCATGCCGACAGTCACCGGCGACTGGAAGTCTATGACACCGAGTCGGACCTCTGCGTAGCCGATTTCGATCGCGACACCATCCTGCTTTGTCCTCTTGTCACCAATACGGCCACGTCCTACGAGACATTCCCGGCCTTCTCGGCCGACGGACGATGGATCTACTTCTGCACAGCCGACAATCCCTGTGGCGACACCCTGCCCTCGGCTACAGAATTGCGCGACAAGATCCATGACTTACACTATTCGCTGTGCCGTCTCGCCTTCGATGCCGAGACCGGAACCTTTGGCAACCAGATTGATACTATCTACAATGCCCGCCTCGAAGGCCACTCGGTGAGCTTCCCCAAGTGCTCGCCCAACGGACAATATCTTTGCTTCACCCTCTCCGACAGCGGCACCTTCCCCATCTGGCACCGCGAGGCACGACTCGGGTTCCTGCGGTTGGCGGGCGACGACATCGTCGCATGCATACCGACCGACGAGAACGGAACCTATCACAGCTGGAGTCACAATTCCCGCTGGATTGCCTTTGCCTCAAAGCGCACCGACGGGCAATATGGTCGCGTCTATTTCGCTCACGTCGAAGACAACGGGCTCTCCAAGCCCCTGACCCTGCCCCAAGCCGACCCCGAAATGGATGACTGGAACCTGCTTTCGTACAACATCCCCGACCTTTCGACCGAACCCGTTGCCTTCGACCAGAATGATGTGAAAACACTGTTCGAACAAGTATCAGCCGCGCCTTTCAGATGATACTTATTTGACAAAAGCCTTACCCGAACCCATGATTTCTTGAATTGTGCCATAATTGGATAAAATTATACAATCCATTAACAAGAAAACCCGCTATCTTTGCACCGCTTAACACGCATATTATACTATAAATACATATTTTGCTAACACAAACGCCATGACTAAGTCATTTGACATGAGAGCGCTTGCATTGACACTATTGATGATGGTGTCAACTGCCCTGTATGCGCAAGTTACAGTGTCGGGTGTAGTGACTGAAACTACGGGAGATCCCGTCATCGGTTGTACCGTTCGTGAAAAAGGCACGACCACCGGTACAATTACCGACATCGACGGCAATTACTCGATCCGAGTTTCGAGCGCCAACGCCACACTGCTGTTCACCTACGTCGGCATGGAGGACCAGGAGGTCAAGATTGCCGGACGCAAGGTCGTGAATGTGGAGATGAAGAGCGACGACGAGTTGCTCGAAGAAGTTGTTGTAGTCGGCTACGGTACGATGAAGAAGTCGGACCTTGCCGGTGCATCGGTCACGATGGACGAATCGAAGATGAAAGGTTCGATCATCACCTCGCTCGACCAGTCGCTGCAAGGACGTGCCGCCGGTGTGCAGGCCACCCAGACGTCGGGCGCCCCGGGCTCGTCGTCGTCCATTCGTGTGCGTGGCACCGCCACCATCAACGCCAATGCCGAACCGCTGTACGTCATCGACGGCGTGATCGTGCAGAGCCAGGGTTCGTCGGGCGCCTCCTACGGCTTGGGCGATGCCCTGGGCAACGGTTCCGTTTCGACCATCTCTCCCCTTTCGACCATCAACCCTGCCGACATCGTCAGCATGGAGATCCTGAAAGACGCCTCAGCCACCGCCATCTACGGTGCTCAGGGTGCCAACGGCGTGGTGCTCATCACCACCAAGCGCGGACAGGCGGGCGACGCCAAGTTCAGCTACGACGGCATGGTGGCATGGAACCGCCAGACCAAACGCCTCGACATGCTGAACCTGCGCGAGTTTG
>JAEEGF011193717.1_pt1 | contig 15155 bp, 17 predicted proteins | sample 9134171 | NCBI WGS metagenome assembly JAEEGF01 (sample SAMN16246542, study PRJNA631951) | gut metagenome | biome: gut microbiome; feature: rumen; material: AP-attached | host: Bos | place: Iran: Karaj | collected 2018-10 | reverse complement strand
TTTTTTGACAGTATTGAAATGCCGCGTGTCTATCCTAAAACTAATTTTGATTATGTCTATCATTTCAAGGTGCTTTTCCGTAAAGGGCTGAACATCATACAGCACACCTACCATTATTCTCTTTCCGCATATCTGTATTGCGAGTATTGGTTACCTTACACATTGACCGCAGCCAACCGTTGGGCGAACAATGGCATTGACGATTTTACGCTGCACCTCAGGATGGGGGATTATGAGTCCTTTATGGTTAGAAACTCCTTTTTCAAAAATGCGCGGGACTGGCAGTTTGAGGGTTGCGGAAGAACAAGCGAGGATTCGCTTTATGAAATGCCCATGACCTTTTTTCATGTGCTGAAAGGTGGTGTCACCTTTCACCGGAACAATTTTCATCCTGAAGGTGAACTGTTGGTGGTCAAACCAACGTTTATCCAGCCATTGTGTCGGATGAGCTGGGCGGGAGATAAAGCCACTGCGGCCGATATGATGGATGCAATCAGATGGGCACGTTGCAATTTGAGTACATCATATATTGACTCATCCTTTGTTGAATATATCGGGGTTCCGTTGGAGCAGTATTCCCGTCTTCAACACCGCATTATGCGGGAACTGCCATACGCCTACCGTGGCCGCCGTTTCCGGAACAAAAAGATGCAGCAGTTTTATGAGTCCACCCAATGGTACCTGCCCGATCCGGACTATGACCGCAAATCGGTGGTGCTGACCGAGAACGAGCGGAAGTGGATGGCAGCGTGGTAAACGGTTCGCCTTCAGGCATTATTTTTCTTTTTTCCCTTTTGCATCAAACTCCCGCCACGCATCATTCTGCCCATGCAGATAATCGTAGTAATATTTAAGAATGGCGGCTGACATATCGTCAGGATGTTTTATTCCCCGTTCTAAAAAGTATTTTTGCAGTCGGGAGCCGCCCCACAATCCCCAGTTGTTACGTAGCCACGTTCCAAGTCCATGATGGAGTTTGATTGTCTCATCCCGATTGTTAAAATTCTTGATTGTTAATATGTTTTTTGTGGAGAGCAATGTGTCAAGGGTGTGGAAGCAATCCTCCAGATTTTTCGGAATATAAACACCGTTGATTCTGTCGGCGACAGCCCGCTGGAGATATTCCTCACGCTCTTTTTTCAGTTCTATCTTCTTTTCTTTCATGGCTACATGTTCATCGCTTTTTCGGAAAGCAGCGTGAAATTTCTGGTTCCAGCAGCCAATTTCATCAGGAATGTCTTTTGGCGCGACCCATGTGGTGTTTTCAATGGCATCCCGCACTTTCTTTTCGGGCAGACTGTCCCGATTGACCAATTCCACGACGGATGCCCGTCCCGCCGTGTCTATACACAGCCATCCGTATATCCGGTAAGTCTTGTATTTTTTTTCATTGCGTTCCCAGTATCCTGTTGCCTTCATGTCCAAATATTTTTCCAAAGCTTCCCCTTCATGCTCAAAACTGTTGGATGCATACATTTTAGGACAATTAAAATCTTTCTTCTGTCTTTCACCACTTATGGCAGATTGCAGTTTTATCAAAATGGGACTTTTAAAGGAATCCGTACTGTATGCACCTGTCGGAAGATATATTTTTACCAGTTTCCGGTTGGAGGTAAAGATGAAAACGGTATCATCCATAAAGTATGTAGGCCGGTTCGACAGCATGGTGTCTCGTGGATTTTCGATGGGATGGTAATACTTGATTGTTTTCCCGTTTTCATTGCGGATATCGACAATATCACAGGAGAACAACAAATTATCACAGGTGTCGCAGTCTGTCAGTTGGCTGATTTTATATCGTTTCCACACTTTCCCGTTTTGAAACAGGCTGACAGCGTCCGTTGCATATTTTGTTGTGTCACGATCATATTCCGTGTCAAGGATGTGTGCAATGGTCATTCCGTCATTGCTCAGATAGAGTGTTCCTTCCGTCAAACATTCGGGTATGGTGTAAAGCAGTGTGGAGGTGCGCACATCGTACACCTCAGTTCTTCCCCAGCGGGACTGTTGTATGCGTGAGTGGGGCATGGATTTCGCAAGATAATTTCCGTTTGGGGAATGGACAGTCACGATATTTCTGTTAAAGAGTTCCCATTGGGAATAGGCAGGCTTATGTAGCCCGACGGTCACTATTAACAATGAAATAATTAATATCAGCTTGTTGTTTTTAAGACTCATATTACGAATTATTTGTATTTTCAGTTTGCAAAAATACTCAAAATCCCGACACGGATTCCGCAGGGGAGTGGAAAAAAGTTTTTGCCAACAGGCAACAGTAATGAAATCGTCATTTACCGGCCGGACGCTGATGTGGAATTTGAAGTCCGGACAATTATTTTGTAATACCGTTTCCTTATCAGGAAAAGCCGCACCAGCCAGATTACAAAAAAAGCGTTGGCAAGTATCTTGTAGATCGGTGGCATTGTCACGAACAGCGACACCACCCAAGCCACCAAGTCTGCGTCAAACAGCAGGTTCCAGAGTCGCTCGCGGTCATGAAACTCACAAACCGTCCCTGACCCGTATTGGACAGTTACCGGAACTGTGGATGAAAGGGACAGGTCGATGCTCCTGCCGCTTTTGCCAATGGGAAGCCTGCCGCCGCACTGCACACGCAGGCTGTAGACGCCCGGAGGCACCTCTATTTGCAGCCGGTCGCCTTGCATCATGCCGGCAAATAGCCCGTCAAGGAAGAGCGCATGGGGCAGCTTCGGTTCGTACCAGTGGCGGATATGTCGGATGGTCAGTTGCATGTTGTCAGAAGGTTATTGTCAATGCAGATGCATTAACGCATCCGGCAGTGTTTTATTGCACGTGGCGGAGATGATTCTCACCATACGCGGCGTGCATGTGATGCTAGACCGCGATTTGGCAATGCTGTATGGCGTGTCAACAAGCCGTTTGAATGAGCAGGTGAAACGCAACATAAAACGCTTCCCTGATGATTTCATGTTTCAACTCGCAAAGGAGGAATTTGAAATTTGGAAATCGCAATTTGCGACATCCAATTCCATTATTATGGGTGCACGCAAGCGACCTTATGCTTTTACAGCAAACGGCATTGCTATGCTTAGCAGCGTACTTCGTTCAGAAACGGCTCGACAATTATGTGGACGACACGGTGCTGACCATGCTGGACAAGCGCGGGGAGAATGTTTCCGCAACCATCTACACCAAAGCCGTTTCCGCACAATTGGAATTGGATCTCGCCAAGCACAACGCACAATATCGACCAATTGAAATAAAGGCTTTCGATAGAGTCCATGACCGCTTCCTCTGCATCGACAGCACAGTCTATCACATCGGAGCTTCCTTGAAAGACCTCGGGAAGAAGTGGTTCGCCTTCTCGCGGATGGAGATGAAGGCGGAGGAACTTTTTTCTTCCGTTGATACAAAATAATTGTCTCAAAGGCTCGTTATATTTGAGTAACAAAGTTCCGTTTTTGTAACATAAAAAAATGAAGCAATATGGAAGACACTACCCTTATGCCAATAGGCAACAACAGCGAAATCGTCATATACCAGCCGGACAGCACAATTTGTCTGGAAGTAAGGATGGAGGCGGAAAGTGTATGGCTGAATCTGAATCAGCTTTCCGTTCTTTTCCAAAGGGATAAATCGGTAATATCAAGACATATACGAAACATTTATTCGGAAGGGGAATTGATAAGGGAGGCAACTGTTGCAAATTTTGCAACAGTTCAACTGGAGAATGGCAGAAGTGTTCTCAGACAGATTGAATGTTACAATCTTGATGTCATTATTTCGGTTGGATATCGTGTGAAAAGCATTCGCGGAACCCAATTCCGCAAATGGGCAAACGCTGTATTGAAAGACTATCTTCTGCGTGGATATACCATCAATACCAGAATAGAGCGTCTTGAACAGAGGGTGACTCATACAGAAAAGCAGATTGATTTCTTTGTCCGCACCGCGCTGCCACCGGTGGAGGGTATCTTCTTCGACGGACAAATCTTTGATGCATACTCATTTGTGAGCGACCTTGTGCGCTCTGCGAAGGAAAGCATCGTGCTGTTCGACAACTATGTGGATGACACTGTGTTGACCATGCTGGACAAACGCGGGGAGAATGTTTCCGCAACCATCTTCACCAAAGCCGTTTCCGCACAATTGGAATTGGACCTCGCCAAACACAACGCACAATACAGGCCAATTGAAGTGAAGGAGTTTGACAAAGTCCACGACCGCTTCCTCTGCATCGACAGCACAGTCTATCACATCGGTGCCTCGCTGAAAGACCTCGGAAAGAAATGGTTCGCCTTCTCGCGGATGGAGATGAAGGCGGAGGAGGTGATGAAACAAATTGAGAAAAATTAAGCCAGTTCTATCAACGCAAAAATAGCCAGAACAAGGAAAAAGAATTGCACGGCATAACCGATAGCAGTCATAATGCGGCTGCCAGCCAAATCCACGCTGCTCTTTATCCAAAACCACCGCGGCGGTACAAGATCGCCCCAACCGACAATGCCTACAATAAGGCCGATTATAGCAGCTATTGCACCCAGCACCAAAGCAAGAGGATCAGGATCCTCTACAAGATAAAAGCCTCCGAAAATAAGTGCTATCGGACTGATAAACTGAAACAACCAAAGGAATATCGCCATAATTATTTTGTTTTATTTACATCATATTTATCTACAACACGCATCAGTCCGGCACGAAAAGAGGTCACTTCATCCTTTATCGGTTGCAGTATTTGCTCCAGTTTGTAGCGTGTGGTTTCAGCAATCTCTGCCGTATCACGCTGCATCTTAATGGCTCTTTCCTGTTCGGAAATCCGCTGTTTCAACTCTTCACGCCGTTCACTTTTGAATGGGTTCAAAGCTATACTTTTCAACTCCGACTTATATTCTTCCAATTCATTGCGTTTCAATTGGAGCGCCTTTTTCGCCGACACGGCCTCGGCATTCAGCTCAATTTCAAGTGCCCGTACATAATCATAATCAGTAGGTGGTGTTTTGACGAGAAATTTTCTTGGAGGCTGGAAACTCGTTATGCGTGAAAGTATTCCGGAATATTTCCTTATCTCAAACTTTTCTGTGATTTTGTTGCAATAACGTTCCAACAGACCAGTTACAAGTATTGAGGGTCCTATGATATCATAATAGCGGTCAAACATCGGGAAAAGGTTGTTCATCATTTTATCGAACTCAACCTGTTTCTCTTCATATATCTTTTTCTTTGCCAGTGATTTCGCCAAATCACCGAGCATCTTTTCGGCCTCTTTCCCTTCAAATGGGTTCCTTACAACGGGAGGCACATCAGAGGTTGTAATCTTTTTTGCCATTATACGTGCAGCAGCCTTTCCCTCCATTGCAGCCGTCAAAACAACAACACCCATTTGGACAGTCCTGATGCATTCCATACCCATATTCACGGCACATGACATCATCTTGGCTCCAGCCTGCCCCAACAACTGGGCCGCCTCCATCCGATTTTCCTCCGATGCGTATAACAGTTTCGCTTCGTTGATAAAAACGAAATTCTGAATCATCATGCAGAAATTGTCGCGCAAGTTTGTACGTTGCGCCTCATCACTGGTCAGCTGCAGGGATTTTTGCAATCCGAAAAGCATATTGTCAATGGCCATTCCGGCAAGGGAGGCATTGAAAACAGCGTTTAACGTCTCCATCTGGCATCGCAGCGCTACCGAAATGGCCGGAGGCGCCACTGTCTCCAACTGGCCCAACCATTGTTGCATTTGAGCATTGCTCTCAATTGCAACTGGTTGCTTTATGAGTTTATAAACCTTTTGTCCCTCTTCATTGATATAGACAGAACCGTATGGCAGGTCCTTTTTATTCACCTTTGAACCATCCTCAAGAAGCACCATACCCGTTAAGGAGCCCTTTTTCTCTTCCGGATTTTGTATCTGTTCGATGACACTTTTGCCAATATTTGCAATGTTGTCGAGTATTCCCATGTGTTTTCCATTGAATATTACCGCCCGACGGATTTCGCCATCGGGCGGTAAAGAAAATAAAAATTAATGGCTTGGATTATTCACTTTCCATGTCAGATTCCTCAACGACAGTCTCTTCCTGCGGTGCGGTTTCAGCAGATTGGCTGACGGTGAGAACAACTGTATTGAAACCAAAAGTTTTGAAAATTGTTTCAAGACGTTTCAAACCGCTTTCTTCAGCTTTTTTGATAATGCCGAAGTCAAGGGCATTTTCCTCCAAACTGATTTTAGCACGCTCTTTCAAAGGTTTGGTGAGTTCATGACTCCATGTGCCTTTTTCGTATTCTGTGGTGAAATCTGACGGGTTCATAATAATGTCAAAGATTTCCGGTTGGGGAAGCACCATTTCCAACGTGTCACCGTGGACATGGATATCGCCTTCACTTATCTTAGACAGGTCAAAACCTGCACGTACACGGCCTTTCCCAATAAGGACAATCTCATTGGTACTGTTGGTGACAACAGATGAGGCTTTGTCAGCAGCATGAGAAAACCTGCCAAGTCCTACTTTGCGCAATGCTTTTCCAGCCAGTTTGTCAGCATTACGTCCCAAGAAATGCGCAGTGTCCTCATAACTGTCTTGAAGGGCAACTTCCTCATAATAACATGCAGTGGTGAACTGACCTATCTTCTTTACCTCTTCGACAACGTTGGCAGTCTTGTCAATGGAAAGATCCTTGTGAGATTCGAAATTGAACCAATTAAGTTTAATACCGGCAAAAACCACTCCTGCCACAAGAATAACAGCCCCAACAATAAGAATTGGCACCAACAAGGGTCTGGTTGCCGATTTGACAGCCTGCTCGGCAATTTTTCCTGTCACTTCATCAAAATTATTTTTGTCCATGACCTATTCCTCCTCAAATTTGACATTAACACTTTCAAATCCCATTTGCGACAACATAGCAGTAAAGACTTCTTTCACATTTTGCTCAGCATCCTGTAAAATACCCAGATTGGGAACATCCTCGCGAATGTCCTTCTCTCCCAGTTGCAGAATATAATTCTGCTCATCGGCTGAGAAGCGACCACGGAAGAATCCGTAGCTTTCAAAAACAGTTTTTGTCTCTTCGGCAGGCATGTTGAAGGAAAGCAGTTTGGCGTGCGGTAGGGTGACAGTGACATTCTTGCCTTCAATTTGCACCTTGTCAACCGTGAATCCTCCAAGATCCACCCCTGCTTTGAGGTAGGCAGTACTCTGAAATAGAATTTTACGGTCGCCAATAGTGAACTTCTGCTGGTCATCGCATTTCACAATTTTTTTGACCGTGTACTCAACGGTGCCCAACTCGGCACTTTCCGCCATGTTCTGCACCCTTTGCTTCAGCACATCATCATCTTCTTTGACTTCAGATGCGCACCCAACCAGCATCAGCACAGCCAAGGCCAGAATGGGAGTTGTTTTTTTTAGTTTGGTTTTCATATTGTTAAAAATTTAATTATTATTTTCCAAATCTACAGAAAAAATCTTATTAATTATTTCACAAGGTTATACCCAATTTCGTCCATCGTGTTTGGGTGAAACCATTTATAAATTGGAGTATTGACAAATCGTTTATACGGCAGCCAGAAATAATGATAGTTTTTTGAAGTATAGTGATTCACAAAACCTACACTGTGCAAGAAACGATAAGCGCGATGATTGTTAAGAGTACATGAAGTACGAACGGAATGTCCAGAATCAAACAAATTCTCTAACAAAGAAAAAATCGCATGGTAGCTATCTGATGCTGAACCACTCCAGCAGCCGCCATGTATATTTATCTTTTTCATGTCATCCATATCGTCAATCAATATTGCAAAGGCAACGGGACAGCCTGTTTCTTTGTAAGCCACCATTCCGTGTACATAATCCAATGCGAGAAATGATTGCAACTCCGCATCTGAATTAATTTCAGATAAAATTTTGCCAAAATTCTCTTGTTTGAATCTTGAGACAATTTTTTCGCCACTAAATGGTTTCCAATGCATACCAGACACCGTAAATACACGTTATTTCAAATACTTCATTTGCTCCCTAAGATGAGCTATACGCTCCCTCTCACTTTGTATTTGGCGCTGAATACTCTCAATTCGTGCCTTGGGAACAGGCTTCTGATGTGTCCTTAAATACTTTATTTCTTCTTGTTGCCTCTTAATTAACGCTTGAATTTTTTCTATATCCCTTCGTTGACCTTCTTTTGTTGGACCGGTACCCATAATTTAATGTGGCCAGTTATATCCCATTGACCCCATCGGGTTTAATGAACTAATATTTTATATTGTAATTAATCTTTCATTCTTTCTAACTTAAGGACATTGCCAGTTTAAACATTGCTTTCAGACGCGGGTTGTTTTTACAGAACTGAGCTTTTTCGATATCATCATTTGTGATGTCAAATGGAACTTTTTTACCTTTTTTAAACCAGTTTTCAACACACCACATATATTTTTCACGATTAAGTATCAGTGACAGATTACCACGAAGAATTTTACCAACGAACCACATCATACGATCCAAGTTGTCGTATGAAATGTCACCTCCAAGGTGAATTATGAGATCATCAATGGCCTTCGTAAAGGATACAATGGTCTTATCACCTGCCATTTTTGACGCATTATATTTGATTGTGAGTTTATATTCTTTATCTCCAAAACCACAGTAATTCCAAATTTTTGGATACATCTCGCATACAATGGAGTCATAAATGGGAAATTCGTAATGGGTTTCGAAATACGCATACTTGCTTATCAGCGACACCGCCACGCCTTTTTCCGATGCATCCTTCCCAATACCATAATTATTAGCGAAGAGATTGAAATCTTTGCCACCAATTTTTCCATTAAAAAGACTGGCATCGCGATTCTCTTCTATAAACACTTTGAAAAGATTGGAAAGTCCCTTCTTTTGGTCAAGAGAATGTAACTTCTCCGCCAGTTCCTGTAGCGCATAGTAACGACGATTCATTTGTGTAGAGTACATGCTATCAATGACCGTCAGACGTAACAGAATATCGCCGACTGTCCTATTGGCAGTCATTCTGAATATATTCTCAATGGCTGTCCTGTCAAACGAAAAACCTGTTTCATCGTTGCCATATACATCGCATGTCTTCAGACTGTCAAGAATGCCACGTACCTGTTTAATTTGTTCGGTATTGGGATTTATTGCGTTTATCTTCTTTACTTTCATATTTTGTTAATTTTCATTTCGATACCTTATCCTTTCCTCCCTCTCCCTCCGTACCGTCGGGATTTCATAGGTGAAACTCTCATACTGCCCCGGTGACCATTCTATGGGCTGGTAGAGCAGCATCTGCACATAACCGTTACGGCGGGTGATGAAGCGGTACAGGCCGCCAACCCGGGCGGTGTCCGCACTGCCGTTGAATCGCACCCCCTTCAACTCCGCGATGGTATGGCCGATGGAATCACGGAGGGTGATGTCACCCCAAACTATGTCCTGCATGGAGATTGTGCTGCGCGAAACCGTAAGGTCGGGGATGCCGGTGCAGCCGGCGCAATGGTACCGAAGCATGCCTGCAGCGCCCTTTGACCACTGGGCGCTGCCAGTAAGCGGCAGCAGTAGTCCAAACACCAGCATGAACCATGCGTGCTTTCCCAGGTGTCCTATTTTACGCCAATGCCCATTCATCGCATTTTTTGTCGCCAAGGATTCCCAACCCGGCATTAACCATAAAAACCGAAAATAAAAAGCGCGGGAATCTGAATTCATCGCTCATCCCGCTTGTAAGGCTCTCGCATCGCCCATCTACCGAGGATAAGCAATGCCGAAGCCCACGCTGTATGTATATTGGAAACGGAATAATGAAATAATCCGTTTGGTTGGACACACTCAATGCGTCCGAACCTAAAATATACAAACCCATGGACATTGGCCATTGCCTTACCGTGCGGTAGATTATGAATTTGCGAGATTCTACAAGCCGCAGATAAGACGCTGACTCAACGCCTTTTCAATATGTCTGTCGCCCGCCCGCTGTCCCTTACGGGGCTCCGGACGTTTGACGGTGCAAAGGTAGGCAAAAAAAGGATACGGGAAAAGACGGGTGGAATTTTTTTTTTCAACTTTACACTTTTATATTCAAAAAATAACTACTTTTGCATCGCTGATGGGCATTAAGCCCTAAAGAGAGCGGATAATGCGCCAGCCCGGAATGGAGGGTGGTAAGATGGAGAGCTAAGCCGCTCTTCTTTTTTTACAGTTTTAACGCTGTAATGCAATACTGTACGTGCAAACCGCTTTTTCTGGCACCGACAATCACCTTTGCCGTTTTTCCTTGTGCATATTTCGCATGCAGTTCGTATATAACGTCGAATTTGAACCCTTTTCTTTGGTTTCCTGGTTTGGGAATATCAGACCGCACATAGACTGCTCTGTTTAACAGTTCTGGAAAACACATTGCAGCCACTGTGGAGTCTGCATCCTTCTTTGCATGAAACACTATTTCGCGTATGGATTCCGAAATAAAAAGGACTTCTGTTTTTAGGGCATCACAATAAAAGCGCATCTTATTGAATTGCATCAGATATTGTTTTAAGAGGGATTCGCGCATTTTCAAATCAATTGCAGAATCTCCAATAGGAATTCTCCTTCCTTTAAACACAATAATATCATCATCTTCTTCCATAATGCATTCATTTTGTTCATCTTTTATTCCACACCCCGAGGCATGGAACCTTATCGCCCGCCAGCTGTCCCTTACGGGGCTCCGGACGTTTGACGCTGCAAAGGTAGGCAAAAAAGGGATACAAACTCTCCCTGCTAAGAAAAAAATGAACCTATCAGCGGTTGCGAAGGAATAAAGAAGTGAAGATGTGAAAATGTTAAGATGTGAAGAAAAGTTTTAACACCTTAACATCTTAACAGCTTAACAAAAAAATGCTCATCAAAGCTCACCGCATATATTCGCGGAGCAGCCACAAGCGGAAAACCGGATCGGCAATCAGAACCCTGCCACCTGATTTCTCAATCAGCTCCCTCCTTACCAAAGCCTCCTGTATCCGGCTGATATTCGATTTCGATCCCAAATTATATTTTTTCATGACGCACACTGAGGTGAAATCACTGGTTTCTCCGGCTGCAAGCGCCTTAAGAAAATTCATCTGGTAGGAAGACAGTCCCTCCGTCTGCTGCATGAAAAGAACAGTGTTCTGATCTATCAGCTCATCAATCGCAGCTTCAACATCGGCATCCTCTATCACGGCATCGCTGTTCAGCATCACATTCCATGCCAACTGCTGCACATATGAGGATTGGTTGTCCACCGCATCGCAAATTTTTGCTATCTGCCCGTCGGAAATAGTCTGCCCGTTCTTTTCAAATTTCTGGCGGATGAAGGGAATCCAGTCGGAAGTGGCGATTGGCTTAAGAAACCGTATGTCTCCAAACTGGTAGAAAGGCATCCGTTTGTCCTGAAACAGATTGGCCAGCATGTGTTTCTTGCTGCCAAACAGACAATAGGAGACATTCTGCTGCAACTGCCACACACCTCGAATCCGCTTCTGCACCTCAAGCGAATCGGGGAAAGAGCCGATTTGTTGGAATTCATCAATACATATAAGAATATGCTTCCCTATCTTATGCGCCATTTTTTCAGGAAGCTGCAGGATTTCTTCAGGCGAATAGTCCTTCGATGTGATGCCCAACGACACTGACATTTCGCTGTTGGCATCCACCCCGAATGAAATTTTCGGAGTCAGGCGTGTCAGAAATTCCTTAATGTTGCGCAACATCAGCTCCCCTTTGCCCGAAGTCTGCCCCAATGTCGCCGCCACCAGTTTGTTATAAAAGTCATACTCCGTACGGCAATCGTAAATATCAAGGCTTACGACAGCCACTTTACTGGTGTCAACCTGTGACACCACTTTCCTCACCAGCGAAGTCTTTCCCATCCGGCGCGGAGAGATTAGAATCACATTCTGGCCGTTTTCAAAATCAAGCTTCAATCTTCGTGTCTCTTCAACACGGTCAGTAAAGTTCTCACCTTCAACAGCTATGCCATATACAAACGCCTTTTTCATTGTTTTTGCGAATATCTTTGTTCAGAATGCAAAATTAACACTTTTTCCAATAAGTTCACAACTTTGTGGACCACAAAATTGTGAACTTTTGTATCAGGCTGTTATTTTGTATGCACCCGTACCTGCGGGAACGGGATTTCAATGTGGTTGGCGTATAGGGCGTTGTAGATGCTCTCGCGGATGCGCATCCAGACAGTCCAGTAGTCCTCAGTCTTCACCCAGAGCCATAATGCAAAATCCACAGAGCTGTTGTTCAATTCCTTGACGGCGATTTTCGGTATCGGATCCTTCAGAATCATCGGATCATCGTTCACCACCTGTTCAAGCACCTGTTTGGCGAAGGCGAGGTCGGTGCCGTAGGCCACGCTGGCTTCCACGTCCAGACGGATCTGCGGTTCGCGGGTGTGGTTTATGAGCGAGGTGGTTGCCAGTTCGGAGTTCGGCACGATGATGGTGCGTCCGTTGAAAGGCTGCATGATGGTGTGGAAAATGCGGATGTCGCGAACAAAGCCCTTATAGGTTTTGCACTCGATGTAGTCGCCTACACGGAATGGCTTCAGCAGCAGGATAATCACACCTCCGGCAAAATTCTGTAGCGTGCCCTGCAACGCCATGCCTATGGCCAGTCCTGCCGCACCTACAATTGCAATAAATGATGTGACCTTGATGCCCACAATGTCCATCACCATGATGATGACCAGTATTTTCAGCACAACGTCGAGGAAGGAGGTGAGGAAGCTCTTCAGCGACATCTCCAGTTTCTGCTTCTCCATGAGCTTGGTCAGAGCCTTTTTCAGCATCTTGATCAGCTTGAAGCCGATCCATAGGACCAGGATGGCGGTGATAAGTTTGGGGACAAACTTGGCTGTCAGGTCGATGATTGACGTCATGGCGTCCTTTACAATCGGGTTCTGTCCGGTGATGACCTCCTTTACGTCGCTCAGGTTCCGGATGTTGGTGAGACTGTCGTGCAGTGTGGCCCTGATGCTGTCGGCAGTGGCCAGTTCTTTCGGTACCACAGGTGTGGATTCAATAGCTTGTAGCATGTTCCGTTTATTCTGTTAAATTATAAATATGTCTGATACTATGTAGTTGGTGCGTGTAATGACGGTCGGATTCCCTGAAGATGCCGGTTCCGTCAATCCTGTCGGTGCGGACGGAGCCGCTGCAGTGCAGGATGTACCGGTTGTCCAGAATGAATCCCACATGGATGATGCGCCCTTCATCGTTGCGGAAAAATGCAAGATCCCCGAAACGGGCTTCGGAGAGCGGTCTCTCACTTCCCAATTTCTGCTGTTGCGAGGCGTCCCGTGGCAGAGCGAATCCCTGCGTCTTGAATATCGCCTGAGTGAATCCTGAGCAGTCCAGCCCCCATGGCGTGCGCCCGCCCCAGAGGTAAGGCGCGTTGATATAGCTGTCAAGAATCTCTTTCAGCGGAATGGTCCCGACCGGTTCCAAAAGGGAAAAGGTGTGGCTTCCTATATTGAATGTGTCCGGTGCTTCTGGCAGTGTGGCTGCGGTCGGGATTGTCATGACGGCTTGTGTCTCATGGCAGCGGAGATGCAGCGGTTTCGGGGCGGTTCGCGTGGCTGCTCCGTGCCATCGCAAGAGTTCCGGTTCCGAAATCCCGGTATGCTGGTTGGCGGCGATGAATCCATGGTAGCGGTCAAAGCCGGTTTCCACCTCCAGCCAGTCCCCGTCTGCGGAAATGATCCGGTAGCTCTCCCCGAAAAGCAGCTGGCTCACCATCTCTGAACGATGGGATGCCGATGCCCTTAACGGTATGAAAGCCAACGTGCAGCATCCGAACGTCTGTGTGTTCTCCATAGATATTCCCACAAAGTTTTTCCCAAAATGCAAATATCCGTAAAATCCTAATGAAAAAAGCGATATTTTTGCAAAAAATTTCAATTAAAATTACACGCGATGAAAAACATGTTAACCTATTGTCTGCTGGTGACTTTCGCCTGTATGGCCTGCACCGGCTGCAAAAAAAAGGCTGCGGAAGCCCCGCAGCAGCCCGAATCCCCATGCAAAGCCATGGTGGAGGAGTATGCCTGGTTCGACCTGACCTCCGATCTGGTGGCCGGACTTTCGGAAAACGAAAAGCAGCTGATTCCCATTTTTGTCCGGATTTCCGAAATCATGGACGATCTCTTCTGGAAACAGACATTTGGCGACAAGAGCCTGCTGGACACCATCTCCGACGAGTATGCCAAGGAGTTTGCAATGATCCAGTATGGCCCGTGGAACCGGCTGGACGCCAACAAACCGTTTGTCTCCGGATATGGTGAGAAACGCCCCGGATGCTGCTACTATCCTGACGATATCACCGCCGAGGAATATGAGGCGTTTGAGAATGCCGACAAGGGCAGCCTCTATACGGTGCTCCGCCGTGACGATGAGGGCAAACTGAAATCGGTCTGGTATCATGAAGAATATGCTGCTGAAATAGGGGAGGTATGCCGCCTGCTCGATTCCGCCGCCCAACTTGCCGAGGATCCCGGCATGAAAAAATACCTGACTGAGCGGAAAAAGGCATTCGAGACCGACGACTATCTCGCCAGCGATTTGGCCTGGATGGATATGAAGAACGGCCGCCTTGATTTCGTGGTCGGGCCGATTGAGAACTATGACGACAACCTGAACAACGCAAAGGCATCCTACGAAGCCTTCATAGTGCTGAAGGATGTTGAGCGGAGCAAGGAACTGGCAAAGTTTGTCGGAATGCTGCCCGGCCTGCAGAAGGAGCTGCCCTGCGACCCGAAATACAAGACCTTCAAGCCGGGAACATCATCCGACATGAATGTGTATGATGCCGTCTATTATGCCGGCGACTGCAACGCGGGCAGCAAGACCATCGCCATCAACCTGCCCAACGACGACCGCGTCCAGGCGAAGAAGGGGACGCGCCGTCTGCAGCTCCGCAACGCGATGCAGGCCAAATTTGAAAAAATCATGATGCCGATAGGCAAGCTGATTCTTGACGAGGAAGCCCTGCAGCATCTGAAATTCGACGCCTTCTTCTGGAATGTGACCTTCCATGAGGTGGCGCACGGCTTGGGCATCAAGGAGACGGTCAACGGCAAGGGCAGTGTTGACGAGGCCATGAAGACCCAGCGCTCCAACTGGGAGGAGGCAAAGGCTG
>JAEEGF010613409.1_pt1 | contig 15158 bp, 10 predicted proteins | sample 9134171 | NCBI WGS metagenome assembly JAEEGF01 (sample SAMN16246542, study PRJNA631951) | gut metagenome | biome: gut microbiome; feature: rumen; material: AP-attached | host: Bos | place: Iran: Karaj | collected 2018-10 | reverse complement strand
TAGTCGGTGCAACGATATATTTCTTTGCCATCACCATCGATAACTTTGAAATGGTAACTCAGATTCACACCGTTATCCACCAAGCCAGAGTGGATATATTGGTCGAGGTTGCGGAAATTCACACGCTCAGACACGGGTTTCACATCGGCATTATAAACCATCTGCCAAGCGATCTCATCCAACAGGTCACGCTGATAGAGGTAGCGGTTCCTCAGCATTTCTGCCATCGAACGTGAAGTCTGAGGGATAGTCTTGGTACCGTGACGACGTGATATCATAGCCTTGGGCAGTTCCTGCGAAGTACTAGAGAACGTCTTCAGCTCAATCTTCGAACCATCTGGACTTGTAATGGTGTAGGTTTGCTGTTGTGTTTTGGAACCCTGCGAACTCTGATTCCACGCAGCACGATCTTGCTTGGAGATATCCTCACGCAACCACCTGTCCACCTCCTCTTGCTCTACATCTTTGGATGCAGCTAACAGCGCACGTTTGACTGATTCGTCAAACTGCTCGTTGCGCATGGTGGCCATCTCTTCGATGTAGCTGATTTGGAGATACAGCAAACTGAGGAACGATAGCCCCATCACAATGCCCAATATCCATATCGTTGTCTTTTTCATGCCTGCGATTTTAACGTTCAAATGTTAAATAACACCGCAAATTTAACAATTAGATTAGAAACAAACAAATTTATAGCGATATTTTTGCAGAAAATTTTGTTAACACCGTTAATACACCAAAAACCTTATGCTATAATCAATAAAAATAAGGACTGCACCCTTGGAGAGGTACAGTCCCTATTATATATATAAGGTGTAAGAGGATTACTCTTCTTCCTTGTTGCTTTCCTCGAACTCCTTGATGAGCTTGTTCTGCACATCGGTAGGAACGAGTTCATAGCCTGAGAAACTCATAACGAATGATGCACGACCACCAGTCAGTGAACTCAAGGCTGTTGAGTAAGATGACATTTCCTTCAGAGGCACCTTAGCACTCAGCTTCTGGAAACCAGATTCGCTGTCCATACCCATGATCATGGCACGGCGACCCTGAAGATCACTCATCACATCACCCATATAGTCAGCAGGCACAAGCACATCCACATCATAAATAGGCTCCAGAATCTTAGGTCCTGCGTTGCGGAATGCCTCGCTAAAAGCATTACGACCAGCAAGCATGAATGAGATTTCATTAGAATCTACTGGGTGCATCTTACCATCGTAAACGATAACACGTACGTCACGAGCATATGAACCGGTCAATGGGCCCTGCTCCAAACGTGACATGATACCCTTGAGGATAGCAGGCATGAAGCGTGCGTCGATAGAACCACCGACGATAGCGTTATAGAACACCAACTTACCACCCCAATCCAATGGATACTCGTCCTTACCCTTCACAGAGATACGATATTCCTGGCCATTGAACTTATATAAAGTAGGCTCTGGCATACCTTCGGTATAAGGCTCCACAATGAGGTGAACCTCACCAAACTGACCAGCACCACCAGACTGCTTCTTATGACGGTAGTCTGCACGAGCAGCCTTAGTAATAGTCTCACGATAAGGGATGCGAGGCTCATCATAGATGATCTGCATCTTCTCATTGTTCTCCATACGCCACTTCAAAGTACGGAGGTGGAACTCACCCTGACCATAAAGGATGGTCTGACGTAATTCCTTAGACTGATCTACTATCCAAGTTGGGTCTTCCTCGTGCATACGGTTCAGCAAGCCCATCATCTTCTCCATATCTGCCTCATTAGCAGGACGGATAGCACGAGAGTACTTAGAGTTAGGATATTTGATGAAGTCGAAGCGATAATCACAATCCTTACCATTCAAAGTATTGCCTACGCGTACATCCTTCAGCTTCACAGTGCAACCTATATCACCAGCCACCAGCGCCTCAACCTTCTCACGGTTAGAGCCAGAAGGTGAGAAAATCTGAGCGATGCGCTCCTTAGAGCCACGATCAGCATTCGTCAAATCATCACCTTCCTTCAGCGTACCACTCATCACCTTGAAATATTGTACGTCACCAATGTGTGGCTCAACAGCAGTCTTGAAGAAGAAGATAGAAGTTGGGCCATTAGAATCAGCTTTCACCTCTTCACCTGCCGTATTCTTCACAGCTGGCATATCGTTTACGAAAGGTACAACATTGCCCAAGAACTCCATCAAACGGCTAACGCCCATATCCTTAGCTGCGCAAACACAAAATACTGGGAACATACCACGACTTGCCAAACCCTTGCGGATACCTAAGCGAATTTCGTCTTCTGTCAGAGGCTCTTCCATAAAGAACTTCTCCATCAATGCCTCATCATGTTCGGCAGCAGCTTCTACCAAAGTATTATGCAACTCGGTAGCCTTATCCAACTCTGCAGCTGGAATATCCTCTACAGTAGCAGCACCACCATCAGGACCCCAAGTCAACTTCTTCATCAACAGCACGTCAATGACAGAGTTGAAATTAGGACCAGCGTTTAAAGGATACTGAACGCGTACAACCTTGTTGCCGTAGGTCTCATGCAGACGTTCCACCACATTGTCGAAATCGCAGTTATCAGAGTCCAACTTGTTAATCAAGAAGATAACAGGCTTACCCAATTTATCCGTATAACGGAAATGAGTCTGAGTTGTTACTTCTGGGCCATACTGACCATTAATCAACAGCACTGCAGTGTCAGTAACGTTCAAAGCTGTCAGATATGCTCCTGCAAAGTCGTCTGCACCAGGGCAGTCGATGAAGTTCAGCTTCTTGCCGTTGTATTCAACATGAAAAACTGTAGAGAACACTGAATAACCATATTCCTGTTCAACAGGGAAATAGTCACTAGCGGTATTCTTCTGAGTAACTTTTCCGCGACGTTTAATGATACCACCCTCAAAGAGCAAAGACTCTGTGAGAGTGGTTTTCCCGGCGCCATCACTACCTAATAAGGCAATGTTCTTAATCTCGTTAGTTTGATAAACTTTCATTGTATATAATTATTAAATTTATATTTCATACTATATCCCTTAAGCCAAAAGATTGCGCAAATTAGTAAATCTAAGCAAGAAAAACAACTATTTAGGCACTTTTTTAAAATTTCATAACTATTTTAGTCAACATCTATCTCATTGCTCACGGGTGAGATCACGAAAGTAAACTCATAATCTTGATAAGGAAGCTGATACTCCGGCAATGGCATTGCGCCCCAACTATTGATACAAGCAAGGCCTTGTTGAACACTGTCAATCAGCAAGTTCGTCAGCTTAGCAGGTTCAATCTCGTGTGAGTGCATTTGGTGTTTCTCCATACCTTCGTCGAGAGATTCGATGGTATAATGCAGCGCTGAAGCTGAGAACGGTTGTTCTGCCACAATCTGGATGCCTTTGCCTGTTTCGTTAATCATTTTCCAATAACGAATATCCGTTTTATTGCCATTTTCTTGCGGACGGATGTAAGGATAGAATTGCTCTGTTACCGTTTGGCGATAAACAGCCAGGAAAGTACTGTGATTACGGTCAGCATAGTTTTCGATAGGACCACGACCATAGTACTCGATGGTTTCATAGTTCTCAGGCATCGGCAACTGCATACCGAAGCGGAACAGGTTAGCCACCTTAGCATCCTTGTCGGCTTCCAACTTCTGGGTCACCTTCACGGCTCCCTTATTATTAATAAGGTATGTCAGTTTGAGTTTTGCTTTCACTTCTGCCATCTCATACTCAGCTTTCACCTCAGCCATACCGTCCTTTTCTTCTTGAGAGAGCTTAGTGAGTTTGATGCTCGGGTTCTTCCAAACGGCATAACGCATCTGCAGGCGAGCACCAAAATCATTGTCAGTAGGAGCACGCCAGAAATTAGGCGTCAAAGCAGCACCTTCATTTAGAACTTCCTGTCCATTCAACTGGTATTTTACCAGATAACCCGTACTGCGACTGAACTCCATAAGGAACTGTTCACCCTTGACGATGAGATAATGACGGTCATTGTCTTGGATAACTGGTTTCACCACTGGCACATTGTTCACGACTTCGTTCTTTAGCTCTATGTTAGTTCCTTGGAATGAATTGATGACCAACTGGTCCTTTGCCACTTCAAAGCCAACGGGCAAAAGACCATCCCTCTGCTTCAGTTTATAGCTTACATTCAGCAACCACTCGCAATGCTTGCAAGTCTCACCATAATCAAGCTGGAAGTTGGCTGTCTGCTGAGGAGCCACGTTCAGGTTATCTATCCTGCCCGTCTTCTCCACCTTGCCATTATGTAGTAGTGACCACTCCATATAATAATCTGACAAATCGCGGAAGAAGTTCTCGTTATAGACACTGATAGTGCCCTTGTCTGCATCCACCAATTTTGTCCAGATGTTCTGATAGAAATAGCCCACCTCATACATATGAGGATTCGGTACACGGTCAGGACTAATCAAGCCATTGTCGCAGAAGTTCTGGTCGCTGGCATCAAACTTATTAAAGTCACCACCATAACCATAAATCATCTTACCGTTCTTCTCCCAACGTACTGACTGGTCCACGAAGTCCCAGATAAAGCCACCCTGATACTTAGGATATTTGCGAATGATGTCCCAATACTCTTTGAAGCCACCCTCTGAGTTACCCATCGCATGAGCATACTCACACTGAATCAACGGCTTTGTTCTTGAAGGATCCTCGCTATATTTAATAGCACCATCGTATGTCAAGTACATAGGGCAATAGATATCAGTCTTGCCATCATATCCAGCACGCTCGTACTGAACAGGACGACTCTTGTCTTCAGCCTTAATCCAATCATAAGCAGCTTCGAAGTTGGCACCATAGCCTGCCTCGTTACCCAAAGACCAGAAAATGATGCTTGGGTGGTTAAAGTTGCGTTGCACATTACGCTGATTACGTTGCATGTGAGCCAACTTATAGTCGTCGCGAATGGCAAGGGTCTTATCGCCATAACCCATACCGTGAGACTCCAAGTTTGCTTCTGCCACCACATAAATACCATACTGATCGCAGAGGTCATACCAATAAGAATCATTCGGATAATGACTAGTGCGCACACCGTTGATATTAAACTTCTTCATGATTTGGATATCCTGAATCATGCGTTCACGAGATACCACATAACCACCATCAGGGTCAAGCTCGTGGCGATCGGCACCCTTGAAGAGCACAGCTTTACCATTCACCAGTACCTGTGCATCCTTGATTTCAATCTTTCGGAAGCCCACCTTGACAGGTATAACCTCCAATACATTAGCACCACTCTTCAGTGTGGCCTTTAATGTATATAAATAAGGTGTCTCTGCCGTCCATTTCTCAGGGTTAGTAACATTAAGTGTCACTTTCATTTGTGGAGCAGCTTTTATACTCTGACTTGCCACTTCCTTACCCGCAGCATCCGTCAGCACCAAATCCACAGTGCCACCACCTTTGGTAGTCAGTTGAACGTCCAGCATACCATCCTTGTATTGTGCGTCCAAGTCCGGGGTCACACGGATATCACTGATTTGTTGTTTACTACGCGCATAAAGATAGCTATCACGAGCCACACCACAATAACGGAAAAAGTCTTGGTCTTCCAAGTAGGTTCCATCACACCAACGGAACACTTGGAAAGCGACAAGGTTCTTCTGTCCAGGTTTTACAAAAGGAGGCAAGTCAAACTCAGCTTCCAGTTTACTATCCTCGCTATAACCCACGAAACGGCCATTTACCCAAAGATAGATATTTGAAGTCACCGAGCCGAAATGGGCAATGATTTGTTTGCCGTTCCAACCTGCAGGCACGATTATTTCCTTGCGATAAGAGCCCACATGATTGTTTTTAATTGGAATCTCTGGTGGATTGCTCACAAACTGGTTCATCCAAGCATAACCTATGTTCACGTAAAGTGGGTCTCCATAACCATTGAGCTCCCACATACCAGGCACAGGCATGCTATCCCAAGCCTTGTCATTATAATCTATTTTCCAGAAGTCGGTAGGTCGAGCATCAGCGTCTTCCACCCAATTAAACTTCCACAAGCCGTTCAAGGTCATGTAGTTAGCAGCTATCTCAGGAGCATCCTGTGCTGCCTTGTCATTCTCGAAAGCGAAGTAGTGGCTATGCATTGGCAAGCGATTTACCTCGTTTACGCGAGGGTCTTGCCATTCATTGCTTTGTGCCTGGGCACCTAGGGCCATCATAGCCAGCAACCCCATCATCAAATGTCTTTTCATACTGATATGCTTTAAGGTTATTTATTTTCCAATCTACAAATATAGGTATTTCGAGGAAAATAATCTAACTTTGCAGCAATAATTTGAAAAAATGGCTGGAATTTACATACATGTGCCTTTTTGCAAGACCCGATGTGCCTATTGCGATTTCTACTCCACCACCCTGCAGGAGTTGAAGCCACGTTACGTGGAAGCTGTATGCCAAGAGTTAGCGATGCGTCACAAATACCTGCAAGATGAAGACATCCGCACTATATATTTCGGAGGAGGCACTCCATCACAATTGGTTTGGGAGGATTTCAAGAAACTGTTTGCAAGTATAGATAACGTGTATGGTATGAAGGATTGTGTGGAAATTACCCTCGAAGCAAACCCAGATGACTTGACGGAAGAATATGTCAAGATGCTTGCCACTTTGCCCTTCAACCGCATCAGTATGGGCATCCAGTCTTTCCACGAGCCTACATTAGAACTGATAGGTCGCAGGCACACGGCAACCCAAGCTATTGAAGCAGTACACCGATGTCAGAATTATGGTTTCCAAAACATCAGTATCGACCTGATTTATGGCTTGCCTGCTGAAACACCTGAGCAATGGAAGCAAGACCTGCAAACAGCCTTTAGCTTGGATGTACAACATATCTCGGCCTATCATCTCACCTATGAGCAAGGCACTCGCCTTTGGCAGATGTTACAACGAAAAGAAATAACCGAAGTGGACGAGGACACCAGCATAGAGCTGTTCCGCATCTTATGTGAACAGATGCAGCAAGCTGGTTTTGAGCATTATGAAATTTCCAACTTTGCTCGCCCAGGCTATCGTTCTCATCACAACAGTGCTTATTGGCACGAGGTGCCTTATCTTGGCTGTGGACCTGGTGCCCATTCTTTTGACGGCAAGAGTCGCGAGTGGAATGTAGCTTCGTTAGCAAACTACATTCTGGCCATTGAGCATGGACTTCGTGACTTTGAACAAGAAGAGTTGGATATAGACACCCGCTATAACGAGTTTGTAATGACTCGCCTCCGCACTTGCGAAGGGCTCAATCTCAACGATGTCAAGCAGAAGTTCGGTAAGCCTTATTACGACTATTGCTTACATTTAGCTTCGCCCTACCTTCTTCAAGGCTTGTTGGAACAAAAAGAAGATGCCCTCAAGCTTACGCCTAAGGGCATCTTCGTATCAGACGACATTATAAGCGACCTAATGAGGGTTTAGCTGGCACCCAGGGTGGTAATTTCTATCACACCATTACCTCCACGAGCACCCCATCCAGCTCCTTCCTTGTTGAGAACCAGCTTGCCAATAGTTTCCACAGGCACCAAGCGATCCACCTCGTCGAGCGACTCCACCACCACTCCATCCACAACAAACAGCGGTTCGGTATTGCCCATAACGGAACCTGGTCCACGCATTACAACATTGCTGCCCATAGCTGTTTGCTCCACACGCACACCGGTCATAAAGCTTTTCAGCAAATCAGACACACGCTGAAGACCAGAACTCATAATCTGTTCATGCTCCACGATATTGCCTCGTACCACAGCATCCGACCTCAAAGCCGTATAAGGCATACGCAGTTCAACACGCCCATTATTATATACAAAGTCTGACGGAGCGATATACACTCTCAGACGACGAGACTCAGTAAGCTGAATACGAGCAGCCTTACGAGAGGTAACGTCAATCTGCAATATCTCACCAGGGGCAGCATTCTTAAAATAAAACCGTCCGTACTTGTCAGTTGTCGTGCTTTCATCAGAACCAAGGATGGAAACTGTCAGTCCCTTCTTAGGCTTCCCCTTCTTGGTAATCACGCCAGAGAGCTCCTGGGCCGACATTGCAACACATGAAGCAATCATCATCCATAGCAATAAAAATCTTTTCATACCTCATTCTATTTCGGTTTACTTTGCAAAGATAACAAGATTTCTCTATCCGACAATGAAATGCCAAAAGTTTAATATTTTTTATCACATTCTGAAGGCATCAGACACAAACTTCATCACCTCTGGAGTAATGCTACGCCAAAATTTCCAATCGTGTGCACCTTCGCTGATGCGATACTCATGTTTGTAACCCACTTGATTCAGCACAGCATGCAAGTCTCCATTGTTCACAGACAAACCATCGTCATCACCACAGGCGATGAAAAGTTTAAACTGATTCTTGTCCTTGTCGGCCATATTGCGGAAGATATTAAACACATCATAGTCCTTAAACCACTCTTTCAGCTTATCCTCGTTGATGCCAGGATAACGGTTCTGCATGTTGGCATCCTTCCACTCACGAATAGCAGCTGCCAAACCACCACATACAGCAAACATCTCTGGGTGATGGAGAGCATAATATACAGCACCACCGCCACCAGCCGATGCTCCCACAATGGCACGACTACCCTTGTCGGTACGCACACGATAATTCTTTTCTATATACGGAACAAACTCTTTGAAGAAGAAATCCTCAAAGTTAAACTTGCCATCAGCATCATTATAATAGCTGCGACGCACATCGCCGAAGTTAGCATCAGGAGTTACCACCACCATCGGAGTAATCTCACCATTTGCAATCGCCTTGTCAAGATACTGCTTCAATTCGCCATAATATAACCATGCCTGTTGGTTGGCAACCGTGCCACGAGGACCAGCAGGATGTAGCAGATACAGGATAGGATAACTTCGCTCTGAGTCATTGTAACCTGCAGGGAGGTAAACGGCATACTTGCGGTCCTCATTCAGAATCTGACTTTTTAGAGTCTTTGCATCAAACACTTGGCTTTCACTTTGAGCAGAAACTTTGCCCAGAGCCAAGAGGCAAAGCATTGTCATCATCAAAAATTGTTTCATAACTGTAAATGATATTAACATGATTTCAGCTGCAAAGGTAGTAGACTTTATTGACATAGCTGTTACGAAAACAGGTCAAAGCATGTAGAAAAATAGAAATATTCATTGCAACATCAACAAATATCACTACTTTTGTTACGAAAATGTGAAATAAACTATCCATGAAACTCAAGCCAACCATCCAATTACCTGTGGTGCTCTCGAAAGAGATAGTATCACGCAATACCATTAGTGGTATTGCCATCAACTACTTTAACATCGTATTATGTCAAGGAGGAGAAGCCCACTTGAGCATCAATTTGGTGCCTATAGTTGAGGTCAAGGGAACGGTTGTGGTGTTTTTTCCTGGCGATGTGATTAAGGTTGATAAAACGAGCGATGACTTCCAATTGACATCACTAATGTGTTCAGCCGATGTCTGGCATGAGGCCTCTGCCCAAGCCAAACAGCAACATTTACTTTATCTCCAGCAGCATTTCTGCATCAACCATCCCGTGGCCACCTCCATAGTTGAGAAGACATTCCACCTGCTGGACATCATCGTCAAAGAGTTGCCTATGTCGCATATCCGAGAGATTACCATTCTGCAACTTAAAAGTCTGTTATCGAGCTATGTGTTGTATCTCAAAAACCATCCTTCAGACATAAAGATAAAGGATTCTCGTTCTGTCAACTTGTTCAACTCCTTCAAGTATCATTTGGGAAAGCACTATCACAATAATCGTGACGTGCAATTCTATGCAGACAAAATGCACGTCACCACCAAAACTCTATCTACTGTAGTGAAAAAGAATACAGGCAAGAGTGCCAAGATGGCTATAGATGAATATACGGTGATGCAACTGAAGCTGACGTTACGCAACAGCGAGCAAAGCATTAAAGAGGTAGCTTGGCAATACAACTTCTCCAGCCTTCCTTTCTTCTGCGAATACTTTAGGAGGCATACAGGCATGACTCCACAGCAATGGAGGAAAGGATAATGCGTTTTTATATTTTTCTCATACAAAAAGGATGATATTTCATATTTTATGCGTACTTTTGCCGAGCAAATGGAAATGTGGGAATTCTAAATAATTAACATTATACATTATGAGTAAAAAACGTTTTACAACTGTTAGAGTACTGATGGCGGCATTGGTTGCTATCATGATGACTGCTTGCGCCCAGCAGAAGACTGAGGTGACTTTGCAGGTAAAGACTCAGGCCGGTGTGGTTGAGGGTTTTGCTGAAGACGGCATCAAGAAGTTCTTGGGTGTTCCTTTTGCAGCAGCTCCTGTAGGCGACTTGCGTTGGAAGGCTCCACAGCCAGTTGAGGCTTGGGAAGGTGTGCGTGATGCCAAGGCTTTCAGCAATGACCCTATGCAGCCTAATATGTTTGGTGACATGAATTTCCGTGGCGCTGGCCGCAGTGAGGATTGTCTGTATCTGAACATCTGGACACCTGCCAACTATACTGACGAGGCACTGCCTATCCTGATTTATTTCAATGGTGGTGGCTTGATGGCTGGAAGTGGTAGCGAACCTCGCTATGACGGTACTTCCATTGCTCAGCTGGGCGTTATCGGTGTTACTGCAAACTATCGTGAGGGCGTGTTCGGCTTCTTTGCTCATCCTGAGCTTACTGCCGAGTCTTCTTACAAGGGCAGTGGTAACTATGGCTTCCTGGATCAGGTAGCTGCTATCCAATGGGTAAAGGACAATATCGCTGCTTTCGGTGGCGATCCTAACCGTATCAACATCGTGGGTGAGTCTGCTGGTTCATTCTCTACCTCATTGCTGATGTGCTCTCCATTGTCAAAGGGCAACTTGGCAGGTGTAATGGGCTCAAGTGGCGCCGAGGTGTTGCCTTACGGAGCTTCTACCCAGGCTGATGCTGACGCTGCCGGCAAGGCTCTGCTCGAGAGCAAGGGCTTGATGTCATTGGCGGATGCTCGCGCGTTGTCTGCTGACTCTTTGCAGGCTCTGCTGCCTCCAAGAGGTATGGCAAATGTGGTGCTCGATGGCTACTTCATGAAAGAAAGCGCCGATGATGTATTCAAGAAGGGTGAGCAGGCTCAGGTGCCTATTCTGGTGGGTTGGAACTCTCAGGAGGGTACTCCTCTGTCTGCGTTGCGTGGTGTAGAGCCTACATTGGCTAACTACAAGAAGGCCATGACTGCAACCTTCGGTGACATGACTGACGAGATCTTCGAGGCTTATGGTTTGCTGACAGACGACGACTTGTTCAGCATCAAGAGCCTGAACTTGGCAGGTGACTTGTTCACCGGATTCCCAACATGGAAGTGGGCTGACTATCATGCAAAGACATCTCAGCAACCAGTGTATCGCTACAAGTATATGCACGCTCGTCCAAAGGTATCTGCCAAGATGGGCAACCGCGTAGGTGCTTTGGCTGGTGGTGTTCGTGAGATGACCGATGAGGACCGTCGTCAGCAGGCCATCCGTGACAAGTTCCCAACAGGTGCTGTTCACTCAGCTGATATCGAATATGCTATGGGAACCCTTGCTACTAATGAGTTCTACGATTGGCAGCCTGAGGATTATGCTATCTCTAAGCTGTTCCTCACCTACTATGCTAACTTCTGCAAGTATGGCAATCCTAATGGTGAAGGTCTGCCTCAGTGGACTCCAATCAACGGTCAGGAAGTGGCTCCTGTAATGTACATCGACGTTGAAAGCGGCGAGAAGGCAGATGCTGCTATGGAGAATGCTTATCGCACCCTCGAGAAGTTCTACCTGAGTCAGCAGAAATAATGAAGAATTTACTTAAAGAAAGCTCCTTCCCTTAAGGGAGGAGCTTTCTTACTATTTTACCATCCAAGCTCAACTGTTTCCCCCTCCCTGCTAATCTCCCAAAACGGTATGCCCATTTCTGCGGCATATTCCTTGAACCTCCAAGCCGACTCAAAACCGCTGGCAACGAAGTGCATAGGGACAAACAACCCCACCTTGAAACGTTCGATAAACTGCCGACCGCCTCGCGTATAACCATTACCAATACGCCCGTCTATTGGGAACATCACCACATCAAAATTATCGGCATTCCTTCTAATCTCCTTTAGCTCACCCAAGTAACGTTTTTCGTGGGCCACTGGATCGATGTCTTCATCCATCTCCATGCTATGCACCAGTTCTCCAGGTTCCACATCAGGCAAGAATCTAGCATACCAATTATTTAGGTCGCCAGCATGGAAAACACGCTTGTCAGCTATCTCCACAATCCAAGACACACCGCTGTCCGTACTCCCCAAAGCCTTGACGGAGATAAGGTCGTCACTCCATTTGCCCCACTTGCCCAGCCACACATCCGCCTCTTCTTTCATCGCCTTCCTGTGCTTCAAGATATCCTTGCTCAGTATATAGGTGATGTTGCCCTTATGCTCCCTCCAAGCAAAGATCTCCCTCGTAAAATGGTCTTCGTGGAAATGGCTAGAGAACACATACATCGGCTTACTGCTATGCAACATCGGTGGCATCACGCCAGCAGGATCCAACCAGTAGTCGAACACCAACATGGCTCGTTCGGTTTCCAGTACAAAACCGCTATGGAAGATGTAAGTCAGTGTCACCATAACTATCTACTTCTTTTCAGTTATCATTCCAAGACTGAATGCCAATAATTGTTCCCCCATCACGTCCTTCATCACTTCAAACACCCTATCCCCCGTACAATGGCTGGTATAAAACTGTGTATGGGGATAATTCGTCTTCAGCCTTTCAGCCAAAGCCTTCAGCTCTCCCTCTGCCTCCTTTCCATCCAACAAGTGGAATCCTCCTAAAACGGTATATACAGGCCACGGACAAGCTAACAGCATATTTTCCAGCCCGCAATGAGCGCAGCCAGTAAACAGAAACCCATCTACATAAAGAGCCAGCTCGTGACGGAAATCATCCAACCTAAGTTGCCCCCCAGCATCTTCCATATAAAGGTACTGATTTCCTTTGGGCAGAGAATGTATTTGCGTGATATGGGCGATGACATTGATATCATCCACCACTTCACAAGTTTGACTGACCTGAAGCAATCTGTCATCATCCAGAACTGGCCAATCTGTTGTAATGCTATGCAAGTGTCCTCGGTTGGAAAAAAACTTACCACTCAAGGCATCTGGTGAGACGATAACCCGAATCTGCTTATTCAACTCCAACAAATACCGCAAGCCCCCTGCATGATCACTATGCCCATGAGAGATAAAGACAAGATCCACATCGCTGAAGTCTATATCCATCTGTTCAGCATTGCGGATAAACACATCACTGGCTCCTGTATCCAACAGGATTTTATGTTTCTCTGTTTCCAGCAAGACAGACAATCCATGCTCGGTAGAGAGCCGTCTGTCACAGCTCCGATTGTCTGATAATACTATCCATTTCATATAAGCACGAATCAGATAAAATTTGGGCAAAGTTACGAAAAAGTCAGCAAAACTACCTATCTTTGTATCGACATTAATAAAAAAAGGTATGAAGATAAAGATTATTAGTTTGGTTTTGGTTATGGCAGCTTTGGCAGGTTTAGCCAACTGTGCAGGAAGTGGTTCATCGTTTGATGACATAGTAGCTAACCGTCGAAGTGTGAGAAGCTACGACAAGAGTAAGAAAATCAGTGAGGAGCAAATCCGCATACTGATAACCACCACCCAGGAGGCCCCCTCATGGGCAAACGTACAGGCTACACGCTATTATGCGGTTATGAGCGATGATATGCTCAATAAGGTGTTACCCTCTATGCTGACCAATCAGGAAAAAGCATCTACGGCACCTGTGTTGATTGTGACTACCTACAAACGTGGACTCTCAGGCTTCTTCGACGGTAAGGCCACCAATGAGTTGGGCGACACTTGGGGAGCCTTCGATGCAGGTCTTAGCAACGCCTTTTTAATACTGAAAGCCAAGGAGATGGGCTTCGACACCCTGATCATGGGACTACGTGATGCAGAAGGTTTGAAGAAAGCTCTCGACATCCCCAGCGACGAAACCGTTATGTCTGTAGTAGCCTTAGGTTACGGCACTCAGTCACCTAAACGCCCCGAAAGGAAACCCTTGTATGACATCTTGAAAATTAAATAGAAGACACTGCCCTACAACTAGACTTTTAATGGTTTCTTAATGCAGAATAGCTTACTCGAAGGCAAATTTGTCGTCAAATCACTCATAAATAGGAGTCACTATCCCCCCTGCCAATTACTTGAAGTAATTGCCCCGATTACTTGAAGCAAATGGCTCGATTAGCTGAAGCAATTGAGCCTATGGCTTCTACCTCGTTCAGAAACCATTTATCAAAGTAACGAAGGACTGAGAACGGTGCTCAAAGAAGACAAGAACGAGGCTCGTGAGCGATGAGGTCGGAGCTCATAGGCAATGAAAACGAAGCCCAAAAAGTGGAAAAAAAGTATCAGACAAAGCCTTTTAGATTTGCAAGCAACAAATTCAGAAAAAAAGAGACCTTCATTTGGTTTTGCTATAATAATTCTCTACCTTTGCATAGTTGCTGATGACTAAACATTGGCAATAAAACGAAAGATTGTAAACATAAAATCATTTGTATTATGAATAAAGCATTATTTGGTATGGCTATGATGACGGCATTCGGCTTTGCATCATGCGCAAACAAACCTGCACAGCAGGAAGAAGCTACCCCTGAGGCAGTAGCAGAGACTGGTAACGAAATACGCATCAATTGTATGTATAAAGTGGCTCCAGATGACGTTAACAAGATTGTGAAGGTGAGCAAGGAGTTGGTAGCTGCTTCTCGCAAAGACAAGGGGAATATCGATTACGATATCTACCAAAGTCAGACGGACAAGACACAGCTGATGATTTTTGAGACTTGGAAAGACCAGCCATCGCTGGATGTGCACTCAGCAGCTCCTCACTTCCTGAAGCTGGTACCTCAGATTGCCAATGCCGCTGTGGGCGAGATGGCCATTCAAAGCTTTACAAAGGCCAGTAAAGGCGACCAGATTCGCATCAATTGTTTGCTGAAGGTGGCTCCCGAGAATGTGACGAAAGCATTGGGTTTGGCACAAGAGTTGGTGGAGGCTTCTCGCAAGGATGGTGGTAATATCGATTATGATATTTATCAAAGTCAAACTGACCCCAC
>JAEEGF011919442.1_pt1 | contig 15159 bp, 15 predicted proteins | sample 9134171 | NCBI WGS metagenome assembly JAEEGF01 (sample SAMN16246542, study PRJNA631951) | gut metagenome | biome: gut microbiome; feature: rumen; material: AP-attached | host: Bos | place: Iran: Karaj | collected 2018-10 | reverse complement strand
GCACCATCGGCTTTGATGGTGACAGTACCCTTGCGACCAAAAGCGCAAAATATGTTGATGGCAACGGTGATGGATATGGTTCCTATGACTAACATATTGCCCTTTGGCATGTGCCAGTCGATGGCTAATCCGCAGGTGGCGGCAGCCACCTCTGCAGCGATGGGTGTGTTAACCCCCATGCCATGCATACCTGCTATCACGGCTCCGTGGATGCCTCCTAGCAAAGTGCTAGTGATGAATCAGCCTGCTTTGTTGGACAACGGTAAATGCATGTGTATGTGGGGTGGACAGATATCCATTACCAATCCCGGCAACATGATGGCAGAAGGGAAATGAGATACCTTGTTGCCATACTATTGTCACTCATGCTATTGCCTGTCCAGGCACAACAGATGAAGGTGACTGACTTCCACAAGGTGAAGAAAGGACCTTTGAATATGCGTCATGTGGTGATAGAAAAACGACTGGCCACGCTCGATTTGGTAACTACTGAGAAAGGGTTCTCTTTTTGGGCAGATGGTGTGACGGAATTGGAAGCTGAAGAAGGAGATAAGGGTATTACACTTAAGGCTCCGCACAAGACCAAGTTCTTGCTGATTAAACATGACGAATATGGACAATTGTATTGGAAGGTGCCTGATAGCAAGGGACTGAAGAAAAAGAAAAGGTATGAGGCACAGCTGCTGACAGAGAGCCTTGAAAAGGATTTCAAGTTGGCAAGTCAGTGGGTAGTGTTTGAAATAATACCAGAGAATGCAATTGTGTATGTGGATAGTACACAAATAAACACGCGCAATGGTAGGGTACAATTGGAATTGGCGGTAGGAAAGCATCCATATAGGGTGGAGTCTCCGTTTCATGAGCAGGAAGATGGAGTGTTGGAAGTGACCGATAGTGAAAAACTCACAGTAAAAGTTTCATTGCAGCCTACTTATTCTTACCTGATGGTGAAGACTCCACAGGAGGATTGCGAAATATTGATTGATGGTCAGACTATCGGATATACTGAAGCCACCAGTGGACGACTAGCTGAGGGTTTACATCGACTGACAGTGATGAAGGATGATGTGTGTTGGTATGAGTCTGATGTAATAATGACAAAAGCGGAAAAGAAAACTTTGATATTGACTACCGATGAGTTTTATCCGCGCTGGAGGAGGAAGACGGTGGATTATGCATTGGCAGACGGAGAAACGGCAAGGGTTATTGAAGATAGATCAGTGGTGGAGCAACAAGTAGATTCTACCATAATTGATGCCAAGGATAAGAAGGCTTTGGTGACTATAACAGCTCCCAACGATTCTACGGAGATATGGGTGAATCGAGAGTTAATGGGAACGGGTCGATGGGAAGGTCTGTTGGCGATGGGGTTCTATGCGGTGACAACAAGGGCAGATGGCATAGAGTCATCCCCTCAATACCTATGGGTTGAAGATGAGGTGCACCATCAATTGGATTTGTCTGCTACCATGGCTGATTATGGTTACTTGAGCATTCATAGCAATGAGGTGGATGCTGATATATATATAAATGGTGAGCCAAGTGGGCGTACTCCTAGTATGACTGGGAAGCTCTTAGCTGGTAAGACTTATAGCGTGAGGTTAAGCAAACCTGGCTTCCGAGATGTGCAGAAACAGGTAAAGGTGATTGGCAACACGCTTACTGATGTGGAATTGAAAATGAAAAAACATAAAAGAAGATAAAGGTTATGAGAAGGGCTGTTGGAACGCTGTTAGGTGAGATGAAAAATAAAATGGGTGGTTATGCTGTGCTGCTGCAGTACAGATATATGAACATGTGTGTCAAGGCAGAGCCTGCCTCATTACTATCGTTGGAAGTGATAGACAGGGAAGGAGAAAGGCTGGACATTGAAAAAGCGGCTTTTGTGATGCAGAGAAATGATTTTCAGTTTGAGGTTGTACCTAAAGAAGAAGAATTTCTTTTCCCAATCTGTAAGGCTTTCGTTCAGGCCCATCCTGAATTCAAACAAGAAGTGATCAAATCTGCTGATGAGGACAGATTGCATATAGATGATAAAGAGGAAAAACACATTATTATTACCATGCCAGAGGTTGACAAAAATCGTCGTGACTTGTTGATGGATGGCGTTTCCTCTTTGTATGATGAATGTGGCATGCAGTTGGATAAAACAAAGAGCGATTATACCGTAAGACTGCTTTCTAAGATGGAGGGTGAGAGCCCTAATGATGTTGATGAGGCGAAAGAAAACTTGGAGCAGGCGTATAATCAACATAAAGACATTATTAAGACCTATCGGGAGAACAAAGAAAAGGAGATAGAGGAGGCTTATCAGCGTTGGCAGAAAAAACAAGAGGAAAAAGATAAAGAGCAACAGGATAAGCATGAAGCGATGGACGAGAAAGCTGCCAAAACACTGAACTTTGATAAATGATTAGGGTTTGGGGAGTAGGGAGTTGAGAGTTATGTATATATTAATGAGTTTGAATGAATGTGAACTATAACGAGTCACAACGAAATAGGGGCGAAGCTCGATGGTCAGTAGATAGAGGGGTTAATGTCATGGTTGTCGGCTGTGGCGCGTTGGGCAATGAGGTGTTAAAGAACCTGACATTAATGGGCGTTCAGCATATTGTGGCTGTGGATTTTGATCACGTGGAGATTGGCAATTTGACACGTTCAGTGCTGTTCAGAAAAACTGATGCATTAGAAGGACGATATAAGACTGACGTGATTGAGGAAAGGCTTTTAGAGTTGAATGCAAATTTAGATATAAAGACCATCAGGGGCGATGTCGTTTATGATGTAGGTCTGGGGTTGATCAGGCGGATGGACGTGGTAATTGGCTGTGTAGATAGCCAATGGGCACGTTTCTGCATCAATCGTCTCTGCATGAGGGCAGGGGTACCATGGGTAGATGGTGGCATCAATGAACTGGAAGGTACTGTTCGAGTTTTCGTGCCTGGTGTAAACTGCTATGCATGTAACTTGGGACCTGAAGGATTGAAAGATTTGAAACGGAGAGCGCCATGCATGGGTTTCATCCGAAGACATGAAGAGGCTGGCACTGCGCCTACTACCTCACTGATTGCTTCAATAATTGGAGCTGTGCAGGTACAAGAGGCACTTAAATTGCTGCAGCGCGATGCCTTGAACGATGGCAGTTTAGAGTCCCTATGTGGTAAGATGTTCTACTATGAGGGAGAACATTTGACAACACGGTTGGTGGATTTCCAGGCTTGGGATGATGATTGTGTAGAGCATGAATGTTGGGAACCAGTGGAGCATATCGAGGTGCATCGAGAGATGTCTGTAGGCGAGGCGTTGCAAGTGCTTTATAAGGAGCTGAAAGCTCAAGATGTGGAAATCTGCCTGAGAAATGACTGTTTTGTCGACTTTGTCTCAGAGCGTGCCACAGACCAACAATGGGAGGTAATGCTTCCAGGCAGAGCAGTTGAGAGTTTTGTGGAGCAGCATGAACGATTGTCTGGTATTCCTTTGAGTGGGCTGTACCAACATGAGTATAGACGCATAGATAGTGGCTTCCCTTATCAAGGATTGACATTAGCTGCGTTAGGGATACCTGAACAGGATGTTCTCTGTGTTAAGGTTGATGGGAAAGACCGTTATGTTGAGATGAAATGAATATAGAAAATAACATACCGCATATCAGGGCAGAGGTGCTGTTGAACCACCTCTATCCGGAATTGGAGCAACAATGGAAGGCTCGTAATATGGGCTCTTTCTATCGGAACTATACCCAAGACATTTTGTTCCTTGATGAGGATGCAAAAGAAGTGGAGATGAGCCGTGACGGATTCTTAAACTTGTTGCCGGAAGGTCTGTACAACCGACAGGATGAACTGAAGGGTGAAGATATGCGAGCTAAGTTTAAAGAACTTGAACAGCGCATCCACTTGCTTAGGGAGGCTTTTATGCCGATTGACACCTATTGGTTCAAACAAAGCCTCTTTGTAGAACGGCAGGTAAGTGAGCTTTTGGAAGAGAAATTGGATTATGTGTTGCTTACTTATTTCGGGTTCGATATGAGTAAGGAACAAGACCCATTGGTAAAAGAGGTAGCGGTAATGCTCCCCTTTGTGAGCAACAGGAGGGGTGACTTTGGTTTTGTACGTCAACTCTTGGAAACAGTGTTGCACTGCGAGGTAAAGATGGAGATAGGGCGGTATAGCCACACCGACAATACTGTCAGGTGGTTGCCTATGGTGCGCTATGATGTGCTTATTCCAGGACTTACCGCTGAGGGGTATAAACAACAGAATGAGTCGCTAGAACCCCTGCGAAACTTTATTACAGAATGGCTCATGCCTATGGAGGTGATGTGCCGAATTTTGGTGAAAGAATATGGGGCGTCGCAACAAATTGATAAACGATTGGTGCTGGACTATAATACTGAAACAAAATACTGATTGACATTGAGCTAAGCTCAATTGACGATTGACAATTGATAATTATGGATATAAATGCAAGAGTAAATTGGAAACCAGGCATGGAGGTCACTGCAAAAGCTATGCGGGGTGTAGCTGTTGTAGGTGATATAAAGCATCGCATTGCCTTGCGAGCAGCTATAGGAGCCCTACGTATGGGCCGACTGCCTGATATGCCGTTTGTCTGTAAAGGGGTATTTGTTAAGAATCATTTTGAAGCTGATAACTTCAGGTGTATGGCTTTGCTCCCTTCTGGTAAATTGGTAGATGCTGATGTGGACTTGTCAGTAGATATACCCATGTTGTTTGGCGACCGTTATTACTTGACTGTAGGTATTACCGACGAACAGCGTGAGTTTGAGAGCGAAGGAATACCTTATATTACTCCCCGCTATGTTTACAGCATCCATACTCAGGAGGAGATTGAGCAGGGTGATATGCTACCTTTGGTGCGTTTCAAAGCAAAAGATGGTTTGTTGAGCATAGATACCGACTTCATTCCTCCATGCTTAGTGCTTGACACTGATGATCGTTTTAAAGCATATGCTAATAAATTTACTGATCATGTACAGCGGTTGGCACAGCATCCTAACCTGGAAGAAGGAGAGGGAAAACGTGCCCTGTTACACTACCTGTTCCTTCTTAAAGGCTATGATATGCGCGGTAGCGTAGAAGGTTTTGTGACGTTGATGCAGGAAATAGCACAGGCTATCGACTACTATATACTGTCGCGTCACCAGGAGAACCCCGTGGAAGTGCCACTGGTGAGCTATGTGGATATACAATTGTGGTTGCAGTGGCTGGATGATTTCTTCTCTGGTACAACTACAGTTCTCGATGCTGTTGTGCTGGAAGACAATACCATTGACTATGAGGCATTGTTAGCACAAGCTAAAGCAGAACTCTATAGTCGTTTGCATCCTGAGTTGATAGAGAAGTTGTTGGCCGACATGAAGGAAGAATTGAAGACAGAGGTGCAGCAAAAGTCGGAGGAGATAACCTCTTATATCAATGAAACGCTTAGGATGGAGTTGGAGAAGCATTTGACTGGTTTGTTGCAGGAGAAAGGCATACAGCTTGACAATGACTTGAATGAGCATGTGGCTGTGATGAGTAATGAACTCAGTCAAAGCCTGTTTGAGAGAATGTACTTCGAATTGTTCGACAACCTGTATAACGCATTGTATGTGCCAGAACCGGAAGAAGAACCGTTTGTGCCACTGATATAATATAATGATAAAAAAATGACGAACATTGCATTACCATTGAGAGTGACGAGTTCGGGACTGGCCAAGGAGCGAAGCCTGAAACGAAGCATTGATGCTTCGATAGAGTTGTTGTTGACCACTCGATTGTTCAGTTCGGCATCCGATCCTATGTTCGGCTTTGTGTTCAATAACGTGCGCTTTGAAATCTTCGATGAGCATGAAGGTGTGGTGTTCGACAGCAACGATTCTGGTGGCGTATATGGCATTCAGGGATTGTATGACAAGAAGATCACGGGTTCGTCGAAGAATATGAATACTTATGCGGCAGACTTAAAGGAAGCCGTTATTGCCAACGAGAAACGGCTGCGTGATGTTACCGCCAGTATGACTTATATGCGTGAGGAGCGTCAAGTGTATGTCACTATAAAAGGAGTGATTGCTTCTACGAATAAAGAATATGAATATACGAATATACTGAAGATTTGGAGTTAGGATGAAACAGACTGTGTTTGAAACCAGGCAGAGGGCAGAGGAACTGTTGCGTGAAGCAGTGAATGTTTGGAGACAGAGCGATAGAAACGACGCTTTGGAGGGGTTGGAGAACGACCCTGTCATGCGACTGCTGATCACCGCTTTGGCATATCAGGCTAATGAGTCTGCCAGCGATTTGGAAGAGATCAAGCAGGAGGTGCTGCAGGATTTCGCCAATTTGTTGGTGCCGTATGAGGTGGGACATGCTGTACCAGCAACTGCTGCAGTTCAGCTGGCATTAGAAGATGGCGTTCAAGAAATAGTGCTTAACGAGAACAGTGAGTTCACCCTGGAGGGAACTGCCTATACGTTTATCCCATTGTTGGAGACACGCTTGTTGAATGCGCGAGTGCGTTCGATATCAAGAATAGATGGCCGACGTTGGAAGGTTTCACTGACCTTTAAGCAGGCAATATCCGACTTGTCAGGACTGTGCTTCACTATCAGAAACGCATGGTTTCAGGATTTGAAGATCACTGTCGGTGGACAGACGCTTCGACTTGTTAAACCATGGGACTTTAGCGAACTCCCTCTAAACGAATGTTTTGGTCTGGATTCTATCTTATATAATCGTACTCAGACTTACAATGCTTCGGCAACGTGTTTGGACCTGTTTGCCCGTCAGAATGTGAGGATGTTTTATATAAAGAAAAACGATGCGAGCAAGCCGATGATGCAGATGGAGATGGAATCTGTTGACTTGATATTGGAGTTTTCTGGTATCAATGACCAATTTGTGTTAGACAGGGAAAGTTTCTTGTTAAACACCACAATATTGGTGAATGCTCGTAAGCAGACAGCTACACTCTCGAAGGCTTCTCCCGTGGTGAGAGTGACGGGTGCCAACTCAGATGAAATACAGACGGGACAACAGTTCTTGCACGCAGTACGTCCTGCTGAGGAACAGATTTTTGCTGATGCGTTAATTGATGTGCGCCGTGTAGCTGCCGACCGTTTCGACCAAGGTCGATTGATGGGATTGCTTAATTCGTTGGTGATGAGATATCGTTCAGACTTTATTGCTTATCGCAACCTGCCTGAAGGTTTCAATGATAAGACCGTGTTGTCTTTGCAGAATATTTTAGTGTCACTGATAGACGTGATAGGTAAAGATAGACTGAAGGTGACGCCTGGTGTGTATCTCATGCTTCGTCCCATCAAAGCTTCGACACATGATGCCTATAGTGTGGATGTTTCATACCTCACCACCAGCGGAGCTGTTATCAATACCTTGCTCAATAGCTCCAGCAAGTTTGTGGCTCCTTCAGGAGTTGATACAACCAAGACGCGTCAGATTGCCGAGCCGGTGATGGGACTGAATGAAATCAGGGAACAGAGTGCTGAAGCAAGCCTCTCACGTTATTACTTGGCTACCCAAGATCGTGTGGTGACACCAGCTGACATTAAGTTTTTCTGTTATAATGAACTGCTCACTCATTATGGTATCACTCGCGATATGGTGAGGAGCATCACAGTGAGTCGCCGACAGAAGCCGGAGTTGAGGTCTTGTGGATATGAGATTGTGGTGGAGATTACACTGGCCAACAACTCGTTCGTGATTCGTAGCTTTAGTGATAAGATAAAGCAGGTAGAGATATTGATACAGAAGATGATGGAGGTTCGCAGTGCGAATGTCTATCCTATAACAGTGTTGATAAAAGTTGAACAATGAACAATGAAAACTATGTCGTTTCATTATTTTTTATTATATAATTAGAGATGGAAGATTACTTTTTGGATATAACGTATAAGAACAAGACGGTGAGGTTTAGGGTAGTGAACCCTGATGCACCACTGAGTCAGCTGATGACGAACTTGCGGCATGCTGTGGGCAGCGATGGAAGATTGATATTCGACTTTCCTTCCATTGACCAGACGGGTGCTCCCTTGGATTATTTCTTTGGTAAGGAAGACCCTGTAGTGAATGAAGTGAGAGTGTTGAGGCCTCGCATTGGCAAGACCGACAAGAAGTTGAAGGATTATAATGTGAACAACGGGGATAAGTTGTTCCTGATACCTGACCCATTTCCAGGATAATGGTCAACGGTAGAAACAGAAGGCTTCTTGCCGAGTGGCAACTCATGGAGAAAAGGCTTGCTGGCAGAGAGGACATCAGTTACGAGATAACGAAACGTAATGCAGCGGGGATGCCAACAAGTTACCTGGTGCACTATCGGCTGAAAAGTATCTGTGGGGTGAGCGATGTGGAACGATTGGATGATCCACGTGTAAGCAATCCTCCGCAGTTTGCCACAGGGTATTTGATGAGTATCCAACTGCCTGATGGTTATCCGTCAGTGGATGCTCCTCCAGCCTTCCAGTTTCTTACCGAGGATGAACAGGGTAGGCCGATACCACATCCGTGGCATCCCAATATCCGGTATTTCGGTGCATTTGCCGGACGCGTCTGCATCAATATGGCAGACACTTTTACCGACTTGGTGTGGGGGGTGATGAGAGTGGCAGACTATTTACGGTACGATATATATCATGCGGTACAAGAGCCTCCTTATCCAGAGGATTTGAAAGTAGCATCCTGGGTAATTTTGCAAGGCGAACCGAATGGTTGGATTTATTTTAATCAATAGATTGAAAATGAATGAAATGATAAGAAAAATAGGGTTAATAGGGTGTATGTTCCTGTTGATGCAGGGCGTTGCCGCTCAGACAATGAAAACCATCACTGTCGGAGGGCAGTCACCTTATACTGACCACTTGACGTTGTCACAAGATGCCAGGGATAAAGACTTGATGGTGAAGTTTATCTTTAACGAAGGAGAGAATACGCTGACTGTAAGCCTTATTTCCTATCGCTCACTCTTCGTATTTTGGGATCAGGTGCGCTATAAACCAGCCGTTTGGAACGGAAAATTGCGTCCTCAGCTATTGCCATACGTCACAGAGGGGAACCCAGCCACGAAAATCAAACTCAGTAGAAAGTTCAAGCGTTCGATACCATTGCCTCGCAATAACCACGTATTCAACCGTTGGATAACCGTAGAAGGCATGCAACCTGTGCCTACACCCTATAAGCTTGTCAACGATATTATCGAGCAGAAATTTGACATAACAGGCAAACGCGATATGGTAAAGGTGACCCTGCGTGACATTCTTCTGATGGATAAGTTGCCTACTCGTGTTGGCAAGGCTGAGCGTTACGAGATAACATTCAGCAACGATCTCAATATGCAGTATCAGGTTCTCATCAGCCGTGACCCATGTTTCGGCATGGATGAAGATGTAGCTGCTGCACAGAACGCTGCTGCTAGTGCCAAGAAGGGTGCAGATGCCATCAAGAACCGTTTCGGCACAGGATTGGTGGCAAACAAGGAGCTACTTGCCATTTTTGAGGAGATGAAAAACCTGTTTGTGCAGCAATTCCCTACCCATGAGGGCACCAGCAATTGTCCTGCTGTAAACCAGGCTTGGGAGGATTATAACCGCACCGTCAGTGAAATCACTGCTTTGGAGTGCGAGGTGAGTCTTACGGGTGCTGCTGGCGTGGGCGGTGATGGTGTCAATGCCCGTATGTTGCTCACCAAGGCTCGTCAGCTTGACAATATGGTGTCTCGGTGGATGCTCACCAGCGATGTCATCGAACGTCGCGACATCATTGCCAAGGGTGAGGCTGTAATTCAGGAGGTAGATGCCTTGGTGTCTCAACAGGGTATCAAGACAGATGAACAACGCCGTGCTTTGGAAGTATTCCGTCAGGCCCAGCAATTCTTTAAAACCAATTGCACAAGGCCATGAGGTGGAGGATAGGGCTATTGGTGATGTGGCTGTGGTGGCCTTTGGCTCTGCTTGCTCAGACGTTGGTGGATGAACAGTATGTCAACACTTACGAACTGGAGACCCGTGTGCTGTTATTTCAGGAAGAGCTCAATGAGCTTTACTTGCGTAGCACTCAGCAGCTGAGCATCGACTACGATGAAACAATGTCGGAAGGCTTGCTGCAGTCGGTTTCCAATGACATTAGCTCGATGGAGGCGACGATGCAGTCTATTGGCACCCGTTTGAGCACCTTCATGCAGGCGACGCAAAACTATATTGCTATGGATGACTCCCTGCTTAACAGGGTAGCGGATGTGCAAACACTGCAGCAAACGGTAAATGAGTCTGTAGCTAAATTGCGTCAGCAGTTCGACCAGATTGCTGCGTTCAATAGGGCAGAGGTGTTCGTGTTTGGGCAAGACTCCATCTACAGCAGCCTTTACCGTCGTGCCATGAGCCTGACGATATCAGCCAAGCTGCAGGCAGAGCTGGAGAAGGTCAAGGCTGCCGAGCAGTTGCAGTTTGCTGATGTGCAGAAACATTATGATGAAGCCAAACAGACAGCTGAGGCCTTTGAGCAGTTTAGGCCTCGTATGGAAAGGCTGGAGAGCAAGTACTTGGAGCTGAAGGTGGTGTCTGGCAAGATACAGGAGGCAGCATATATGCCACTTTTGCAGCGCATCAAGGACTATCTGATGAATATTGCAGCCGTATCCATTGTGCTGATGTTCTTCAATATGGTGCTTACTCGTATCAAGTCGTTCCTGAAGTTAAGGTCTCAGGCTGAGAAGATGAAAAATACGATGGGTGGCCAACAGAACTACCCTACGATATAAATGAGGAAAGAAGAATGAAGAATGTGATTAAACATATAGCATTTACTGGGTTGTGCACGATGGCATTGATGCTGTCTTCTTGCACAGGGCAGGATATCCCCGATGTGGATTCCATGCTTACCAAACTTGACAGTACTGTAAGCAAGAAGCCTGTGGAGTGCGAGGTTAGGAAACTCTACACTTCCAATGATTACAAGTATATGGACATCACCATGAAACTGGGTAGAAGTACAGGAGGCTTGGAGCTTTCTGATACTGCTGCCGTTAGAGTGGGTATCAGCCAAAAGGCAGGCTTGTCTAGAGGAGTGATGATGGATGATTCGCGTCCACCTATCCTTTTGGGAATCCGTAATGTGGCTAAGGAACAGATTGCTGCCTCGCCAGTAAAGATGCTCATGCTTGTAGATTTAAGCTTGCCCCAATCTCTTGTGGATAGTCAGCTGGAGGATGTTAGGCAGGCGCGTACCCTGCTCAATGCCAATCAGCTCTATGTAGCTTTCATGCAGGGCGACCAGGTGAGTGAAACCTATGAGGCCACCGACTACATCCTCGACAACTATTTTAAGCATCAAAATGCCCAGTTCACCTACCTCTATCGCTCTGTGTTAACCAAACTGCAGGAGATGACCGACTCAACCAGTGTGTTTTCCGATGCTGTGCATAAAGGACTCATTGTGCTTACAAGCGGTAAGACCTACAATGAGGATCGTCCGATTGATCCCCGTCATTTTGATATGCAGCAACGATTAGCGGAGATAGTACCATTGCTGCAGCAGCAGTACCTTTCTGTATATTACTCATTGGTTGCTGAACAGCCTTCTACGTCAGTTCCGGCACCATCCACAAGTGCCAATGTGTTGGCGCGGCAAGGGGCTTCTGGCTCTCAGCAAGAGTTGGGCATGTTGCGTTTGTTGGTAAGTCAGACAACAGGCTTGGCACAGAATTCTTTCGACTGGCCTGCCCTGCGTGACGACTTCATGAAAGACCACCAGATGGACTTCGATGATTACCAAATCAGTCTTATGATGCCTGATAATAAGGTGTTCCGTGGTAACCACATGGAGCTCAACCTTGATTTCTTCAACCGCCGCACGAATGAGAAAGTTACAACCTGCAAGGTTGATTACTCATTTGGTAGTGTGTTTTATCCCATCATCATCGGAGGCAAAAGTCTCCCGGAGATCATTTTGCGTGGCTATTTGGTAACCATCTGTCTTTTAATGGGTATTTGGCTTACCTTGCAGATTGTGGTTCCTTGGATACGTTATCGCATCTTCCTGCATCGTCATGTGGTGCGTTATACTGGCTCACAGATGAGTAAAGATGGCATCATGCTTGCTGAAAGCTGCTATCTTTGCAAGGCACCTTTTGAGGTGGGTGATGAGATTGTTACCAAATGCGAGCATGTGATGCATAAAGACTGTTGGGATGAAAATGGCTATCAATGCCCGGAGCATGGCAGGAATTGCCGACATGGGTCGCACTACTATAATTTCCATAACCTGCTTGACCACAACAATGCCACCTTCTATATGGATTGGATCCTGGGTGGTATCTTAGCCGGACTGTTGGCATGGATGTTCTTCATGTGGCGCATGCATTTAGACACCACTCCGTTGGTCACCAAAATCATGTTCTTCGTCTTCGGTGTTAAGGAGGGTACTCTCGAGGCCGAGCAATTCCTCTTGAACTATTCCGTGCATTTGGATTTTCAGCCTTCGTTTGGCTTTTGCATCAGTTTCTTCACTACTTTTGTATTGTCGATGCTTTCCTTGCGACATGTCAAGTGGAGAAAACGCATTGTCAATATGTTCCTGCGAGCTGTCATAGCGGGAATCTTGGGATATCAGAGCTTTGCAACAGGCTGTATGCTGGCGATAATGATGGATATCAAGACTAACTCCATGTTACTCGACTGCTTGCCCTGGATTCTGATGACAATTGTCATTATGTACTGTGTTACATGGCGCACCCGTGTACGCATCCGTCTGTTGTGGTTTATCATAGCCTGTTTCTTGGGTTTGTTTTCCATGTATATCTGGATGCTGTTCTATCAGGACACATTGGTTGATTTCCGACTGTTCGTATTGCTCAGTTTCCTGTTTACATCTACTGTGATAGCCGTCTGCATCGCCTTCGAGGCGCCAAAGAGTGAGCATTATTTCCTGCAGGTTCGGGGAGCCATCAAGCCGCTGGAGATTGCCCTCTACAAATGGCTGCGTGCTGATCCGTCGGCTGTGGTAACATTGGGTCAGAGTGTTGATTGCTCCATCCAGCTTTCTTGGGATATCGCCGGTGATGTGGCACCTGTTCATGCAGAAATCTTCCAACGTCGAGGCGTTGTTTGCCTCAAGGCTTTGGAGAAAGGCGTACTGCTGGGAGACAATCCTTTACAGGAAGGCGATTCAGAACCTTTGAGTCACGGCGTTACTTTCACCATCGGCAATACCTTCTTTACTTATGTAGAGAAAGATTATTGAAAAAAAGTTCCCTGAATATTTGGAGATATAAGAATTATTTTGTTATCTTTGCGATATCAAAATGATATCAACTTAAATACTCAAGAATTATGGGAACAAAAGAATTTAACTATCAAGGAACAACGTTGAACGGCTTCGCCATGCTGTTCTTCAATCTGCTGCTCACTTTGGCTGGCATTGCTGCCATTGTGCTGTTCATCATCTATGGGAATTGGTGGCTCATCGTGGCTGGTCCTTTGGCTTTGCTGGTGTCATTCTTCCTTTGGGCAGGCTTCATCATGCTGGAACCCAATGAGGCTCGCGTGCTGACATTCTTTGGCAAGTATCGTGGCACATTCACTAAGACGGGCTATTATTGGATCAACCCATTCATGAGCACCAAAAAGCTCTCTCTCCGTGCCAGGAATCTCGATGCTCAGCCCATTAAGGTGAATGACAAGACAGGTAACCCCATCATGATTGGCCTCGTGCTGGTATGGAAATTAAAAGACACCTATAAAGCTATGTTTGAGATTGATGCTCAGACTATGGCAATGGGTAATGTGAGGGCTGACCAGATCACTGCAAGCGTATCAGGCATCATGAAGGCGCTGGAGCAGTTCGTGCAGGTGCAGAGCGATGCTGCCTTGCGTCAGGTAGCCGGGCAATATGCTTATGACGATACCGACGAGAAGAACGATGAGCTGACACTTCGTGGTGGAGGTGAGGAGATCAACCAGCAGTTGGAGAACAAGCTGAACGATCGTCTGGCTTTGGCTGGCATTGAGGTGGTGGAAGCCCGCATCAACTACTTGGCATACGCACCTGAGATTGCAGCTGTGATGCTGCGTCGTCAGCAGGCTGCTGCTATTATCACTGCCCGCGAAAAGATTGTGGAAGGAGCCGTATCGATGGTGAAGATGGCACTCGACAAACTCTCTAACGAAGGTGTGGTAGAACTTGACGACGAGAAGAAGGCTGCTATGGTGAGCAACCTCATGGTGGTGCTCTGTGGCGACGATGCTGCACAGCCTGTGGTGAATACCGGTACGTTGAATCATTAATCATTTAATCGACCTTAGCATGTCAAAGAAGGATAATGTGACCAAAAGCTTTGTGCTGCGTGTCGATGCGAAGACCATGGACGCCATCGAGGCGTGGGCTGCCGATGAGTTTCGCTCTACCAACGGACAGCTGCTATGGATTATCAACGAGGCGTTGCGCAAAAGCGGAAGGCTGAAAAAAGCAAAGAACAATGAACTGGAAGAGACTGTTTAACGAGAAACGTACGAATAAAATCTACAACGTGCGGCTGCCTGTGACGTGGACCGACCGCATCATGGAGTTCGTAGCATTGGTATTGCTGCTCGCCATCTGGGTAGTGGCTGCCGTACTGTGGCGTGAGGCAGCTGGCGATTTAGTGCCCACACACTGGAATCTGGAAGGGAAGGTAGATCAGATGTCGGGTCCCACGGCTCTGTTTGTCATATCGGGCTTTTGGACTCTCCTGATGTTCCTGATAGGCTTCTCGGCTTACCGTCCACGTTTGCTGAATCCACCCACAACCATCACCACGCTGAAGCAGTTGAAGCTGTTGGTAACGCAGACGCGTGCCATGAACATCATCATGGGAATCATGGGAATATGCATTCTGCTGGCGATGCTGAACGATGCTCCCATCCTGGTCATCATCCCTGCCATCCTTCTCGCCATCGAAGTCCTGGTCTTCAGCATTTTGATCAGAAGAGCTGGGAAGTGATGACAAATAGGAATTACAAGTTCAAAGAAAGCGTTACAAATGTGTAACGCTTTCTTTTTGGAGTAACGGTATTTACATCTAAAATTTTCATTGATTGCCTTGAGCACAGTCTGACCAGCAAATCAAATGAGCTTGTTTTTGCAGTTTAATCACCTGTATGACGTG
>JAEEGF011084454.1_pt1 | contig 15159 bp, 6 predicted proteins | sample 9134171 | NCBI WGS metagenome assembly JAEEGF01 (sample SAMN16246542, study PRJNA631951) | gut metagenome | biome: gut microbiome; feature: rumen; material: AP-attached | host: Bos | place: Iran: Karaj | collected 2018-10 | reverse complement strand
TAAAACTGAAAAAAGAATATATAACCTGTTGCCTCATGAACCTGAGGCCATGGCGACGACTCTTTTTATAATCGGTATGTCCACTTATTACCTGTGGCGCCTGTTTGCCATAACGCCTCAGTATGATGAGCTTTACACTTACTACACATTTATAAGCAGGGGAGTTATATACTCGGCTATTCACTGGCCGCTTCCCAACAACCACGTAGGATATTCTGTTTTGTCCGCCTTTTTGTATTACCTGGGGAATCCGTTTATCGCTCTTCGCGGAGTATCTTTTATCTGTGCGGTATCCAATCTGATCCTGGTTTACAGGATCTGCAGAAGGTATTACTCACATGGACTTGCTTTCGGAGGGCTTCTTTTGTACTCCGCTATGCAGGTGGTTGTTGAGTACAGTGTTCAGGGAAGAGGATATACTCTCGCAACGACATGCTTTTTGCTTTCAATATACATTGCAGGCTATATCTGCACTGTTGAGGAAACAAAACCCATGTATTATCACTGCCTGACATTTGCTCTGGTCATAGGACTGTATACCGTTCCCAGCAGTGTATACTGGGTTATCCCCGTTTGTGTGGGTATTGCTGTTTACCTGCTGGTCAATGCCTATAAGAGCAGACAGCTGCATGACAGCCTTAAGGATAACATCTACTACAGGAAGTTTATGAAGTTCTTCATACATGGACTGATAGCTGCTTTTATAACGGTTGCGCTCTATGCCGTCATCTGGCTTGCTATAGGCTGCAATCTTCTTGTTAAGACGGAAGGTTCGAAGTTTTTCGGCTTGAGCCATGCAACGGTGCTTTTAAGGGCTCCCGTCAGTTCCCTTTTAAGAGGAATGGAATATATGCTTTCACAGCCATATATTCAGAGCCTTTCAGCTGAGGACTTCAGGGCGCAGTTTGTGGGATGGGTACTGAGGCTCTATAACTATATGATCCCCGGCTTTATGTATGTTATTCCTGTGATAGTACTGGCCAGTATTATTGTGGCGGCCTATGAATGCATCAGGCACTTTGCCTATAGCAGGACCATCATCAATGTAATGATCATTTCAAATGTGCTGGTGACGGCGCTTATGCTTGTTGTTCAGAAAAAACTTCCGTACCTCAGGGTCTTTAGCTATGGCGGATTCATTCTTACCATTTGTTTCTGTGCATGCTTTGAACGACTTATAAATGTGACCATCAGAGTTTACAACAACATGATGAGACAGAAGGCCGGAACTTCAACAGAAAACGTGGCACACCAGGAGAGTGAGACCACATTAAAGGGCGATAAGTGGTACAACGGAAAGGGCATCTATCTGCCGCTGATCTTCTGCATTGTTCTTTTTACAGTCAGGGCATCAAGCTATGATTACAGCTGTCAGCTGGGCACAAGAGAGAATGATGTATTTAACACACTGTATATTGCAGATGTTACAAGACGCAGTAATATCGCGGTTTTAGACTGTGATCAGCAGTATCTTCTCAAGTTTGGATGGGACATTGATTGTGAAAAGACTGATGTAACCGGCGCAGATTGTGTTATTATAGATAAAAATCTTTTAGAGCCCGGGTACAGCGGGCCTGATTTCTGGAAATTCTATCAGACCTACGAGACCATAGACTGGGACTATGTAGATACGATGCGCAATATTTATGAGAATGAGAACTTTATTCTATATATCAAGTAGGAGGAGAAACGATTATGGCAATGAATAGCGACAGAGTTACGAAGGGACTTCAGCAGGCTCCACATAGAAGTCTGTTCAATGCACTTGGTTTTACGGAAGAGGAGAGAAACAAACCACTCATCGGTATTGTGAGCTCCTACAATGAGATTGTTCCCGGACATATGAATCTGGACAAGATCACAGAAGCTGTTAAGCTTGCTGTGGCAGAAGCAGGCGGAATGCCTGTAGTAGTTCCGGCCATCGCTGTATGCGACGGTATTGCGATGGGACATATCGGAATGAAGTACTCCCTGGTTACCAGAGATCTTATTGCAGACAGCACAGAGTGTCTTGCCAAGGCTCATGCCTTTGACGGAATGGTATGCATTCCAAACTGTGACAAGAATGTACCCGGCCTTTTGATGGCTGCTGCAAGAGTTAATATTCCTACTGTATTTGTTTCAGGCGGACCTATGATGGCAGGAAGATTCCAGGGCCACAAGACTTCACTTTCATCAATGTTTGAGGCTGTAGGATCCGTATCAGCCGGTAAGATGAGCAATGAGGAGCTCTGCGAGCTTGAGGAGAAGGCTTGTCCTACCTGCGGATCTTGCTCAGGTATGTATACAGCCAATTCCATGAACTGCCTTACAGAGGCTATCGGAATGGGACTTCCCGGAAACGGAACAATCCCTGCAGTATATTCCGCACGTATCAGACTTGCCAAGAAGGCCGGATATGCAGTAATGAACCTTGTTGAGAAGAATATCCGCCCAAGAGACATCATGACAAAAGAGGCATTCATGAACGCCATGGCTATGGATATGGCACTCGGATGCTCCACCAATACAATGCTTCATCTTCCTGCCATCGCTCATGAGGCAGGAGTTGATATCAACATGGAGATCGCAAACGAAGTATCTGCAAAGACTCCAAACCTTTGCCACCTTGCACCTGCAGGTCCTACATACATGGAGGACCTTAACGAAGCCGGCGGAGTTCTTGCGGTTATGTCAGAGCTTGTTAAGAAGAATCTGATAAACACAGATCTTATCACGGCAACAGGTAAGACAATAAAAGAAAACCTTGAGGGCGTTTATAACAAGAACCCTGAAGTTATAAGACCTATTGAGAATCCTTACATGCAGTCAGGCGGAATCGCTGTTCTTAAGGGCAATATCGCTCCTGATACAGGTATCGTTAAGAAGAGTGCAGTTGTTCCCGAGATGATGGTACATGAAGGACCTGCAAGAGTATTTGACTGCGAGGAGGATGCTATCGAGGCAATCCTTGGCGGTAAGATCGTCGCAGGAGATGTAGTAGTCATCAGATACGAAGGACCTAAGGGCGGCCCGGGAATGAGAGAGATGCTCAATCCTACATCAGCTATTGCCGGCCGCGGACTTGGTTCATCCGTTGCTCTTATAACAGACGGAAGATTCTCAGGAGCAAGCCGTGGTGCTTCCATCGGACACGTTTCTCCCGAAGCAGCTGTCGGCGGACCTATTGCTCTTATCGAAGAGGGCGACATCATTTCCATCGATATCCCTAACAATGCACTTAACGTTAAGGTCTCAGATGAAGAGCTCGCAAAGAGAAGAGAGAAATGGCAGCCAAGAGAGCCCAAGGTTACAACAGGTTATCTTGCGAGATACAGAGAGCTTGTAACCAGCGGAAACAGAGGAGCTGTTTTAGAGATACCAAGAGCCTGAACCATTTCGGGCGAATAATATAGAAGCCAAAGGAGTATTGAAATGCAACTTACAGGATCACAGATTGTTCTTGAGTGTCTGAAGGAACAGGGGGTAGATACAATCTTCGGATATCCGGGAGGAACAATCCTTAACATTTACGATGAACTCTACAAGCAGAGTGATAACTTCCTTCACATACTGACCAGTCATGAGCAGGGTGCAGCCCACGCTGCTGACGGGTATGCGAGATCAACAGGTAAGGTAGGCGTGTGCTTTGCAACCAGCGGACCGGGTTCAACGAACCTTGTAACCGGAATTGCAACTGCTTACATGGATTCAGTTCCAATGGTGGCCATTACCTGTAACGTCAATCTCCCTCTTCTTGGAAAAGACACTTTCCAGGAGGTTGATATTGCAGGAATCACAATGCCTATCACAAAGCACGGCTACATTGTTAAGGATGTTAAGAATCTTGCTGATACTATCAGAAAGGCCTTTAAGATCGCCAAAACCGGTCGCCCCGGTCCTGTAATCGTTGATATCACCAAGGATGTCACAGCCAAGACCTGTGATTTCAGACCTGTGACCATATCAGACGAAGAGCCTGTTAAGAAATATCATACAGATGATATCAACCAGGCTGTAAAGATGATAAAGGCTTCCAAGCGCCCTTTCATCTATGTCGGCGGCGGTGCTATCATCTCAGAGGCTTCTGAAGAACTTAAGGAATTTGCCAAGAAGGTTGATGCCCCGGTATGTGATACTCTTATGGGCAAGGGTGCATTTGACGGTACAGACAAGCTTTACACCGGAATGATCGGAATGCATGGAACAAAGGCATCAAACCTTGGTGTGAGCGAGTGTGATCTTCTTATTACTCTCGGCGCAAGATTCTCAGACAGAGTAACAGGTAATGCCAAGACCTTTGCTTCAAAGGCTAAGATCCTTCAGATCGATATTGACGCCGCTGAGATCAACAAGAATGTCAGAGTGGATTTTGCTATAGTAGGTGACCTTAAAAGGGTTCTCACAGCTATCAATGAGAAGCTTGAACAGCAGAGTCATACTGAGTGGCTTAAGAAGATTGCGGACTATAAAAAGAAATTCCCTCTGGGCTATGATACAGACAAGCTTACATGCCCATATATCATCGAGGAGATCGATAAGATCACCAAGGGCGATGCCATTATTTCTACAGATGTAGGACAGCATCAGATGTGGGCTGCTCAGTACTACAAATATAAAAAGCCAAGGACTTTCCTTACATCAGGTGGCCTCGGTACCATGGGCTATGGACTTGGAGCATGCATAGGTGCCAAGGTTGGTAATCCTGATAAGGTATGCATCAATATCGCAGGCGATGGATGCTTTAGAATGAATATGAATGAGATGGCAACTGCCTCAAGATACAACCTTCCTATTATCGAGGTTGTGATCAACAACCATGTTCTTGGAATGGTAAGGCAGTGGCAGACTCTGTTCTATCAGCAGCACTATTCACAGACAGTTTTCGAGGATAAGGTTGATTACTGCAAAGTTGCTGAGGGACTTGGCTGTGAAGCTATAAGAGTTACCAAAAAGAGCGAGGTTGCTCCTGCTCTTAAGAAAGCTCTTAAGATGGGAAAACCGGTTCTTATCGACTGCATTATAGAAGAAGATGACAAGGTATTCCCTATGGTACCTCCGGGAGCTTCTATCAGTGAAGTTTTTGATGAGAAGGATCTGAAAGATAAGAAGTAATCTTTCAAATTGAGGAGACTATGAAAAAGGTATTAAAAGGAGCCTCAATAGCTGTAGCGATAATCATCGTTTTGATGACTGCGCTGTATTTTGCACTGGGGCTGTATTACGTGGGAGGATTCCCATGCTTTACCTGGATAAATGGTATTTACTGTACCGGTAAGTCTGTAAGTGAAGTTAATGCAGAACTTTTAAAGAGCGCCCCCTACGATGGCATAGCCATTATGGATAAGAGCGGCGCAAGGCTCTTTGTGAGCTCTGCGGATACAGATCTTACAATGGATTACACCGGTGCTCTTACTGAGGTGTATAGAAACACCGACCCCTTAAAATGGGGATTGTATGCCTTCAAAAACCTGACCTGTGAGTATGAACCAGACGTGATGCTGAGCAGGGATAAGGTGGCGGAGCTTGTTTCGGACTGGGAGATATTTATAGATCCTTCTGACCTTAAGTGCTCCATTGTAAAAACAGCGGACGGATATGTTCTTGAGAATGTATTTATATCTCTGCCTGATCAGGAAAAAGTAATTGATAAGGTCTATGAATCCATGCAATCAAGACAGAGCGTTCTGGACCTTTCAAATTATGAGGAATGCTACAAAGAGCTGGATATAAGAAGCTCTGACAGGGATAAGGTTGAGGTATTTACCAAACTCGACAGGCTTCAGGACTGCAATATAACATATGACCTTGAGGGGATAAAGATAGTACTTGATAAGGGCAGTGCCAGTGACTTTATCCTGACCGAAAGAGATTATGACGCAGCTCTTTCAGAGAAGACAAGCACTAAAAATCCGGGTCTTGGCCATTTCATTATTGCCGGCGAGGAAAAGAGCCTTCCTGAGAGAGAAGATATAAAGATTGTTGAAGGCATTGTAACCGATGCGGATTACAATCCCGTCGTGTCCGAGAGTAAGATCTATGCCTTCCTTGAGAATGTCGCAGATTCCCATGACACATCCTGGATGATGGATGAGTACAGAAAGGGCATCAGCAGCACGATCATAGTCAATTCAAGCTCTAAGGGCGACGGAGTGGTATTCGATATCAGATCCGAGTTTGATTACTTAAAGGACCTGATGCTGTCAGGTACTATGAGTAATCCCGAGGAGAGGGAACTTAAGCTATCAGAGAATGCTGTAGTTTATGATGCTAATGAAAAGCTCGGAAAGACCTATATCGAAGTCGATATGGGCAAGCAGATGCTGTACTACTATGTGGATGGCGAGCTTAACATGGATATGCCTGTTGTGACAGGAAATGTCAATCGCTCACGCGGTACACCGACAGGGATATACCCTGTTTACAACAAGAGATACCACACCTATCTTCGAGGTGTTGATTATGTATCTTACGTGAATTACTGGCTCGGAGTTAATAAGGGAGTCGGAATACACGATGCCAACTGGCGCAGCAAGTTCGGAGATGAGATCTATAAATCCGACGGATCCCATGGATGTATTAACTGTCCGTATGATTCTGTGGAAGTCCTCTGGGATGTTGTAGATATCGGGACTCCGGTAATATTATATTATTGAGCATTATACCTATGTGCAGCCTGATTCAGGCTGCACTTTTTTGCACATTTTATGCGTCTTGCAGTAATAAAATCTTCGTAAAAATGTGGATGTGGGTACACTTCTAGTGATATATTAGAAGTATGAGAACAAGCATAAAACATCAGGCGCTTTATCCTAAATGGCTGTTTTCCAAGAAGAAAAGAGCGGCAGGTATGCTTTTTTCTTTATTAATGTTGTGCTTTTTTACAGTCAGATCCGGTATTCCTGTCTATGCAGACGGTGAGAATGCTGAGACTGTGAAGATCGGTTATTACGAGAATGAGGTCTTCGAAGAAGGCGCGGCGCCTGACGCTGTCAAAACCGGTTATGCTTATGAATATTACAGAAAACTCTCGGAATATACCGGCTGGAATTATGAGTATGTCTACGGAAGCTTTGGTGAGCTCTATGATATGCTCCTGTCCGGCGATATAGATCTTCTTGCAGGTCTTGCAAAACGTGATGACAGGCTAAACATTATCGGGTATCCTTCGGCTCCTATGGGAAACGAGGTGTATACCCTTGTCAAACATGATGATGACAGTTCTATTTCTTTTTCCCCTGCATCCGTATCAGGTAAACGTATCGGCGTTCTGGAGAGCGCCATCGTTGATATCCTGAAAAATTACCTTGATGAAAACTCAATAAATGCTGAGATAGTAACTTTCGATGATTATGAATCTCTTTTTACAGCCTTTGACACCAAAGCTGTTGATGTAATGGCAGCGGAAGGGGATGGCGCCTACGGCCGCAAACATGCCGAAGTAATATGTACCTTTGGTACTTCGGACTACTATCTGTGCGTGAGCAAGGCAAGGGATGATATTTTAAAAGAGCTTGAAGAGGCCCAGAACATGCTTGCCATGGAAGAGCCCAATTATATAGCAAACCTGCAGACAAAATATTACTCTTCAAGTGTTTCAAGTCATACATTTTCTGCAGCTGAGAGAGCGTGGCTTTCAGAGAACAAGATTCTTGAAATAGGCTATCTTAATGATTATCTGCCCTATAGTGCCACGGGTAAGGATGGAAATGTTAACGGCATTATAAAAGATATTATCCCCAAGATGTTTGCTGACCTCGATATAAGGGATATTGAGGTTTCCTATATCGGGTACGACAGCTACGATGAAATGGTTGCAGCTCTGAGAGATGAGAAGATAGATGCGGGATTTCCTGTGGGCGGAGGTCTTTACTACTCGGAGGTAAACGGCATATATCAGTCAACTTCAGTTGTCTATTCAACCATGGAGCTGGTCTATAAGGATGAATACCATGAAGAGAGTCTTTCGAAAATTGCTGTAAATGATAATAATAAAATGCAGTATTACTATATCCGCACCTATTATCCCGAGTCTGAGATCGTACTTTACCATGGATTTGATGCATGTCTTCAGGCGGTCCTTAAGGGTGAAGTGGGTGTAACGACGCTTAACGGTCTTCGAGCAAACGAGATACTGAGAAACAGCAGATATAAAGGACTCTCCTCAAGGACCTTGAGCCATCTTGATGACAGGTGTTTTGGCGTCAAGATCGGAAATGAAGGCCTGTTAAAGCTCCTTAATCACGGCGTAAAAGTAATAGGTACTGATTACCCCAGCGATATTGCAAACAAATATTCAAATGAGCTTTACACATATACTTTTGTTGACAGATTAAGAGACAATATGTGGATATTCCTCACGATGCTCCTGATCATTGCGCTTTTGGTGATAGCACTTATCGTAAGGACTCTTAAGCATGCCCAGCAGGCCAATCGCATGAAGACGGATTTTGTGTCCAACATGTCCCATGAGATCAGGACTCCCATCACTGCGATCCTTGGCATGAATGAAATGATACAGATGGAGTCGGGGGATCCCAATGTGCTTCGCTATGCAGAAAACATTGAAAAGGCCGGAGAGAACCTTCTTGGTATCATCAATGAGATCCTTGATTTTTCAAAGATCGAAGCCGGAAGAATGGAGCTGAACAAACAGAAGTACTCACTTCCTGAGTTTATAAGCAACCTTCAGATGATAGTTTTAAACCGCGTTGAGGAAAAGAACCTGAACCTCTATATGGATATAGACGAGAAGCTTCCGACTGAAGTAATAGGCGATGTGCAAAAGCTTCGCCAGGTCTGCGCGAATCTTCTTACCAATGCCGTCAAGTACACGAAAGAGGGTGATGTAAGGTTTTCCGCAAAGCTCCTTGAGGAAAGCGAAAGCTCTTTTACCATGGAGATCGCAGTTAAGGACACAGGCATAGGCATTAGGGAAGAGGAAATGAACAAGCTCTTTTCCGCGTTTGACCGACTTGACCTCGAGCGGACGAAAAACATTGAGGGCTCAGGCCTCGGACTTGCCATTTCCCAGAGCTTTTTGTCACTCATGGGCAGTGAAATAAAGGTGGAGAGCGAGTATGGAAAGGGCTCCAGGTTCTCTTTTACCATAGAGCAGGAAATATCCGATAAAACTCCGATAGGACCGTATAAGTCTCTGTATCTTGGCGATGAGGACTCCAATAAAAAGAGGAGAACAGCGACCTTTACTGCACCGGAAGCAAGGATACTGATCGTTGACGATACCCCGATGAATCTACAGGTAATTTCCGGGCTTTTAAAGGGTAACGAAATGAACATTGAGACGGCCACCGGCGGCGAGGAGTGCATTGAGCTGTTTTCGGAAAAAGAATATGACTGTGTATTTCTTGATCAGAGAATGCCGAATTTAAGCGGCAGCCAGACGCTTGAAATACTAAGGGATAAATATCCTGAAAGAGCAAAAAGGACTCCAATCATCTGCCTTACTGCAAATGTGCTTTCCGGAGGAAGGGAGCAGATGATAAAGAGCGGATTTACGGATTATCTGACAAAACCCGTAACTCTGTATGAGATGGAAAATATGCTCCTTAAGTATCTGCCTCAGTCAAAGATAAATAAAACCGGGACAAATCCCGGTGGTGAAGAAGTTACATCCGCTGAGATTCCTCCACAGATAAGGGCAATATGTGAACTTGATATCGAGAGCGGTATAGAATACTGCGGAGATGAAGAGGAGTATATGGAAGCACTCAAGGTTTATGCTTCCTCAGTGGCTGATAAAGCTGCAAGGATAAGAGGTTTTATCAGGGACAAAGACTTAAAGAATCTTACGATGACGGCTCACTCGGTAAAGAGCACGTCACGTGCAATTGGGGCAAAAGAGCTGTCGGCGCTTGCGGAAGAGATTGAGAAAAAGGCCGAGGGCTTTGAAGAAACGGAAAGAGACGCTAAGGTTTCGTATTTCCTTACAAAGTACGAAGATCTGGGAAATAAGATAGATAACGCACTTGGCAGTGTTCGATGAGGGGTGAGGAAGGCGCTATGCAGAGAAACAAAGATATCAGTGACGAGATCATGACAACTATACAGTCCCGGGAAGGAATGACTGCGGTAGAATGGATTGCCGAGCAGATGCCGGGAGGCTTCTTTATATATCGCGCGGATGAAAGCATGGAACTTTTGTATGTCAATCAGTCAACCTGTGAGATCTACGGTTGCGAAACTGTGGATGAATTCAGGAAGTTTACCGGAAACAGTTTCAGGGGCATGGTCCATCCGGATGATTTTGAGAATATCCAGAGCTCTATCGACGAACAGATCTCTCAGCCGTCGAACAGAAGAAGCATAGACTATGTTGTTTACAGGATCATACAAAAGGACGGCACCATCAGATGGGTTGATGACTATGGGCATTATGCATCACTTCCCGGACATGGAGCGGTTTACTATGTGTTCATAGAGGATATTACTGAGTATAAGATAGCTGAGAAAGAAAAAGAGAGGGCTCAGTCTCTTGAGACGGCGCTTGAACAGGCAGAGGCAGCAAACAACTCCAAGAGTGCATTCCTCTCCAACATGAGCCATGAGATCAGGACGCCTATAACTGCCATTCTTGGAATGAATGAGATGATCCAGAGAGAAACTGAGAACTCAGTGATCCTTGATTATTCAGAGAATATTCGTAAGGCCGGAGTGAGTCTTCTCGGAATTATCAGTGATATCCTGGACTTCTCTAAGATAGAAAACGGAAAGCTTACACTTGAAAACGAGGAGTATTCACTTTCATCCCTGGTGGTTGACCTCTACAATCTTGTACAGTTCAGGGCAGAGGCTAAAGGTCTTGAACTCAACTTTATTGTTGACCCCAAGCTCCCGGTGCATCTTATGGGGGATGAGATAAGAGTAAAGCAGATAATAACCAATATTCTCACAAATGCTGTCAAATACACGGAAAAAGGCGGCGTGGATTTTGAGATAAGGCTTCTTGAGAAGCTTGATGATGCGGTTAAGTTTGAAGTGTCCGTTGTGGACACGGGAATAGGTATCAGAGAAGAAGATATGAAAAGGCTCTTTGAACCCTTTGACCGTCTTGACCTCAAAAAGACAAGAACCATCGAAGGTTCGGGCCTTGGCCTTGCCATAACAAGGCAGCTCCTTTCTCTTATGGGGAGTGAACTTGAGGTGGAGAGCAGATATGAGAAGGGCTCTAAATTCTCTTTTACCCTGGTTCAAAAAGTTTCGGACTGGATAGAAATAGGTGACTTCGACCTGGATCCTCACGCACAGGATACCTCCGCCATAAAGAGCAAGCATACGCTGTTTACTGCACCGGGGCTGGGAATTCTTGTGGTGGATGACACGCCCATGAACCTTCAGGTCATTGCAGGACTTTTAAAGCGCACCAAGATCCATATTGATGTGGCAACCAGCGGAGCTGAGTGCATTGAAAAGTTTGGAAAAGAGCATTACGACCTTGTATTTCTTGACTATAGAATGCCTCAGATGAACGGCATTGAGACTTTGGAGGCTCTGAGAGAGAAGTACCCTGAGAAGTATGAGAGCACTCCGATAATTTCCCTTACAGCCAGCGCTGTTACCGGTGATAAGGAAAAGATGATGAAAGCCGGATTTACGGATTACCTTTCAAAACCGGTAAACATCGATGAGATGGAGCGCATGATGATCAGGTATCTTCCTCAGGATTCCGTCATTTTGTATGACGGTAAGGATGAAGATGCTGAGGATGACGAGCTTTCAAAGCTTCCAAAAGTGATCTTTGAATATAAGGAAATCAATCCCGAGAAGGGAATCGAGTACTGCGGAGATGTAGAGGATTACATATTTGCGATCGAAACCTACGCCATGTCGATTGATGCCAAGGCGGAACAGATCGAGACTGATTTTAAAAACAGCGATCTGGAGGCTCTGGCGCTGAATGTCCATTCGCTTAAGAGTACATCTGCAGCTATCGGAGCATGTAAGCTGTCTGACAAGGCCAAGGAGATAGAGCTTGGTGCCAAGGCCGGAGATGCAGCCCTGGTGGAGACGAATATTCCGGAGCTGCTGCGCGATTACAGAGCACTGAAAGATATTCTTGGCAGGGTTCTAAAGGACTACGAAGTCAAGGATGAGAGCAGCAGAGTTTCCCTTAAGGTTGTAGAGGAGGAGAGGCAGCTCTTTCTTACAAGGGCGCTTAAGGAGGCAGAGAAGGCCAATCTTGCCAAGACTCTCTTTTTATCAAATGTCAGTCATGAGATAAGAACTCCGCTTAATGATATCGTGGGGCTTTATAATATTGCGTTGCAAAAGAAAGACCTTGATGACGAGACCAGGGATATAATCTCGCATATTGGTGTCTGCGTAAGACACACGATCTCACTCATCAATGATATTCTTGAGATGAGCCTTATTGAGTCCGGCAATATGAAGTTGAAGAATGAAGAATTCTCTTTCGGAAATATGCTGGAGCAGATAAATACCATAACCGAGTCGAAGTGCGAAGATAAGAATATTTCCTTTGACTGCAGCGTGGACGGACAGATTGATGAGCGCTATATCGGCGATGACTTAAAGATCAAACAGGTGCTGTTCAATATTATTGAAAATGCTATTAACTTTACTCCCGAAGGCGGGAAGATCTCTTTTGCCGTAAGGGAAGAGCGGCGCAGTGATGGAAAAGCGCAGATATGCATGGAAGTTGCTGACACGGGAGCCGGTATAGATAAAGAGTTTATGCCTCATCTGTTTGAGCCCTTTGCGGTGGAAGGAGAAGGGACTACAGGAAGAACAGGGCTGGGACTTGCCATTACTAGGAATATTGTCGAGATGATGGGCGGAAATATAAGTGCTGTCTCGGAAAAAGGGAAAGGGTCAACATTTACTGTTGTTATTCCTCTTGGAATAAGCGGTGACAGTGAAAATGACAGGAATTCCTTTGATCCATCGAGCGTACGCGCGCTTATCGTGGATGACGATGTGACAGCCTGTGAGCATGCGAAGATGATCCTCCACAGAGTGGGAATTGAGTCAGAGTATGTGCTCAGCGGAGAAGAAGCACTTTCGATGTGTAAGAACATTGCCGGGCTTAAACCTGCATTTAACCTGATGCTTGTTGACTGGAAGATGCCGAATATGGACGGCATTGAGCTGACGAGGCGTATCAGAGAGGTCTACAGCAAGGACGAAGTTGCAGTAATCCTTACAACCTATAACTGGTATGAAGTCATGGAGGCTGCTTTTGCTGCAGGTGTAAACGGATTTTTGGCAAAGCCTATGTTTGCGGGCAATATCAAGGAGGAACTTTCAAAGATACTCTCGGACCACAAGAAAGACCTTAAGAAATCAGACAGAGCATCGGCTCTTTCCGGTAAGAGGATCATCCTTGCTGAAGATCATGAGCTTAACGTCAGGATCATGGAACAGCTCCTTAGACTGAATGACATCGAAGTAGATGTTGCAGGTGATGGAGAAGAGGCGCTGAAGCTCTTTGGAGAAAGCAATCCCGGAACGTATGATGCGATCCTTATGGATATCAGGATGCCTAAGATGAACGGGCTTGAGGCAACAAAGGCAATAAGAGGGCTTGAGAGGACAGATGCGGGAAGTATTCCCATAATTGCACTTACTGCCAATGCACTCAGCGAGGATATACGAAGGTCATTTGAAGCCGGAATGAATGCTCATCTTGCTAAGCCTATAGAGCCGGATGAACTGTTCTCTGTGCTTAAGAGTCTTTTATAAAAAAGTCACCAAAGACTAACTATTAAAGATTGTCAATAAAAAATGATTTGAAACAGAAAAGTTTTAAATAGAGCAACGATGATTTATTCATCGTAATCAGCACCTTGAAAACTGCATGACAAATAGAGCATCGCCTGAGATGCTCTTGAAAGAAGACTTGTATGGAATTAGTTAAGCTGCTTTGCTGTATGGCTGATGCGATTTTTCAAGCTGATATATCAATCTCACGAGTTTCTTGGCGGCATGAGATACAGCAACATAATAATGCTTTCCTTCAGCCCGCTTTTTGGCGAGGTAGGCATTGAACGTCGGATCCCAATGGCAGACGTAGATAGTGGCGTTAAACAGCGCATATCGTAGATATTTAGAACCACGTTTTTCCATTCTGGGGTGACAGTTATCTAATTGCCCGGATTGATATGTAGATGGTGATAAACCAGCATAGGCAAGGATTTTATCAGCAGAGTCAAACCTGTCAAAATCACCAATCTCTGCTATGATCATGGCTCCCATGCGATAGCTTATTCCAGGAATGCTAAGAATTGGAGAATTGATGGTATCCATGATAGCTTTGATTTCTCCTTCGATTTCATCAATCTCGGAATCAAGCTCACGTATCAGTTTGATGGTGTGCTTTAATTCAAGGGATTTGGCTGGCATATTTGAGCCGATAGAGGCTCTTGCTGCTTCTCGAAATGTTATGGCAACATCCTTGCCGTAATGGCCATTCGAAGCTTCTGCCAGTAGATTTGAAAACCTTGTAAGATGAGCGCTTGCTACTTGCTTGGCACCGGGAAATTCGTATAGCAATGAATAAACAGAATTCATATGCAGAGTAGGAACAAGCTTTTCTAATTCAGGAAAAAGGATACAGACCAGACGAGATATGGAAGTTTTAAGCTTTGCCCGTTCTTTAACTTTATCAAAGCGATAGCGGGTTAGTGACTTGAGTTCTTCGTTGTGGTACGATGTGTCAGAGTAGGACTTTAAGTTCACATCTGACATGAGCATAGAAGCAATCGTACTTGCATCTACTTTATCCGTTTTCGTCTGTCTAAGGCTTAGACTTTTCCTGTACAGATTGGTATGTAACGGATTGATAACGAAGGTGGGTAGACCTTTATCAATGAGATATCCAAGAAGATTGTAACTATAGTGTCCAGTGGCTTCTAGCCCTACTTTTACTTTTGATACATCTTCCATTACGGATTCTATTCTCTGATAAAGATCATTGAACCCATCAAGATTGTTTTTGATGGTGAATGTTTTGAAAACAACTTCCCCAACAGAGTTCTTGATAATGCAATCGTGTTTGTCTTTAGCGACATCAATTCCTACATAGATCATATAGGACCTCCCTAATAATAGTATTGATACTGTTTCAGATCCACAGGGCTCCTTGCAATCGTAACCTACTTCTTGATAAACCGTCATGCGGTAACTAACTGATTAACAAAT
>JAEEGF012095189.1_pt1 | contig 15160 bp, 12 predicted proteins | sample 9134171 | NCBI WGS metagenome assembly JAEEGF01 (sample SAMN16246542, study PRJNA631951) | gut metagenome | biome: gut microbiome; feature: rumen; material: AP-attached | host: Bos | place: Iran: Karaj | collected 2018-10 | reverse complement strand
TTTTGGGAGCATACCGGCGTGCTTTGCAGCTACATGTTTTTCTGGCGCAGTCTTGACCCATTTTGGCATCTTGATGCCTTCTTTGGTAAGAATGCGGACAACACGTGAACTTGGCTGAGCGCCATTGCTCAAATATTTTTCAATCTTTTCTTTTTCCAAAACCGTAGCTTTGGTGTGTGGGTTGTAGCTGCCGACCTGAGCGACGATACGACCCGAAAGAGGGTGACGTTGCGCTTCTTGGACGACTATCCGATAAAGGGGCATCCCTTTACGGCCATTACGCTGTAAGCGAATCGCAAGCATAATTCTCCTTTAATTTAATAACTTGGTATATTATATCAGATTACGCTGAATTCTTCAACTTCTTTTGGATATTCACGCTTATATTGGCGAATCGCCTCAGAAGCCGCCTTAACCTGCGCCTCTTGTTTACTATGCCCAACGCCGGTCGCTTTAAGATGGCCATTAATATACACGCCAAGCGTAAAAGTCTTATCATGATCTGGCCCCTCTTCCTTCATAACCTGATAAGACGGGGTTACGTTATCAATATGCTGCGATAATACTTGCAGGAATGATTTGGCATCGCGCCATGACTCATTCTCAATAATTTCATTCATGCGCGTCAGGCTATTCTTTTTAATGAAAGCTTCGGCAGTAGCGTAACCCTGATCGAGATAAATTGCGCCGATAATTGCCTCGTAGCAATCAGCCATAATAACATGCAACGCACGCTCGGAACCATTCTTCTCGCCACGACTTAAGCGAACTAAGCTTTGATAACCTAGACGTTCGCCGGCTGCCGCATTAGCCTCCGTATTGACGAGTGCCGCACGCCAGGAAGTCATGATACCCTCAGGTTGTTCGAAATTTTTATAAAGATAGTCTGACGAGACTAACTCAAGCACGGCATCACCGAGGAACTCTAGGCGCTCGTTGTGTTCCGTAGAATCCCGGTGTTCATTAACATACGATCGGTGTGTTAGTGCGGTGATTAAAAGATTAATATCATGAAATTCAATACCAAGTTTTTCTTTTGCGAAAGCAACGTAGGCATCAAATTGAGATTTATTCATTAATTGAATTCTCCACTGCGGATTTTCTTTTTAGCTATAAGCATCAACTTTTCAATGTCGGCATATTCGATGGCATCTAATGCGTCACTAAAACTAAACCAGCGAATACCATTCATCCATTTTTCCTTAGTTGGATGCTCTTTATTATTTGTGGACTGCACTAGATAAACCTGTGTAGTCATTAATACAAGCTTGTCGAGACGGCGATATTTGAAATGAATTTTACCAAGCCAAGTTAAGACATCAACTTCTTTTAGTCCAGATTCCTCGCCAATTTCGCGGACGGCAGTCTGTTTGGCGGTTTCGCCCGGTTCGATATGTCCTTTTGGAATTGTCCAGCGATCTTTACTGTCTTGGATTAAAAGAATCTCGATGTCGCGATTATCTGGAGTCATACGAAATACGATGCCGCCAGCGGTTGGTTCGCGTACGATTTCTTTGATTTCTGGCTTCTTACGAAAAACTACCTGACGAATTTTTTCGAGCCTCGGCTCTTTATATTCTTCAGTAGGCAAGGCTTCCGGGATTTTATATGTGCCCCGTTTGTTCCTTGAATTAGTTTTTTTCTTTGGTCTTGGCTGCGAAGAACGCGACATTCGTGACGTCGCGCCTTTGGCTTTAGGCTTCATCCTCTTGTTCGTCTTCGACGTCGCCTGCAGCTTCTGATTCTGCATGCTGTTTCTGTTCCTCTCCCCCGATATTACGATAAGCAGTACCCAACACGCCGTTAATGAACTTAGAAGAATTATCGGATCCGAATGCTTTTGCTAGCTCGACGGCTTCATTAATGGCAACCTTTGGTGGAACAGTGTCTTTTCGGCGCGTCAGCTCAAAAAGACCAATCCTTAAGACGTTGCGGTCGACGGAAGAAATACTCGAAATTGGCCATTCTGGTGCCATTGGCTGAAGCTCTTTATCAAGTTCATCCATTTCATCAAAAACGCCATGAGTGAGATCATGTACAAAATCAACGTCCCCTAAGGCTTTTGCGTAGGGTTCAATATTTTTTGCGACGATACTATCGATGTCGGCCGAGGCGTCGCCCGCCTTGCTTCGGAATTCGTATTCGTAAAGACTCTGAAGCGCGATAATTCTGCCGAGATGTCGATTGCTTGCCACGTTAGTTTGCCTCCCTATTTATTTTGACTTTTTGTCACATTTGCATGGCTTATTGCCACACTTCTTGCAAGCTTTCAACTTGAGATTTGGGGTCTTTTTTGCTGTTTCAAAAGCTTTAACTGGTGAATGTGCGTTCACGCTACGAGCAAGCTTAAGGCGCAAATGACTGCGGCGAAGGCCGGTCTTGCGAGGGCTGCTCTGTTTTTTTGGTTCAGGCATGTAAAAATGCTCCTTCTTTGATATATTACTTTGCCCTAGTTTACTATATTTTTGGCTCTTTCGCAAGGGGCAAGGAGCACCTGCATAGTGCTTCTTATGCTATAATAATTGTTATGAAAATTCGGAAGGCGAAATCTCGTATTAAGATTGCAACAAGTTGCGTCATCGCATTAATATGTGTGGTTGGCATTGGTTATTCTGGCTATAAAATCTACGAATGGACGCTCGATTCAATCGATACAGATGAGCAGACATCGATAATAAATGAAGCCGCCACTACACGAGAAATATCCGACAATGACGATACTCAAGTTATTTCTTCCGGAGAACCAGATGATGCTCCGTATTGGAAGTATTTAAAGACTAATTTGCTAGATGTAGATTTTTCCGAACTACGCAAAATTAACGACGAGACTGCGGGTTGGATTTCTTTAAGCGGCACTAATATTAATTATCCTTATGTTCAGACTACGAATAATGATTTTTATCTTAAGCATTCTTTTGACAAAAGTTATAATACGGCCGGCTGGGTCTTTGAGGATTTTCGCAATAAAAATGATGGAAGCGACAAGAATTTAATCCTTTATGCACATGGGCGTAATGACGGCTCAATGTTTGGTACATTGCGCACCATCCTTACAAATGGATGGCGCAATAACTCCAATAATTTCGTCGTGCGCACCGCTAACGATTCCGAAATGGCGCTTTGGCAGGTATTTAGTGTCTATCGCATCCCGGTTACGACCGACTATATCCAAACCAGTTTTTCAAGTGATGCACAGTTTGAAAAATTCATTACTATGCTAAAAGATCGCAGCGTCCAAGATTTCGGCGCGACGGTTAGCGGAAAAGACCAGATTCTCACTCTTTCAACTTGTTACAACAGCAAAGAACGTGTGGTGTTACACGCTAAACTCATTAAGCGTCAGGCTAAATAATTTCTATCTCGGCAAAAATTGCTTTGTGGTCCGATAAAAGATCATCATAGACCCTGAAATTATTTGCTTTGATTTTGTCGTTTATTAATATATGGTCGCAGGCAACGTCGCGAACGAATTTAATATTTTGCAATGTCTGTTTAACGTTATTCTCGGCCGTTAGGTCGTGCAAGAAATCCAACTCGCGCATGGCCGGCGACTCAGATACAACATTCAAATCGCCGCACATAATTACTGGACGTTTCTCGTCGCGAATTAAGTCGGCAACTTTGCGCATGCACTTGATAGTTGTTTCATTCCCGATAGGATCTTTCTGCCAATAACCATGATAATTAACCACGACGAGGCCATTCTCTAAAACGATTTTCTGAGCCTGATAATCCAAGCCGTTATTGTCGTACACATCATTTATGCGAGTATACTCGCCTAACAGATGGACGACTTCCGCTTCTTTAATTGGAAAACGACAAATAACAACGTTACCCTGCTCGATTCTGCCGCCGAAGGCGTCAAAATAATAAGTCGCCACACGATGATCATATTCGAGCCCAGATGCTTTCTTAATTTGTTCAACGGAAGTAGAAAAAAGCTCCAATAGTTCTTTCTGATTTTCTGACCAAACGGCTTCCTGGAGGCATATGATATCAAAATCATGATTGCCCAAAAATCTTGGGATGGCGCCCTGTATGCGCCCCGTCCAGGTATTTAGTTGTAAAATCCTCATGCTTATTATTTTACAACAATGTTCACAAGATGAGTTTTTGGAATAGTGATTACTTTTACAACTTCTTTGCCGTCGGTATAAGTTTTGACTTTTTCGTCAGCCAACGCGAGCTCTTCCATTTTCTTAGCGTCCTTCGCATCGTCTACGGAAGCCATGATACGCGCGCGGAGTTTGCCATTTACCTGAACAACCATTTCTACTTCGTCGGCAACAAGAAGTTTCTCATCCCACTTTGGCCAGATATCGTCCGACTTTAATTCTTCGAGCATCTCGGATGCAAGATGTGGTGCAAACGGTTTCAGTAATTTCGCGAGCACTACGAGATCGTCATGATGGGCGCCATTCTTATAAAGCTCGTTCACAAATTCCATCAAGGCAGCAACTGCAGTATTGAAGTTATTGCGATACATATCCTCAGTAACTTTTTTGGCAGTCTTGTGGCGATAGACAATATTCTTATCCTCATTAATGGTCTTCTTATCAAAGGTGAGCGTCCAGCAACGATTTAGGAAGCGGTAAACGCCGCCGATGGCCTCAGTGCTCCAAGCCGCATCTAAATTGTATGGACCAATAAAGAGTTCGTAGGTGCGAAGCGTATCAGCGCCATAACCTTGGTTAATTACATCGAGCGGATCAATAACATTGCCTTTGGACTTGGACATCTTCTTACCGTCCGGAGCATTAATGTATCCGTTGTAGAGCAATTTCTTAATTGGCTCGCGGAAATTCAAGTAACCTTCATCGGCAAAGAATTTGCACCAGAAACGCACATAAAGTAGATGCGCTACGGCATGATCCCCGCCACAATAAATATCGGTTGGCGCCCAGAAGTTAACCTTCTTCGGGTCCCAAGCCTTTTTGTCATTGTGCGGATCGGTGTAGCGCCAGAGATACCAGCTAGAACAGGCATAGCCATCGAGCGTATCAGTCTCGCGCGTCATTTCCTCGCCATCGATAGTAACTTTCAAGAATTCATCGCATTTTGCGAGTGCTGAACGACCAGATGAATCTGGTTTATAATCGTCAATTTTCGGCAACATCACCGGCAGTTGATCTTCCGGAATAGCATGCGCATTACCATCCTTATCGTAAGCAATCGGAATTGGGCAGCCCCAGTAGCGCTGACGAGAAATAAGCCAGTCACGCATACGATAAGTGACTTTCTTGTGGCCAATGCCCTGCTGCTCAAGCCAATCATTTATTTGCTCGCGAACTTCACTACTTTGCTTACCACTGAATGGTCCAGAATTGACCATTTCGCCTTCACCAGCATAGCATTTAGAATCATCTTTGGAGTCTTCTGGCTTTTCTATTACTTTAACAATTGGTAATTCAAACTTGGTCGCAAATTCGTTATCACGCTCGTCGCAAGCTGGCACACCCATAACAGCACCAGTACCATAGCCACTAAGAACATAGTCGGCAACCCAAACTGGTATTTTTTCGCCAGTAGCTGGATTAATAACATAGGAGCCAGTAAAGACGCCTGTCTTTTCTTTATTTTCCTGACGTTCAATCTCAGACTTCTTAAGCGCTTCTTTGCAATACTTTTCGACCGCATCTTTAGTGTCGTCGTTCACAAGTTCTTTGATAAGTTCGTTCTCCGGCGCAAGTACCATAAAGGTAGCACCAAAGATTGTATCTGGACGGGTAGTAAAGACGGTGATTTTTCCGCCACTATCAGCGATTTGGAATTCAACTTCGGCGCCCTCACTGCGACCGATCCAGTTTTTCTGCATGGTTTTAATTTTTTCCGGCCAATCAAGCGAATCGATTTCATCGAGAAGTTCATCGGCATAAGCGGTAATCTTGAAGAACCACTGCTTCATTTTCTTCTTTTCAACTTCGTGGCCACAGCGCCAGCAGCAACCATTCTCTACCTGTTCGTTAGCGAGTACGGTCTGGTCTACTGGACACCACCACTGATAGCTTTCAGCTTGATAAGCGAGGCCTTTTTTAAAGAGTTGAAGGAAGCACCATTGAGTCCATTTATAATATGCTGGGTCGGAAGTGTTAATCTCGCGAGACCAGTCGATAGCATAGCCAAGACGTTTGGCTTGTTTGCGGAAATTATTAATATTAGTTTCTGTCACTTCCTGCGGCGAAATTCCGGTCTTAATAGCATAGTTTTCGGCCGGAAGACCAAAAGTATCATAGCCAAAAGGACGAAGCACGTTCATTTCTTGCTGAGTATAAAAACGAGCAAGACAGTCAACGATAGAAAAGTTGCGCACGTGGCCAACATGTAGGCCAGCACCAGATGGGTATGGGAACATTTCCGCAAGATACATCTTGGGACGATTATCGTTGTCTTTGGCGGCAAAAGGCTGCTCTTCTTCCCAGCGCTTTTGCCATTTTTCTTCGATTTTTAATGGCTCATAGTGACTCATAATTAATTATTTTACCCTAAATAACAGAGATTGTAAAAAGCTTATGTTTTGTAGCGCGGACTAGTTTTGATAGTGTATAATATAGTAATGGCAAAAGATAAAACTGCGAGTAAAAAGAAAGCCATCAAGACTAGGAAGACTGTCTCCAAGAAGAAGGAGAGTAAATCTTCGAAGTCTGGGATGAGCCTATATTCCAACTTAGCCTACAAACGTCGCGTACGCGAAGATGCGCGCGCCCGCAAAAAAGCGGAAGAAATGGCTAAATTACCTAAAAACCCAGTTTTGCGTTTCTTTGCAAAACTACGTCCAGACCGCGTCCTAAAAGCCTGGTTCTCAAAAGAAGGCCAGTTATTTATTTTGAAATGTTTAGCCGCATTAATTCTATTGGCTATTATTGGTGTCGGCGGTTTATTCCTCTACTTCAAGAAAGATTTGGCAGAAATTGACCCAGAAGAATTAGCAAATCGCGTCCAAAATACCGTAAATACCTACCTCGATCGCAACGGCGAAGTACTTTGGGAAGATAAAGGTAGTGGCGACTATCGTCTAGTCGTTGATGGCGATGATATCTCGACCTATATGCGCCAAGCTACAGTCGCAATCGAGGATAGGAACTTTTACAACCATATCGGCATCGACTTTAATGGTATCGCCCGCGCCTTGTATATTACCTTAATTAAGAAGGGTGAGGTCCAGGGCGGTTCAACGCTCACGCAGCAGCTAATTAAACAGGTTTATTTCTCTGACGAAGCTGGCAACCGCGATGTTTCTGGTGTGCCACGCAAAATTAAGGAAATGATTCTTGCTATTGAAGTTGAGAAGATGTATGACAAGGAGCAGATTATTACGCTCTATTTGAACGAATCGCCATATGGTGGTCGCCGTAACGGCGTCGAATCCGCAGCGCAGACCTATTTCGGTAAGAGCGCCAAAGATCTCGACTTAGCCGAGTCGGCACTACTCGCATCTATTCCAAATAACCCTGCCGTATTGAATCCATATAATATCGCTGGTCACGAGAAGCTACTCTGGCGCCAGCATTACACGCTCGATGTAATGGTAGAAATGGGCTATATCACCAAGGAACAGGCCGAAGAGGCAAAGGCTGTCGATATTATTGCAAAGATTCAGCCAGAAGAAGATCAGTATAAAGATATGCTTGCGCCTTGGTTCGTGCTTGAAGTTAAGTCACAGCTTGAAGCTAAATACGGTATTCGCACTATGCGCGAAGGTGGTTTTACAATTACGACAACCATCGATATGCGCGCACAAAGGCTCGCCGAAGCCGCCGTTGCAGAAGGCGCAAAGTTGTTCTATATTAACAGCTCCGATAACGCAACTCTAGTTTCTCTAGACGTAGAAACCGCACAAGTAATCGCGATGGTTGGTAGCGTCGATTGGAACCGTGAGGGCTATGGCCAGGTGAACGCCGCAACTTCATTGCTGGAGCCGGCTTCTACAATTAAGCCAATTCTTGACTATACGCCGCTATTTGTAGAGCGCGAGGGCGTCAACTATGCGCCAGGTTCAATTATTGCAGATACGAACATTGACTCTATTTATTGCCGTGGCACGACTGGCCGCTGCTCGTTGCGCAACGCGAATGGTCGCTTTAATGGCAATATAACGTTCCGCCAGGCCTTGGCAGGCTCTTTGAACGTTCCAGCCGTAAAAGCTCTATATATTAATGGTATCGATAACAGTCTCGAAGTAGCGCATGCACTCGGCGATGTTTCCTACTGCGCCAATGGCGAAACAGCTGGTCTCTCTATGGCGATTGGCGGTGGTTGCGCCGTACGCCCAGTCGAACACGCGAATGCCTATGCAACGCTAGCACGTGGTGGTGTGTTTAAGCCGATTACTTACTGGCTAGAGGTTAAAAATAGCTCCGGTGACGTGATTGATGCTTGGACAGATAGCGAAGGTACACGCGTCGTCGATGAACAAACCGCATTCATGACCACAAGTATTCTCTCCGATGTTGAGGCCCGCCGTTGGATTTGGGGCAGTTCTTCCTACGCTGCTGGTTTCTATAGCCGTAAAGTCTGGATGGCAGCCAAAACTGGTACTACTGAAAACGGTGCCGGCAAAGCTAAGGACTCTTGGGTGATGACCTATTCTCCAGTATTAGCAACTGCGATCTGGAACGGCAACCATGATGGCCGCGTACTTCGCAACGATAGCCATAATGTGGCCTGGAGGATTAGTGCAGCCTATATTGAGGCCGTCCACGAACAAGTATATGGCGCCGACGGTAAATGGAAAGCCGGCGATCAAATCGCGATGCCGGCCGGCATGAAGCGCGCCACTATTAACGGTAAGAATGATATTTGGCCAAGCTGGTACACCCAGAAGAAAAGTGGCATCACTTCCGAAACGATGACCTTCGACTCGATTAGCCGCAAGCTTGCAACTGATTGTACTCCAGCCGAAACCCGCGTTGAGGTTACCGTCAGCAAGATGATTGATCCGATGACGAATAAGGAAATCGTCTATGCAAGTGACTATAATACCGAAGAAGAAGATAATGTACACAGTTGTAGTGATACGAGGCCAAGTGCCAGTATTTCAGTTACTGGCGGCCCTAGCGAAGATGAAGATGATGAAACAACTGGTAGCTGGACTATTACCGCTACGGCACATAAAGGTAGTCCATTTAACTTATCCTCTTATGAATTACGCGTAAATGGCGTACTGATAAAAAGTGGTTCATTAGGCGCTTCTGGCGATACTATCGTCTACGATACAAACACAAAACCTACAAGTATTAGCTTTAAAGTGACTGACGCTGGCGGCTATACTGCGACGGCATCTAGATAATAAAAGTTCCTCCAGATGGAGGAACTTTTTTAATGGTTCTTGTTTGGTTTACGGCCAGATTTACGGTCGGCAATTTTGCGCTTTTGCGGCTTATTGTTTCTTGGCGCAAGTTTTGCGAACATCATCTTACCGGCGTTGGTCTGCAAATAGCGCACGAATTCAATTTCGACCATCATATTTTTACCGGCGAAGCGATCCGCCTCATCAACTACCACCATGGTGCCATCCGGCAAATAAGCCACGCCTTGATGCGCATTGCTACCGACGCTAATTATTTTTACATTGAGGTGGTCGCCTGGTAAATATTCACTGCGCAAGCTTTGGGCGAGCTCGTTAATATTTATGGCATCAACTTTTTCCGTTGCGGCAACTTTTATGAGGTTAAAGTCGTTGGTTAGAATCATGCCGCGATTCTCTTTAGCGAGCTCAATTAAGCGTTCGTCAACTTTCACCCTCTTAGTGTCATCGGCAAATATCTCGACGTCGGCCAGCTCCACACGCTCAAGCTCGTTTACGATATCGAGGCCGAAACGCGCGCGAGTGCGCTTCTCGCTATCTGGTCCATCGGCGAGCAACTGTAGCTCGCGAATAACTGAGCGAGGAATTAGAATCTCGTCGCCAAGGAAACCGCTCTTGGCAACCGCCAAGATGCGACCGTCCATTAAAGTTGATGTATCTACAAACACTTTGCGGCGCGGCATCTGGCCAAGATGGCGATTTTTGCCACCAAAACTTTTAACGCAAAGTATGGTCGTTTCTGCAAAAATAAGCAGAATTATAATTGTAATAAATAATTTCATAAAATATATTATATAATATTTTTATGATATTGCACCAAATGAGATTACATCCAGAGCCGTTTGAGAAAATAAAGAACGGCTCGAAAATTATCGAAATGCGCCTAAATGACGAAAAACGTCAAAAAATCGAAATTGGCGACAAGATAGAATTCGAAAATCGTGCCAATGGCGAAAAAGTTTCCGCAATCGTAATCGCACTCTACCACTTCGCAACTTTTAAAGATTTATATAATTCCCTAAATAAACGTGACCTCGGTTACGCCGACGATGAAAACGCCGACCCGAACGACATGGCACAATATTACTCCGAAGAAGATATTCAAAAATACGGCGTAGTTGGCATAGAAATTCATACATTATAAAAAATACCCCTTTGCGGGGTATTTTTTGTTGTTTTTTATTCGCCTTCTTCTACTTCTTTAATGGCGGACTTTAGTGCAGCAATACTGACATTCATCTTTTCTTGCTCATCTTCGCTAAGCTCAAGACCAATGCGGCGAACAATACCGCTGCGGCCAACTACTGATGGATAGCCGAAGTAAACACCACTCATCTCGTCGTAAGAGCTAACCGGCAAGATACGCATCTCGTCGTTGAGAATGCAGTTAGTAATAGCAGCCATACAGCTACCGATGCCATAATAGGTTGCGCCCTTTTTCTCGATAATCGTATAGGCTTCCTTGCGGGCATAATCTTCAATTTCGAGAAGTTCTTCTTTTGGAATTAGGTCCATAATCGGTTGGCAGCCAACATTGGCGCTGTGCCAGATAGCAAACTCGGTATCGCCATGTTCGCCAACTTGATAAGCGTGAACATTCTTTGGATGAACGTGTAGGCGCTGACTGAGGCGGAAGCGAAGACGTGCAGAATCTAGTACTGTACCGGAGCCGATTACGCGCTCGGATGGTAAGCCAGAATAGCGCCAGGTAAGATACGTTAATACATCCATCGGATTGCTGACGATGAGGAAGATGCCGTCAAAGCCGGCGGCCATAATTTGACCAATCATATCTTTAAAGATAGCGGCATTTTTCTTAAGGAGATCCATGCGAGTTTCGCCTGGTTTCTGTGGAACGCCAGCAGTAATAACGATTAAATCACAATCGCCCGCATCGGCATAAGAACCACTGCGAACCTTAAGATAGCTTGGAGATACAGCGAGCGTATCGCGAAGATCGATCGCTTCGCCTTCTGCGTCCTCGGTATTAATATCTACGAGAATGAGCTCGTTTACATTTGTACGTTGATGCACCAAAGCATAGCCGTAGCTCATACCTACGTTGCCGGTACCAACGATCATAACTTTATTTGCCATTTGTTTATGATGCCCTTTTATTGACCTTATTATCTGTTTATATTTTAGCATAATCGTTTTCCTAAGCAAGTGCCCAGCGGTCAATTCCGATGGATTTGATATGGTTTTTCATTTCGAGGCTTGTTAATATTTGCGCTAGCTCCCCGACAGACAGCTTTGTTTCGGCGACAATATCAAGATTATCTTGCTTTCCGTCCTTTATGCACTTTAACACGCGACGCTCAGATGGGTCACAATCAGAATAATCGTCTTTCTTAGCCTTACTTTTTATTTTTAGCTCATCGAGTACGTCTTCTACTTTGGTATATGGTATACATCCGTTTTTTATAAGATTATTGCAGCCTATAGACATCGGGCGCGTGATATCGCCAGGCATCGCAAAAACGATTTTGCTCTGCTCTACTTCAGCAACATATGCCGTAAAGAGTGTGCCGGAGCGTTCTGCCGCCTCGATTACAACTATCACGTCAGCCAGCCCGGAAACAATCCGGTTTCGATACAAAAAGAAGTAATTCTTCGCCTCTTCACCCGGATTGTGCTCGGATATAATCGCGCCCTTTTCAAGAATACGCTCCGCTAGGTCAAGGTTACTCCTGGGATATATTTGGTCGATCGCCGTCCCTAATACCGCTATAGTAATGCCACCAGCATCTAGACAGCCACGATGTGCGCAGGAGTCAATACCATATGCGAGTCCGCTCACTATTATTACGCCGTGGGCCGCTAATCGATTTGCTAGCCGGTAGGCCGCATCTTCGCCGTAGCTGGTACAGCGCCTAGCCCCAACAATCGCTACGGTCTTCGGGCGACCGCTTGCGCAATCTGGTAGCTTTCCTCTCACCCATAATTTCTTCGGTACGTCTGGGTAGTCTACCATTTGGTTAAGATATGGATGCGTTAAATCTGTCTTATAGTATGTCATGCGAGTATTCTAGGAAATATTTAAAACCCATAAAAGCACGAGCACGAAAAAATGCGCTCTATTTTCTGGAACGCATCTATCTCTCTATTATAGCACACTTTGCCGTAAAAGTCAAGTTACTCGTCACGACGCATTGGCGGGAATGGCACGCCCTCGCGAGCGGAAACACCTTCAAATAGCCAGAAGTTACGCTCTGAATTGCCCCAACCGCAGGTTGGCGGCATGCCATATTCGAGCATCTCAACAAAGTCCATATCGAGCATCTGGGCCTCTTCATCGCCGGCGTCACGCATTGCCTGCTGGCGCTGGAAACGTTCGAGCTGATCGAGCGGATCATTTAGCTCAGAGAAGCCATTCCCCATCTCGGTGCCGAAGATTACAGGATGGAAACGTTCGGTAACACGCGGGTCTTCGGCGTGGCGCTTCGCGAGCGGTGAAAGCTCCACCGGCTCGTGAATCAACCAGAATGGACCGGCCGATTTCTTGCGAATAATCTTCCAGAGATAATCAAGCAAGCGCGAAGCTTCGGCTTTTTCGTCGAACTTGACGCCGTTCTGGCGCAAAATCTCGTGGATCTTTGCCATATCCGGATTAAAGACATCGATATCGAAGTTGTCTTTAATGATGTCCGCAAATGTAATTTGCGGCCACTCGCAGTCGAGATCGACCTTCATGCCGTCATGTTCAAATTGGAGCGTCCCCCAAGTTTGCATACAGACATATTTGATCATTTCTTCGTAGAGAGCCATGCCCTCGTGATAATCTTGATAGGCAGCGTAAGATTCCATGGCAACATGCTCTGGAAGATGCTCCTCATCCATGCCCTCATTGCGGAAGCGTGGACCAATATCATAAACACGCTCATAGCCGCCGCCGATTAAGCGCTTAAGTGGAAGCTCATGCGAAATGCGCAGATAAAAATCTTGATCGAGCGCATCCATATGCGTAACAAATGGATTCGCATCAGCACCACCCGTGGTAACCTCGAGTACTGGAATGTTAATCTCGACAAAACCATGATCGTTCAAAAATTGGCGCGTAGCGGTCCAGAATTTAGAGCGACGAATGAAGCGCTCGCGCACTTCTGGGTTGACCGCCATATCTACATAACGACGGCGTAGACGCTCTTCCTTATTCGTAAAGCCGTCGCGGCCCGGAAGTGGACGTAGAGCCTTCGTGAGAATGCGCGGCATATCGCAGAAAACTGAAATCTCGTCAGTCTTAGTGCGGCCAACTTTGCCACTAGCTTCAAGGTAATCGCCCGTGTCGAGTTTCTTAGTAAACTTAGCAGCGTCATCCTTAAGAAAAATCTGGATGGAGCCAGAATCATCGGCGATAACCACAAAGGCCAACTTGCCAAAGCTACGTATGCTGGCAATTCGGCCGGCAACACAAACGTCCTTGTCGGCATACTTATCGTAACTCTTAAGGATATCCCCGATTTTAGTATTACGGTTAGAATGTGCTGGATACGGATCAATACCCTCCGCCCGGAGTTCGTTTAGTTTGCGAATTCTTTCATCGCGAAAATCTTTAAGAGTTGCCATAAATATAATAATAACATCATTATCTACATCTGTCGAGCGCGCAAAAACTGGGCCCGTAGGCCCAGTTGATTAGCTTTACCAGGAGGAACCGCCGCCTCCGCCGCCTCCGCCGCCGGAGGAACCACCACCAGACGAACCGCCGCCGGAACCACCGCCGCTGCCAGACGAAGATGGACTGGACGACAGAGAACTACTTACTGAGTTCATCATTGAGTTCATACTACCGGATAAGTTATTGATGGAGAATGGGCGGCCGCTAACATACCAATCTGGCTCACTCATCTGCGTATTAAGTGCTTCGAAACGACGCATCCACTTCGTAGAGATACCGAGTACGTAAGCATATGGCAGCAACATATAGGCGTAATTCTTATCACTAGCAAGCATTTGTTTGATATGTTCGCTATCGGCCGTCTTCATGAATGTCTTAAGGCCTTTAATTTTGCCATATAATTCTACGCCTAGAGCCGTGCGACGCGGCATCAACTTAATAAATACTGCCATACCAACAACGCAGAGCGCCATTACGATAAATGCTCCCGTATAGAAGGCGTCGCCAGCGATGATAGAAACATCGGAAAGCGAACCGGCCATCATGAGAGTAAAGTGGAAACATGTAAAGGACAGCCAGAAGATGCGGAATGCAACTGGCATTTTTGCGAAAATACCAATTAAGAAGAATGGTGAATAGAATAGTAACATTACGACTACAACCATCGTGGCTTCTATGTCGCCATTAGCGAGTCCATAAACAACGAACGGAGATAAAGCGCCAATAATCAGCGCAATGACCGCAATGACGTGCTGCCAAGTAGTATTCTCGAAGTATTTCGAGCGATTAGTCTTTTTATTGACACGTGTAGTGATTGTATTGATAGTGCGATAGAATTTATTCTCGAGCGATTTCGAAGTAACATATTCATCTAGTTCGGCAGTTTCATTGTGTGCCTTATCAATCATCTCGCTGGTGACTTCTTCGCCCTGCGTAATAGCATTCATAACCTCACGCATAGATGCAGTCGAATAAACGGAGTGGCGCTTTTTGAACATGCCATCCATAAAGGTTTTTTCGTTCGGGTCATTGCCGTCATATTCTTTGAGCTTATAGAATTTATAAGAACGCGCTCCAAGAGAATGTTTTTTCTCTTCTTCTTCAATCTTAATGTAACCTTTATTTGCAAGTACAAATAGCAAGGAAATTACATCCTTACTATCCACGTGCCCCTTCGTAACTAATGCTACATCAAGACTATTCATGCCTTCCGGTGGATAAAACTCAATCGTCTCCAC
>JAEEGF012317800.1_pt1 | contig 15161 bp, 12 predicted proteins | sample 9134171 | NCBI WGS metagenome assembly JAEEGF01 (sample SAMN16246542, study PRJNA631951) | gut metagenome | biome: gut microbiome; feature: rumen; material: AP-attached | host: Bos | place: Iran: Karaj | collected 2018-10 | reverse complement strand
ATCATATCCAAGCGGTTCCCTCTCTGTTTCGTCGGAAGGAGGAAGCCTCGTCTATGGCAGTGCTTCCGACAGGACCGGTTTCTTCAAACCTGGCAACCTGACAGTGGTCCTGGATGACGGGCAGAACTCAACCCGCCTTCTTTCGAGGTTTCTGGAAGCTAGACAGATGCTGACGCTGGGAATAGCCTGCCCTTCAGCTCCGGGACTTTCTGGAAGTACTTCTTCGGACGTTTCCATCTCGCTAGATACCTTGAGGACTTGGACTGAGGATGAATTCATCATAGGTTCTCAAGAAACCGACTCAGGGGTTACAATTGAGAACGCTTATGGAGTCGGACAAGCCAAAAGCCATGCAGGAGAAAAGGGTGTCTGGGTCTGTGGTTATATTGTAGGGGGAGACCTTTCCTCAAGTAAGAACGGTATCCGTTTCACCCCACCTTTCGAGTCCATGACATGCATAGCTATCGCCGCACGCTCATCAGTCTCCGAAAAGGCCTCCTGCATGTCTGTGCAATTGGTAAAAGGTCCCATAAGGGAGAAACTGAACCTGGTTGAGAACCCTCAGCTCCTGTCGAGGAAAGTCTATCTGAAAGGAGACATTGAGTCATCCTACTATGGGATTCCCGGGATGAAGAACCTTTCCGAGTTCTCTTTCGAATGACAAATCACCATTATTAAACATAATCTGGACTTATGAAAGAAAAACTAGTTTTGATGGCTTTGTCCATCATTTTGCTTTGCCCTCCAGGGGTTTACTCCCAGGAAAGGATGCATTCCTTTGAAGTGGGTATCGGCGGGTCTGCCGTCAACCATTCGCGAACTATGCTTTCCGATTTCCATGTCACAAAAGGAGGAGACTATGTCTTTTCCCTGGAAGAGAAATCGCTCTATGGAGGCATCAGTCTCTACGCTGCCTATGAACTGAAACCATGGCTTTTCCTGGATGCACAGGGAACTGTGGGATTAGCCAGGCATTACGAATCCGGATCCTTGAAACAGGGTGGAGCCATCCTTGCCGGACCGGGACTGCAGTTTCGTCCTCTTCTGGGAGAAGGATGGGTTCAACCTTACCTGAGACTGGGCGTTAATTATTATCGCAAGGATTTCCCGGCTTATTGGTTTGGGAAGTTTGAAGGAGACTTTACAAATGAAGGTGTTTGGAAAGCGGAGGATTCCTGGAACAAAGGCAGTACATTCGACAAGGATACCTACATTCCCGTATCTGCCGGTATAGGCGTTGTAGGATGGTTGAGTGAACGGGTAGGGATCCGCATCGAGGGAAATTATTTACGATCACTTGGATCTAAGGGTGCCAATTTCGCCCAGGGATCGGCCGGATTGGTCTTCAGGTTTGGAGGCAGGTGCCTGCGTCCTGAACCTGCTCCCGAAAGGATAGTGGAGAAACTCATTGAGAAAGAAGTAGTGAAGGAGGTCCCTGTAGAAACGATAAGGGAAGTCTTCAAAGAGGTCCCCTGTGGCAATTCAATCGATGTCCTGATGGACAACGTAACCTTCGATTTCGACAAGGCTGAACTTACACCGGGAAGCGAGACGGTCCTTGATGAAGTTGCGAAGATCATTGCCTCCTATCCAGAGGACCGCTTCCTTGTTTCCGGTCACACTGACTCCAGAGGTGGGGAAACCTACAATGAGCAGCTGTCCGTTGCCAGGGCGAAGGCTGTTTATGATGCCTTGATCCTGCGAGGTGTACCCGAAACGCAACTATGCTACATGGGATTTGGCAAAAGGACGGCTATAGTGCCCGGATCAGCCGGGGACGATGTACGGCGCGGAGACAGGAAGGTCGTACTGGAGAGGGTTACATGGGATCCTCTATGGAACTATCTTAAAAATAACAAATAATACCTAAGAACATGAAAAACAGATTCAATTGTTTATCCGCAATGCTCATTGGAGCTGTGGTGCTTGCTGTGTCCTGCAATTCACTGGAGGTTACAATACCAAAGGGACCTCAAGGTGAGCAGGGAATCCAGGGAATAGCCGGTAAAGACGGTCTTTCAGCTTATGAGTTATGGGTGGCTTCCGTTCAGGACCAGACAATCCAGGATTGGACCGGCGGGACCGACATCAGTGATTTCTTCAAATACCTGAAAGGGAAGGATGGCCTGGACGGGAAAGACGGTAAGTCTGCACTTGATCTATGGCGTGAATATGTTGTAACTGGTGTTGATGATCCGAAAAACCCCGGCAACCAGTGGGATAAAGAGAAGGTTTCGGAAAGGGATTTCTATGAATTCCTATCAGGTGCAGACGGAAAGGATGGAAGCACCCCATATATCGGAGACAACGGTAATTGGTGGATAGTTTTAGATGGTTCACCAGAGGATCTCGGAGTCCCTGCAAGCGGCCCGAAGGGTGATAAAGGAGACAAGGGCGATAAAGGCGAAAAGGGCGATGACGGAGAGGCAGGAGAACCAGGGGAACCGGGTGAGCAAGGGATCCCCGGAGACTCTCCTTATATTGGAGATAACGGAAACTGGTGGATAGGGGACACCGATACCGGCGTACCACAGAGGGGAGAGAACGGAGAGTCTGCTTATGAGTTGTGGGTGGCCGATGTGACTTCCGATTCCGGATTGGCAAATCCGGATAACGGAATATATGATCCGGAAGAATACCCTGAATGGCCCAGGGATGCTATTTCATTGGAAGACTTTTACAAGTATCTGGCTGGTAGGGATGGAAAGGACGGAGTATCAGCCGATGGAGTCCAGGCCGTTCTGGACACACTTTACACTGAGAGGGTTGATAAGTCCAAGTACAACGTCGCCCCGGTCATAGCTTTGAGTAGGATTTCAGATGGAGAAACGGCATTTGAGTATGTCAATCCATTCTCAGGAGGGGCGGCATTCATAGTGACTGGCCCAGGACCTGTAATCATTCCGGATTGTGAAGTGACCTTCACCACCCTGGATGGGAGCACTACCTACACCAAGCGGTCTGATGAGGCGGGATATGTCTATCTGACCAGATCGGAACTGCCAGAATGGTACGACGGAGCTCCTTCTGCCGCTGACAATCCCAAAGACATTCACTCAGGAATCAAGCCGGTCTCTTTTTCATTTGGTGACAAGACCATCTCGGACGAAAGTAAGATAGCATCTACATGTAAGGTCCCGTATCAGGTCGGTCTGAAGATGGTAGTTGTGGACGGGGCGTTGAAGGGGAGATATTCCCTGCCGGTGTACGAAGTTTACAGGATTGTAGAAGGTGTTAGGGAGGATTCATGCTTCCTGATGGCGGTCTCCAGGAAATTTGTCGATGATTACAGGGGACATGGATTCCTTCACAATGTTTCTGGAGACTATAAGTATTACCGCAATGAAGGAGCGGTCAAGATGCTTAGGAGAATATATGATAACGCCTCTTCCACTTTGTCGCCGATTCCTTCATCCTCTTCCCCTGATGAGGAAATCATGGCTTTTTTCAGTACAGTATCGAACCTGAACGATGGAGAAGTGGCTGGTTTTACCAGGAGTGTCGGTAGTGATGATTATGCCTCTCCATCTTTTGGAGATGGTGAGAATCCTACGGTCGTCGGGGTCTATGATACATTTTCATACATTACCAAAGGATGTCTCCGGGTCCGTAGTTACAAGCCTGACTATGGCCTGAAAGTATCTGATGGGACTAGGTCTGTCCATGTTCCCTCTATAACCCAGCTTCCTTCCGATGTGTTAAAAGCTTCATATGTCTGGAAGAGCGGTCACACCACCCTTTCTTTCGAGTTAGACTGGGATGCCATTGACAGATTGGAAGTGGCTGACGGATACAGTGGAAGGTGGCAGGGAGATTCCTTTACCTATGACTATTGTACTTTCAAGAATCTACCGTTTCGACCCACATCTACTTTCTCGGTATTCAGGGCCAAGGGGAAGTATAACGGATCGACTATTGATTCCAAAGTGGGAATAACATGGAGAAAACCTATAGTGTTCACCGACATCTATGACGGATTCTCCACCACTGTGTCCGATGTGGACAATGGATTCGTCCTTTTTGATGGCCTGGGAGGGACATTCAGCTACGATTCTTCAGGCGATGATGCCGACGGTAACGGAAGTGCCTATCTTTTCGGTCAGGAAATATCGAAGTCCGAAGAGAAGTAGGGGAAATAACGGAATAATTGTTTAATTTAGCGCCATGAGAAGGATGATGACCCTGTTCATGGCGCTTTCTGCCATGCTTTCCTGCCAGGTTTCACTGGGACAGATATATATTACCACCGAGGCGGACAAATCAAAGGCCGGAGAGGTGATGAAGGTCTTGTCCAAGGCATGCGAAGACGCGTCTGTTACAGAAAGGAATCTTTCAGTTTCAGAGTTGATGGTGATAGCAGCCAAGGAGATGCTGGGTACTCCTTATGTAGCAGGGACCCTGGAGGAAGATCCCCTTAAAGAACAGCTACGGATTTATCTCACAAAGACAGATTGCATACTTTTCGTTGAGACCTGCCTGAATCTTGCGAGAACCGTAAAGGATGGCTCAACGGCCTTTGATGATTTCGCTACCAGGACAGCACTCAGCCGTTATCGCTGTAAACCGCCCTATACCTATGGGGATAGAATCCATTATACTACTGAGTGGATACGTCGCCAGAAAGATGTGCTCAAAGACATCACTATGGAACTTGGTGGGGAAGTTAACGATCATCCCATCCATTTCATGTCCTCCAATCCAAAGAGTTACAAGCAATTAGCAGATGCTTCCAACATTCCGAGGGCAGCCCTTGACCTAAGGAAGATCGAGAAAGTTGAGGCCGCCCTGAACAAGGAGCCCATGACATTCATCCCCAAGGCAAAGGTTGCAACGGCTGTCCGTGGAATTAAAACAGGAGACATAATCTGTTATGTCTCCAATGTAAGGGGACTTGACATCGCCCACGTGGCCATAGCCCTTGTCGAAGGGGATAGGGTGGGCTTTATCCATGCTTCCCAGGTAGACGGAAAGGTGGAAATCGACAAGCAGACGATAGCTGAATACGTCGGCTCGCGTTCCCACCTTTCAGGAATCAAGGTCGTGAGACCCCTGTAGGTTTTACCTTCTCTTGAAGAGACCTCCCAGTACGCTGGTAACTACACTCTTGCCGATACCTGAGCCTCCGAGGGCAATCAGGATATCATTCATGTCAACCTTGCCGTCACCGTTCTGATCCTTGAACACTTTGGTGACTCCTCCAAGGATGTTGGGGATAAGTTTTGTGAGGGCGGTTCCAAGGACAGCTCCAAGTCCGAGCTTCTTAAGGACGTTGGTGTTGAACAGGTTGCCAGCCAACTGTGTGACAGGGCTGCTCTCAACAGGTGTCTTGCCTCCGAAGAGATCCTTGATGATGTTGATTCCACCTGCCTTGGTAGCAGTCTGGGTAAGGCTTCCGAGAATTGAATCTGAAAGGCCTCCGAGAACCTGGTTCTTCAGTGCGGCAGGAATCTCAAGTCCGCCTGCGGCAGAGTTGACCTGCTGCTTGATGATGTCATTAAGTGAGAAAGCCATTGTGTTATGAATTTTGGTGTTAAACAACAATCATGTCGGTACGTTCCTTACAAATTTACAATTTTCCTTGAATATCCTGCAATTATGATAGAAAATTAAATTCGTATATTTGTATATCAATTGACCACGAATCATGAACAAGGAAAAAATGACCAATTACAGGTGGGTGATTTGCGCGATGATCTTCTTCGCCACCACGGTCAACTATCTGGACCGTCAGGTTCTCTCGCTTACCTGGGATGAATTCATCAAGCCCGAATTTCACTGGAATGAAATCAATTACGGTAACATCACGGCTGTCTTTGCGATTGTGTACGCCTTTGCACAGCTTTTTGCCGGAAGGATAGTCGACAGGCTTGGAACCAAGAGGGGCTACACAGTCTCCATAGCAGTCTGGTCACTCGGAGCCTGCCTCCATGCTATCTGCGGAGTTGCGACTGAGGCCCATGTCGGAGCCTCTTCAAGGATGGAGCTTATCCAGGCGACCGGTGATGCCGCGATTGTAATCTCTACATTCAGTGTTTACATGTTCATGATAGCCAGGGCTATCCTGGCTTTGGGAGAGGGAGGTAACTTCCCGTCGGCAATCAAGGCGACAGCTGAGTATTTTCCGAAGAAAGACAGGGCATTCGCCACTTCGATTTTCAATTCCGGTTCATCCATCGGCGCCCTGGTTGCTCCTCTTTCGATCCCTCTGATCGCTGCCAAGTGGGGATGGGAGATGGCTTTCCTGATCATCGGTGCCTTGGGATTCATCTGGATGGGTTTCTGGATCTTCATGTACAAGAAGCCTTCAGAGAACAGGAAGGTCAATGCCGCCGAGTTGGCCTATATTGAGCAGGATGCGGCTGCCGACGCGGAATTCGCCAAGAAACCTATTGAAGGAACATCTGCTTCTGAAGATAAGATGTCCCTTGGAAAGGTTCTCAGGCATAAAGAAGCCTGGGCGTTCATCCTGGCTCGTTTCATTACTGACGGAGTGTGGTGGTTCTTCCTTTTCTGGACGCCTTCCTACCTCAACACCCAGTTCGGAATAAAGACTTCAGATCCTTTGGGAATAGCATTGATCTTCGTCCTTTACCTGATCACCATGCTATCCATTTTCGGAGGAAAGCTTCCTACCATATTCATGAACAGGACGGGGAAGGATCCTTATACCAGCAGGACGAGGGCTATGCTGATCTTTGCTTTCATCCCGCTCGTGGTCCTTTTCGCCCAACCACTTGGTAACATTTCTCCTTGGCTTCCGGTTATCTGTATCGGACTTGCCGGAGCAGCACATCAGAGCTGGTCAGCCAATCTTTATACCGTAGGTACAGACCTCTTCCCAAAGAAGGCAGCTGCCACCATCACTGGAGTTTGCGGAATGGCGGCCGGTATAAGTTCCTTCCTTTTCCAGCAAGTGGCAGGCCACCTGTTCGTCTATGCCGGGGAAAGCAATATGCATTTCATGGGATTTGAGGGGAAGCCGGCAGGATATTTCGTAATGTTCTGTTACTGCGCTGTGGCCTATCTTATCGGTTGGGTAGTAATGAAAATGCTCGCACCGAAGTACGAGCCTATTTCTGAATAGTATTTCCTTACTTTTAGAGGTAAAGGTCGAAGTAGTCAGTTACCTTGTCCATCAGGTGGATCCTCCATCTGCCTCCTACGTTATGCTCTGAGCGGGGGTAGGGGAAGTAATCCAGTTGGGTGTTGTTCTCTATGCACTTCTGGACGAAACTGAGGCTGTGCTCCCACACTACGGTGTTGTCGATGGCTCCCTGGCAAATCAGGAGTTTGCCCTTGAGATTGCCGGCATTTTCAATCAGGCTGGTCTGCTTGAAGCCTTCAGGATTGGTTTCAGGAGTGTCCATGTAGCGCTCCCCGTACATGACTTCATACCATTTCCAGTCTATAACAGGTCCGCCGGCTACTCCTACCTTGAAGGTTTCTGGGTAGTGGGTCATGAGGGAAATCGTCATGAAGCCTCCATAACTCCAGCCGTGTACTCCGATCCTTTCAGAATCCACGAAAGGAAGGGACTTGAGCATGTTGATTCCGACCATCTGGTCAGCCATCTCATTCTGGCCGCAATGCCTGTGGATGGCCTTCTCAAACTCTGCACCGCGGTTCTGGGTACCCCGGTTGTCCTGGATGTAGACAACACATCCCTTCTGGGCCATAAGGAGTTCCCACATGCTGATTCCTCCGAGCCAGCTGTCCTTTACAAGTTGGGAATGAGGACCTCCATAGACGTAGAGGAGGACAGGATACTTCTTGGCCGGATCGAAGTCGGCGGGGAGGAAGAGACGGTACCAGTTGTCATACTTCCCATCTGCGCTTTTTACGGTTCCGAGCATGATCTTTCCGGTCTTGAAGGCCTTGAGTGGATCCTCGGCACGGCCTATCTCACGAAGGAACTTTCCGTCCGTGGTCTTTACCTGGGTAACTGAAGGAACGTTGAAACTGCTGTACCTGTCAATGAATTTCTTGCAGTCTTCACTGAGAGTTACGCTATGCCATCCTTCCTCTGAAGTGAGCCTGACGGGCTTTCCGAACTTGGCTTTGGGCAGGGATTCTATTCCACGGCGGGATTTCAAGCCTGTTACGGCAATCTTGAACAGGTGATTCTCAACAGGGGAGACTTCTGCGGAAGTGTAGAAGACATTGGTTCCGTCATTTGTGACGTATGCCACGTCTGCATCCACGGAAGTGAGGCGCCTTACGGTTCCAAGGGTGTCGCAGAGATAGAGGTTGCGATAACCGTCACGTACATTGGACATGTAGATGAAGGTATAGCTGTCTTTCAGGAACCTGACCGGATCGGATGGCTCAACATAGCGGTCGTCGTCTTCGGTGAAGAGGGTACGGACAAAGGATCCGTCAGAAGCCCTGTACATGTTGAATTTCATGTGCTTCTGTGTCCTGTCAAGAACCTGGATGAAGACATATCTGTCGTCCGGAGACCAGCTGATGTTGCAGAGATAGCGGTCGTAGCCGAAATCGGTTACATCGCACCAGACAGTCTTTCCTGAAGCAAGGTCATATATTCCTAAAGTTATTTCCTCACTCTCCATTCCGTTCATCGGGTACTTGATGCTCTTCAATGTGCCGGTCCGTGTGCTGATGTCGAGGAGAGGGAAGTCGGTGACCCTGCTTTCATCTTTGCGGTAGAAAGCCAGTTTCGATCCTTCCGGAGACCAGAAAATGCCTCCATTGATTCCGAACTCGTTGCGGCTTACACTCTGGCCGTAGGTAATCTGGTCGTTCTCGCTTTCCGCCACACAGATCTCACTTCCATTGTTGATGTAAAGACTCTGTCCCTTTGTGAAGGCCGTGACACCATTCTTGTTCGGAATCGCTCCACGCATTCCACGCTGGGGACCTTGGGGCCCACGGGATGGGGCCTTGTACTCGACTTCCTTACCGGAGATCGCGTCATAGGCCTTGATCTCGCGTCCTTCCATGCAGAGATAGGTATTCGCGTCAATCCATGAGGCCATCACGGTCTGAGGCCTCGTCCCGATACCCATCACAGCCTCCTCCATGGTAAGCATGCGGCCTTCGTTGTTTTCTGGGTGTACTGCTACGACCCCAGTCTGCGCCAGTGCGGCCACCGGCAGGACGAGCGCGATTATTGAAATGATCCTTTTCATTATTCAGGTGATGTTACTGAGATTATCTTGTCAACGATATGCTTCTGCATCCCTCTCCAGGGGAGGGCACCAAGATACTCCTTGTAGTGGAGTTCGACGATTTTGCCGCTGCACCTCATCAGATCATTTGCTACTTCCTCGTCATCTACCGAGAAGTCGAAAATGTAGGACTGAATGGTGGCGTTCCCTCCGGTCTTGGGGGCTGATCCTTTGAATCCAGCCTGGATTATCTTTCCTTCATAGGTCTTCCAGACATAGCCCTTGTAGGTAAACTGGTTCAGTTCACCGGCCTTTACTCCGTCTCCGAAAACAAAGTAGAACCTGAAATACACAAAGACTCCGGCGGCCAGTACGATGGCCAGGAGCGTCCAGATAAGGATTTTCTTTCCTGTACTCATATTATCTATCGCTTATTTGATTTCGTTGCCGTTAAGTTCCCAACCCATTATGGTAGAGATACATGGTATCACTGTGTAGGCTATTTTCGTGTGACCACTGTAGTTTGGATGGCCGTCTGCTCCCATATCGGACTCTTCATTGTGGATCGATTTGGATAAGCCCAGGAAATGAAGGTTCTCGAAACCGGAGGTGTCGATTGCTTTCCTGATGTAGGTTTCCATCAATGGATCGTGTTTTGGGGCAATGCAAAGGATCGGGTGCTCCTTCCCGTAATTGTCCTTGATTTCTCCGATAAGCCGTGAATATTCCTTAACAAAAACCCTTTCGGCAGGTTGCATCCTGGTTGAGAAGTCATTGGTGCCAAGGTAGATAACCGTGATGTCTGGCCTCAGGGGAGTGGATTGTGCATCCCACATGAACTCATCATCCTGGTCGAAGGTCCTCAGATAATGCTCAGGCATGTGGCTCCCGGTAAGGTTCCCATTGTAGTTGCGGGTTATGCCCATCCCGGAGTGGGCAATGACAATCTGGTCCGCCCCGAAGTAGCGGGCAGTCTCGCATGCATAGGTGAGGTTCTGGTTCTCGGTCTCAGGGGAGAAACGGTCCTTATTGGTAGCCTCAGTCCCGTAACCACAGGTGTAGGAATCACCGATGAACTCTATCAGCCTTTCCTTTTTCAGGTCAGCTTGAAGGAACTGTCCGTCGGTAGTGAATCCGTGTATGGTGGTCCTTCCCTGGGAGCCTTCCGTCCGTTTCTGGATTATGACCTGATGAGGGATTCGCGAGGCCTTGCGATCCTTGACGTTGTAAAGGACTATGGTAGTGTCTTTGCCATGGACCCTGACCACCTTGTCAGCCTTCTCGCTCATGGGAGAATCTATCCAGACGTTATAGTAATTAGCGTTGGTGTCGGAGACCTTGAACGAGAGTATGCTTCCCTGGAACCTCACTTTGACATAGACTCCGGTCCAGTCGAAGGAGACGGAGCCATCTTTAACCATCGTTCTTCCTATGTATGTTATCTTCCCGTCAGAACCTTTGACGGTTTCGGCGGATAAGGTCAGGCAGAATGCCAGGAACAGCATTACAGCGGAGAGAGCTTTCTTCATTCCTGCAGTATTTATCCAGATAAAGTTACGTAAGTTTTTCGGTTCTGCAAAAAGTACTATCTTTGCGGGCGCATAACCGATTATGAGACGACTGATAACCATTTTCATAGTATTGTTAGTTCCATATTTCCTGCCAGCCCAGGATGAAGGACCGTTCAATGTGTATTTCAACTGGCACGCCGATGCCTCCGCTACCGTGACTCCCGGTCCTGTATCCTCCCGTTTCGAGAACAAGGAACTCCGTTTTGAGATCAAGGGAAACCTTACTGACAAACTGTTCTACCGTTTCCGTCAGCAGTTGACAAAACCGTTGACCGCCGGTACCCTGGACAGGTTTTCAAAGGGGACCGACCTGATGTACATGGGTTGGCATGCGAACGAGAAACTTTCCTTCATCATTGGAAAGCAATGCCAGAGTTTCGGAGGCTTTGAATATGAGTCGAATCCGATGTACATTTATGAGTACTCCGACTATCTGGAGAGGATGTCCATTTTCCATGCGGGAGTTACAATTGTCTGGAATCCGGTTGAGGACCAGGAACTTATAGCTATGGTCACCACTTCTTCCAACGACTATGTTGACAGCCCTGCCCCTTTTGAATATATTCTTGACTGGAACGCCAGGTCATGGGACGGTCTGCTCCTCAGCAGATGGGGAGTGGCGGCTGCCTCCATGTCGAAGGGTGCCTGGTCGAAGTTCATCATTGGAGGTGAAAAGCTCTGTCTTCCCAAGTTCCAGGTTTATGTCGACTTCATGGCTGCATGGGATGACGTCGACCGCTTGCATTATGCCTCCGAGGACGCAGCTGCTCTTTTTCCTGCATCCGGAATCTTACATAATGTAATCCAGAAGAGCCTGGTCTCAAAGGCGGAGTGGCAGTTCATGCCAGGGTGGAACCTATGGGCAAAGGGGATGTACGAAACTGTGAGTGTCAAGGACATCCCCAAATTGCACAACTACCGCAAGGCCCTAGGCTATATGAGCGGAATCGAATTCTATCCTTTCGAAGGACAGGACCTGCGGTTCTACCTTGCCTGGATAGGCAGGCATTTCTCCTTCTCTGCAGAATCCGGCCTTCCCGCCTATGACAAGAACAGGCTGGAACTCGGTCTTATGTACAGGCTGAAGGCCTTTTAACAGTAAATCCGGTAAACCCTACTTTGCCATCAACTGGGGCAGGAAGGTGCTGAACACCAGCACTATAAGGCCAATGACAAGCACGGCGACAGTCTTTTTCGAGACTCCTTTCCATTCCTTGAGTATGATACCCCAGACATTGGAGAAGGTGACGTTGAGCGCCATGAGGATGCACCAGCTGAATGTGATGAGTACAGGATAGTTGGTAAGGAATCCTTTTCCTAGACTGAGACCGAAGAACTGGCTGTACCAAAGGAGACCTGCGAGAGCGCAGAAGACAAGGTTGTTCGCCCAGAGCCTGCCCTTTCCGTAGTCGTTCCAGGTCTTGTTCTTGTTGTTCTGGAATAAGCAGTATGCCGCATTGGTGAGGAAGCCGCCAAAGGTAACCAGCATTGTCGCCGGGAGTGTCTGGAATATGGGTTTTGTGCCTTCAAGGAACAGGCCTTCTCCAAAACTGAGACCGATGTTGAAGCAGGCGCTCATGAAACCGGCAAGAAGGGCTACGAATATTCCTTTGCTGAAATTGAAATCCTTCACCGCCTTCTTCTTCTCTTCCTCCGGGAGGGCTGCGGACTTCATGGCTCCGGCGATGCCGATGATTGCGATTCCTATAAGGGTGACCACCACTCCAACGATCACGGCTGTAGTCAGGTCACTGGCATGGCCGGTGAATACCGGTCCGAGTATGGCACCAAGGCCCGAGCATGTGCCAAGGGCGATCGACTGGCCGAGGGCAACTCCCAGGTAGCGCATCGACAGGCCGAAGGTAAGTCCTCCCACACCCCATAGCATTCCGAAAAGAATAGTCATCCAAGCCGATTTCGGATTGGAATTAATCAAGGAAAGCAGGTCACCGAAACTGCCACCTGTCCCGGAAACTGACATGAGGGCTCCGATGAGAGGGAATAGCAGCCAGGCAAAGATTCCCTGGACTATCCAGTAGCTTTCCCAACTCCAGTCCTTGATCTTGTTGATCGGGACATAACTTGATGACTGGCAGAATGCGCCGATTGCGATGATGAGAAGACCGATTACTAGTTCCATTTGACAAAAAGAATTGTTAGAGTACGCTATATTAGTGAAAAATCATGAAAAAAGAAAATGGCGGAAGCTTAAACGCTTTCGCCATTCCTATGTCGTTGGCGCCTTGCGGCACCTTGTACTGGGTAGGAGAATCGAACTCCTATTGCAAGATTGAGAATCTTGAGTACTAACCGTTATACGAACCCAGCATTGTTCGGGATTGCAAAGATAGATAAAAAACTGAATCCCACAAAAAAAAAGTCGCAACCTTGTGCGACTTTTTTGTTCCTTCGATCCGCAGGAGTCTATTTCTTGCGGTCCTTGTATCTCTGATAGAATTTGTCAACGCGGCCGGCGGTGTCAACAAGCTTGACCTTGCCAGTGTAGAACGGATGAGAGGTGTTGGAGATCTCAACCTTTACAACCGGATACTCAACGCCGTCAACCATCAGAGTCTCTTTGGTCTCTGCGCAGGAACGGGTGATGAACACGGTTTCGTTTGACATATCCTTGAAAGCTACAAGGCGGTAGTTTTCGGGATGAAGTCCTTTTTTCATTGCTTTACGATTTAATTGTACAATATTTCGCTGTAAAAAGCCTGCAAAGATAAGGCTTTTCCTTTAAAAGACAAGCATATCTTATGAAAAAACTTATTTAATCCGGTATGGCTGGTCGTCATACAGAGTGTAACGCTTCGCCTTACGGATCCATTTCTGCTCTTCCAACTTGACGTGCTCCCTTACTTCCTGGTAGGAGATCCCGCCTTTTATGTAGCTCAGAATTACCGGATCTGAGAGTTTTTCCTCGAATCCGTCCAGAAGCTCGAATTGAGGGTATCTCTCAAGGAAATACCGGATCAACTGTATGGAGTGAAGGAGCGAGTGGTAATCAGCTCCCGGCTGGAGCATTATCTGGTAACCCTGGCACCTTTGTCCCTGATGCCTTCCTGCAGCGGGAGTGAAGGTACAAGGGCGCATCAGGACTCCGGCGGGGGCGGGTATTATCTCAAGGGTGCTGTGCTTAATGAACGGCGCTCCGAAATACTCATACGGTCGGGCAGTACCGATGGCGGGAGTGATGGTGGTGTTGTTCCACAGACCTCCCCCTGAGTACATCTGGCAGGTGAACATCCCAGGGATGTCCGAAGCGGGGGCTATGGTCCAAGGCAGGAGCTGCCGGGTGGAGTCATTTGCAAGGGCCGAGATGACATGGAGGGGGAATGATGCTCCTATTTCAGTATAGTAAAGGCTACACAGCTCCCCAAGGGTCAACCCGTGACGATGGGCGATTTTGGGAGTGTGGGCTTCCACCGGCCCGGACGGCATGGATCCTTCGACTATCCTTCCGGCCGGATTAATGTGGTCCACTATGTACAGGGCAGGGGAGGCATCGATTCCGGACAGGACTTCCATCAGTTGGAAAACGTCCTTTGAATAGTTGAAGTACCGTGAACCAGCATCCTGGATCTCCACCACGACAGCATCCAGGCCAGCAAGAGCCTCCCTGTCGAATGAAATGTGGTTAGTACCAGGAGTGAGTTCAGCTCCCATGGGGCTGAAGACTACCTCCAGATTGCCACGTTCACGGAAAAGGTCGTACATGTACCGCCCCCTGGCAGTGTCCCAGCAGTTCTGGGTGCAGAAGCATCCGACCCTGCCGCCCAGCAAGGCCTTGTCCAGCTGGTCTTCCAGCGCCGTCGTCCTGAAAGAGAACATCGCTAACCGTTAATGACTGATTCGGCGATAGAAATCACCTCTCCTGCGAGGGCTTCAGCTTCCTCCAGTGTCGGAGCTTCAGAGTAGATGCGGATGATGGGCTCTGTGTTCGAGCGTCTCAGGTGCACCCATTTGCGCTCGGCTTCGAAGCTTATCTTGACTCCGTCGATGTCGTTGACCTCCTCTGAAGCATAGACTCTTTTCATCTCATCCAGGATCTTGTCAATCAAACCCTTGTCAGATAGTTCAATCCTGTTCTTTGCGATGTGGTACTCCGGATAGGTCTTTTTCAATTCGCTAGCCTTCATCCTTTTATGTACCAGGTTCGAGAGGAAGAGTGCAACTCCCATCATAGCGTCCCTTCCATAATGAAGGGCGGGATAGATCACTCCTCCGTTGCCTTCTCCACCGATGAGGGCATTCTCCTTGTGCATCAAGGTTGTGACGTTCACTTCTCCCACTGCGGAAGCAAGGTACCTTCCTCCGAATTTCTCGGTTTCGTCTCGCAGGGCCCTGCTGCTTGAAAGGTTGGAGCAGGAGACTGCTGCGTAGGGATAAGTCACTTCTTCAAGGGAGATAGCCTCAGCCTCGGCAATCTTTGCTGCCCTCTCGAACAGGTAGGATGCGA
>JAEEGF011959066.1_pt1 | contig 15162 bp, 10 predicted proteins | sample 9134171 | NCBI WGS metagenome assembly JAEEGF01 (sample SAMN16246542, study PRJNA631951) | gut metagenome | biome: gut microbiome; feature: rumen; material: AP-attached | host: Bos | place: Iran: Karaj | collected 2018-10 | reverse complement strand
GTCATCATCAAAGATGCCGAACACCGTCGAGCCCGAACCTGACATTGCAGCATATTGAGCCCCAGCGTCTAGCAGACGGGCCTTGATGAGCCACAACTGCGGAATAGCGGCAAAGACGCTTGGCTCAAAATCGTTGGCCAACAGACCATCCCATGACGTGACAGGACGAGAGATGACATCAGCCAGGGATACGTCGGGAACTTGAGGGGAAACGCGGCTATAGGCCGTGCGGGTGTCCACACCGACTGGAGGCTTGACCAGCAACAATGTCTTTCCCTTGAGGTCTACCTCCACAGGATTGAGCACATGACCGATTCCGGTCGCCAGCATGGGTCGGTTGTAGATAAAGAATGCGCAGTCGGCCCCCAGCGTCACGGCATACCCGGCCAGTTCAGAATCAGAAAGGCCTAATCCGAACATCTTGTTGAGCATCACCAGCGCATGGGCTGCATCACTCGACCCGCCACCCAGTCCTGCTCCGTCGGGGATATGTTTGTAGAGATGCATGGCCACTGGCGGCAAGTCATAACGCTCCTCCAACATGCGATAGGCTTTCATCACCAGGTTTTTATCAAGTGGGCAATCCACACTGTTGCCATAACAGGTCAGCGAGGTTTCACCATCAGCAGGCACGATCTCGAGCACATCGGTCAGCGGTATCGGGTAAAACACAGTCTCGATGTTGTGGTAGCCGTCAGGGCGACGCTCCACAATATTCAAGCCCAAATTGATTTTGGCATTCGGGAAAGTAATCATGATAATATGATGTTACAAGATGGGGCTGATGAGGCGGACGATGGACTCAAGGGCTTTCTGCATTAACGGTCGTTTTTTCCACTTGCTCAGCAGCAGCCGTGTGCATTGCTCCATATCATCCTCAAAAACGCTTCTCATCTTCTGGTTAAATTTCTTGCTGTAAATCAACGCATTGAACTCAAAGTTATGTTCAAAACTGCGGAAGTCAAAGTTGGTGGAACCCGTGGTAACGAATTCATCGTCAACGATGACCACCTTGGCATGCATCACTGTCGGCTCATAAAAATAGATCTTGATGCCTGACTGCAGGCATTCCTTGATGTAGGAACCCGTGGCCAGACGCAGCATGACCGAGTCAGGGTAGCGAGGAATCATCAGCCGCACGTCAACCCCCGCAAGCGCGGCGCTCTGCAAAGCCTTGAGCAAGGAGTCACTGGGCAGGAAATAAGGTGTCTGGATATAGACATTGCGCTTGGCAAGAGTAATGGCTTTAAGGAACACAAACGAGATATTGTTCCATCGGCTGGTGGGTCCGCTGCCAACCATCTGCACGACATAGTCCTGACTCTCGGGAGGCGTGTCATAGCGCATGGTGGTTGATGTGAGCAGTTCACGCGTAGTGAAATTCCAGTCGATGGCAAACGAGTACTGCATAGCCGCCACCGCTTCACCGGTGATGCGCAGATGGGTATCACGCCAGGGTTTCCATTTCTTGTCACCCACAATATAGCGGTTGGCGATATTCATACCGCCCACATAGCCCACCTCGCCGTCGATGACCACAATCTTGCGGTGGTTGCGCCAATTGGCACGGAAAGCGAACTGGGTGAGCGTCAATTCAAGGAAGGGATGCACTTTGATTCCGGCATCGCGCATTTCCTTCAAGACGCGCGGGCGTGTATAGAACGAGCCGACGTAATCATAGAGCACCCTCACCTGAACACCCTCGCGAGCCTTGCGCACAAGTAAATCGACGAGCCGCTTACCCGACTCGTCCTTCTCAATGATGAAATACTGGACATGGATATAGCGCTTGGCTTGGGCAATATCCTGCAAAAGGGCCTCGAACTTGTCGCGTCCTGTCGTGAACACCTGGATGCCGTTACCCGTGAACAGATGAGGCTCAGTCAACTTATTGACCAGAGAGATGAGTTGATAACTGTCTTCACTCAAATCCTCCTCAATATCGACTTTCTTGGGGAAATCGTTCATGCGGCGCAACTCACGCAAGTCAGAGCGTGAGATGAGGCTTGTACCCTTGAGACTGCGACCGAAAAACAGGTAAATCACCAGTCCCAGGACCGGCAAGAGCAGCAGCACCAGCACCCATGCTATCGACTTAACAGGGTTGCGGTTCTCGCTGAGGATTACTACAATCACAGCAATCACCGAGAGTGCGTACAACACCAGAAGGATGTTGTAGACCACATCAGCGTATGGAAACAACTCTGCTAAAATCATCAGGTTATCGGTCTTTCAGGACATTTCTTCTCTTAAAAAAACAACAACGGACGTGACATCATCACGCCCATTTCACAAAAAGCCATAGGTCTCTTCCCTAAAGCGAACGTCACGCCGACATCAGCGCACCACCACCTTGCGAGACCACTGGTTGCCGCATCTCACGATATAGAACCCCTTGGGGAAGTCCAATGAGACACGCTGGTCAGCGCCCACGCGCACCACCTTGATAAGTTGGCCAGTGATGGAATAGACGTTGAAAACGGCGTCACTATTGCCTGCCGTGAAGACGATGCGCCCCTCAGCTCCCTGAGCGGCAGGTCCTGTCACAGCGGTCTCAACGCGCTGCGGCAAGACATTATCGGGCGCGGGAACAGCCTGGACTGCACCAATCGCCAATAAGCAGGCAAATATGTAGAGCACACGTCTCATCTTGCGTCTTCTTTTCGTTTCAATCTGCAAAGGTAGGCCGTTTTTGGGAAAAACTCAAACAATTTGCGATTTTTTTGCCCAAAACCCATTCATTAGACAACGAAAAGCCCTCAAGGTTTCATTCCTCACCCGCCATTTAACAAGAATTAATGGCTTCTCCCCTACCCGGCAATCCATCATGCCTGGCGGTCATTGCCAACGAACAGGCATCTCCGGTTGGGGTTCAATCGCCTTATCACAAATCCGCTACTTGCGGATGAGTTGGCCAATCTTGCTTGTCAACTTATCACCGAGCACGTTGCGTGCCATCTGCTTCAGCGAACCGGTTCCGTCGGCCAATGCGCAACGGAGCATATGAATGGCGTCACTCTCGTCGTCACTGTCAGTGAAGACCTCAAAAACGATGGGTTGATCCATCTGTCGGGAATCGAAGAAAGTATCACAAGCAGCCAAATACTCTTCCTTGTTAGTGGCACTGAGATAGGTATAACCCAGGTCCTGAGCATAATGCTTAACCAGATCATGGGATTTGTTGCCGAAGTGGCCGGCAGCAGCCATGAACGTGTCCCCATCTTCGCCAAACTTGGATGCGGGGTGGTCAGAGTTGTGGAATTCAGTACCGCGGCCGTTGTTGATGAGCATGATGCGCACATTCTTCCCGACGTGTCGGTTTCCCAATACGTTTAAATCATAGAAGAAAGCCAAATCGCCCACGACAGCAAAACACAACCTGTCAGGATTCACAAGCGATGCACCTATCAGGGTCGAGACATCACCGTCAATACCAAAGCCGCCCACATTGCATGCCGTTGTCACCCCCTTGGGCATGTCAAAATAGTTCCAACAACGCAGGGAATTTAAGATACCCACATGCAGTGTCGAGCCTTGAGGCACCTTTGATGCGCTGTGCTGGGCAATCCACACATTAGAAAACGGGAACTCAGGTAAAGCCTCCAATGCGGATTGATGGAATTTGCGGCACGTTTCTAAATAATCCGTGCGGGATTCATCGCTTGCGGCATAGTGGGAGAAGAACGTGAGTTCTTCCATCTCGAACACTTTGGTCAAGCGCTTGAAACGGTCACGCAGTTCACCATCAGGGCTGACGCGCCACAACACATCAGGAACGATCGTATCCATTGAGTAGTCTCCGCTCACCTCGCCGATGTGTATCATCAAGTTAGGTCGAATCGGCTCCTTGCCCCAATTGAACTGTGATGCCAACAACGTCGGATGAAACTCATACTGGCCATGGTAGCCGCTGGTGATATCACAGAACACCACAGCATTATGACTCGCACAAAACGCATCAACGGCCTGAGTGAGTTGCTCGCTGAACGGCTGATGAGCACCCACATAGACGCAAATCTTCCCCTCCTTGGGCAACTCAGGGAATTCATCGTGGGGCATGATGCGGGAAATCATTCGCACTGGGGGCAACTCACGCAACGAGAAATCCTGATTGTAAGCAGTCTCCAGGTTGATATGTACCGGGCCGCCGCCATGACGGCGCAGGGCAAGCAACGCCTTGTTGGCTTTGATTTCGCAATCCCATTCCTCGTCCTTGCTACGCACCATATTGAGCAGGATGCTCTCAACCACAGTGTCGGCCTGCTGTAACGAGCGGTCAATGACCTGGGGCACCAGATGCCCAACCTTGATGGGATTCTGAGTCGAAGTGACAGCAAGAATCGGCAATTTGCGGTAATGAGCCTCGGTCAATCCCGAGATATAGTTTCTCGAAGCGGTCGCTCCGGTGCATGTCAGCACCACAGGCTCACCGCTCTCGCTCGCGATTCCGCATGCCAGATAAGCAGCCGAACGCTCGTCCACCGACGAGAACACCTTGAAATAAGGGTCAAACTGGACACTGGCGACAAAATTGATGTTCGTTGTACCCGGCGAAGCAATCACATAGCGAATGCCGTGGGCTTTAAGCAATGCAACCAGAATCTGTACATTGCGCTCTGCAGAATAGAATTTATCCATAATCAAGCCATTGATCGTTTAATATTCATCGCTCAAAATACCGGAGCCGCCAGTAATCATTACGGTATCGCCAACAATACTGGTGCCCAGATTACTTGCCAAGAACACCGCCAAATTGGCTATTTCTTCAGGAGTCTCGGCCCTGCGCAAGGGGTTATAATACGCCAAGTTGTCGGTGTCTTTAACAAAGGAAGAAGCCATCGGCGTCATCGTTACGCCTGGAGCCAAACCATTAACAGTAATCCCTTGTGGGGCTAACCGTTGAGCAAATCCCAGAGTCATACCGTTCATGGCACGCTTCGATAACTGGTAAGGTCCCCAAGCCGGTCTCATTGAGGATGAAGAACTCACGTTGAGGATGTGCCCATTAATACCATGCTGTATCATGTGTTTTGCGACAGTCTGACACATAAAATAAGCAGCCTTCAAATTGGTGTTCATCACTAAGTCAAAGTTCTCAGGGGTTTTCTCAAGCCACCCCTCTTTGTCCAATACGCCAGCGCTATTGACCAGGATGTCTATCTTGTTATCTTGAAGAAAAGCATTAACAGCCTGTATCATAGCCGTTGTATCAGTCAAGTCCATTATGAGAATGCCGCATTTAAGTTCATCTGCAACATTCTTCGCTTTTATTGGGTCACGACCTATAACAGTCACTGTCGCACCACAAGCAATCATCTTTTTGGCAATAGCAAGCCCAATTCCACTTGTGCCACCAGTGATAAGGGCATGTTTGCCCTCTAAAATGTGGCCAAAGTCAACGTCATTAATGAGGACAGCACTTTTCTTATTATTCATCGAATAATAGGCGGCTTCATTCACTCCTAAAACCCGTGAAAGGAATCTCTTTATATAACTCATAATTCTATGATTTGACGGATTAGAATAAACGCATCATTACCCACGAATGAACTTTCTGAACATTTGCTTCGAACTGGTGCGTTCAATAGGCAGCATACCCAACCAATAAACCACGATGCCGCTGGATACAAAACTCAACAGGCAGACCACCACGCACCTCAATACAGAAGGCGGCATGAGAAGACAAACGACCAGTGGCGGAGCAATTGCCACTAAACAAACAACCATGCATCTCAAGACAACGTCCTTGACATATTTTATCCATGGCAATTGAATCAAATCTTTTACCAGGTATATACGCACGAAAACCAAAATGCAATATATGGCGCAGAAGATGATGTAGGACCATATGGGATCTCCGCCCAGTTCAAACGCCAGCCATGTCAGAGGAAAGACCCAAACGCCCCACAAGGTGATAACTATTTGATATTTCTTAATCTTGCCTGTGGCCAACTGGGCTGTGACCAGCGTATTCCCCAACACCGTGAACATTGCCGCCAAAAAAGTCAGTCTAACAAATATCACGGCATAATCAGGTACAATACCCAGCCACAACGACAACAATTTTCTGGTTTCCAAACAACAAGGAATCGCAAAAAACATCATCAGGAAAAAAGAGAACTTGGCGCCACGGCACACAAGCAAATGCATATTCTTCAAGTCTCCAGCCGCATAGGACTTAGTGATCTGGGGATTCAGCGCAGTCATAAAATTATTAACAAACTGCGTCACTATGCCCTCAACTTGAGTGGCAATTCCCCTTGCAGCATTCACCGTAACCCCAAAGAAGATGTTAATGAGGATATTAACTCCATGGGTGTTCAATATCCATGCGCTATTGCCGAAAAAGTTCCATCCGGCAAACTTTGTCATCTCCTTTATAAGAGGCACATCATGAACAAAATGATACTTACATTCAGCGAAATGCTTTCGGCAATATAAGATATAAATGTATCGGATGGTTATTGCCACACACAACAACAGGATTGCATAAGTCTTGAGTTTATCCATTGGCGACCAATACAAGGCAAAAACGATGGCCAACTTGAGTATAGCCTCAAGAATGCTCATGTAAGCAAATACGCTCATCTTTTCATGGGAAATGATAGAGGCATTGTAAGGCACACTTATCAGTCCTATTGCAAAGGTCATGATGCTGCATGCCAGCACCCAATTGGCTGCCGACATGCGTCCATCGGGGATATTCATCTTGTAGTTGAGGAACCACCATCCGACAATACCACCCACAATTGCCACCACTGCTGCTATCGAAAACTGAACATTCAAAGAAGTGGAAAAAACGGCCTGAAGCCGCTCCTTGTTACCACGTCCCAACTCAAAAGTGAGATACCTGCTCACCGCGGTGGACAACGAACTCGAAAGGATGGCAAACATTGACACTACACCAGCCACCGCGTGATACACACCATAATCCGACACTCCCAGTACCTTTAAGATAACCCTGCTGGTGTACAAGCCGATGAGGGTCATCAGGATCATGCGCAGGTACAACAACATCGTGTTCCTGGCAATGCGGTGGCTATTGGCCTTAAAGCCTTCTGATTGGTTGTTGTTCAACTCCATTCTAGCCTATCAATTACCAAACACACGCAATTATCAATTAGTGGATTCACGCTTAAACCCAATTAAAGATGGTGTATATCTCCTAAGTTTTTCGGACAACAATAAAATCAACGGAACTGAAATAGTGAAGTAAATTGACGTTTGAAGTGTCGCATTATTAATTGATAACTTCTCAAAAATAATAAAGAAAACATCTTGAAACAAGCGGTGAAAACCTAATACACAAAGACTATATGTGCCACACCTCAATAGAAATGTTTTTACTGGATTAGCGACACTTTGCTGACAATAACATCTCACAATAAGATACAATGAGACTATTATCGGCAATGATAAAAACGGACACCATATGGGAAATGTATTCGTCTTGAAGTCAATTCCAGGTTTAATCCATATAGTAGCACACATCAACAAAACGAATAATACCGCTGAAATCTTCTCAATACCCACCTTATGATGTTTATATGAAACTGACTTCAACGCAGCACCTGCATGATAGAACAGCAATACAGAAATCGAAGTGTCAATAAAGAATGGTATATTGATGTATCGTTGCAGTAAATACCCTCCCAAGTAGGACAATCCCACGACAATATGCAACACATTATGATTCAATAAACGAGTCAATAAATTGTACAGATTTCCTATAAAGAAAAGAACAATTAGAAACCAGATTGACCGATAAAGAAGGAAACATCTTTCATCAAGAGGAACGATTTCTTTTATTGTTTTGGAGATTGATTCCGTAAAACTTGATGTCGCAACAATATTCAGACTTGATACAAATAATACATTCAAAAGGACAAAAAACAGCCAAGGAACGATCAAGCGAGAAAAAGTCTTTTTGACATACAAAAGAGGAGGCTGGCTATGATAAAAGAATCCAGAAACCATGAAGAACAATGGCATGTGAAAACTATAAATCATATAGTGGAGCGGGGCGCTAATTCTTGAATGACCCAATACAACCAATAAAATGCCGATGCCCTTTAACAGATCAAATTCTTCTAAGCGTTTCGCCATAACTGCTCAATCACTAAATTTGATTATGATTTGGCCTTTATCAATCTTTTCATCATCATCACACTGCCAGAAAACTCCTTAAGATTTCTGAACATCAACCATATTAACAAGTTAGGAACAATCAGGCAGACTACTGCTCTCAATACCAAATTCAACAAGCCCTCGCCTGGCAACAGATTGCATATGCAGGCTGTTACTGCACAAATCGCAATCGTAAGGAAAAGATAATAGATATTCCTCTTGATATAATCCCACTGGCGCTGATGCTTGAAATAATACCTATACAGCACCCATGATGCCCAAATCGAATTGATAAATACCAGACAAAAGATTGAACCGCCGAGAGCTCCAGCGACCCCGAAATAACGTATAATGGATAAGTTAAGTACGGTTTTCACAACGGCCTCGGTAATTGGGCGGTACTTATCTTGCCACCATAGCCCAGTTGCTTGTCTGTAAGTAGAACAGATATCTCCAAGTTTGTGACAAAGAAAAGACAGGCAGAATAAACACAATTCAATTTCTCCAAGTAAGTAACCGTCCCCAACCCATATGCGAATAAATGGCTGAAACATTACGTAGAGGCATACAGTGCACCAGATTGATATCCACATGTAAATCAATTGGATCTTATTGAAATCCCCATAGTTTTTCTCCTCTGTCTCTGTCGCAATCGAATTACCAATACTTGCCGTGATGCTCGATCTTGCCAGCACAAGAAAAGCCGTGAGAGTATTAATGATAAACATGTAGTTGTTATATTTGCCAAGAATGCTTAGGCCTATAAATGCCGAAATGAATATACCATCTATCGCATCCCTGAAAACATAACAAATCCTATAAACAAACAACCCAGCGATTCGCTTCTTGATATCAGTCAGCATTCCTTTTTCAAGTGTACCGACACACTTGTATTGGGGATACTTTTTATTAACTACATGATTTGTTATTAAATTAGAGGCTAAGGTCGAAACAATGAACAAACTGCAGTATGCGTAATAATTCTGCCAAATCAACAGGATCGCAATTTGACAAATATTCGAAACAATACCTAAAACGATGCCAATTGTACTAGTGATATCGGACCTTTGATTAGCAGTCAACAATGAACCTTTGTAAGCATATAGGAAATAACTTAAAACCGTTTTGGTCAGGGTCAGAACATAAATAACATAAATATTGATATCCTTAGGAACTTCGCCTTTTATCAAATAGGGCAAAAAGAACATCACAATAATCCCACCAAGCAATATCACACTGCCAATAATGCGGTAGAATTTCCTATACAAGTTCAAAAGAGCACACACTGTGGCCGTGTCGTTCTCGGCTATCGGCTTATACATACTGAAGACCATAGCCGCACCAACACCCAGTTCAGCAAGAATCAAAAAATCAAGAGTAGAGGCAAAGAGACTATTTAACCCCAGATATAAAACGCCAAAAGTATAAATAAAGACAGTTCTACTTATGAATTGTAGAACCATGATGATAACTTTATTCATCATCGCCCAGAATAGGTTTCGCCTAGCGTTTTTTGACCTGGAATCAGCCATACTTAATCCTGTTCTATTGCCTTAATAGCATTATAAATGCGTTCGCAGTTTTTTTTATCATGTGTTGGGAAGAATCTGTCACAACGCTCTAGATAGAATTCACTGTTGACAAACTTCTCCCCATCATAAAACCCTTTGAGTGAATCAATCAAAGCCTCTTGTGTTTCCGCTACGGGTCCCATACCATCACGATTGTAACTGAAATAGCCTTCAGAGAAATGCTTTTTCCTGAATTCTTCTACGTCAAACTGATAAAAAATCATCGGTTTCTTCATGTAAGCGACATCAAAGAAAACACTCGAGTAATCAGTTATCAATAAACTAGTGGACATCAATAACTCATGAACCGTAATTGAATCATCTGCGATTTCAACTCTCGAGTCCACATCATTGAATAAATGCAGATAATGCCTGAACTGGGCATGCATGTAAAACTTCACCGTATAACCAGCCTGATCAATAAAGTCAAGCAACGCTTTGTTCTGCAACAAAGAATGCAAGTGCTGGTAGAAGGACGATTGGATAAACCGTTGTTCGTTCTCTTGAGCCGTTTTATTATAGAGATCGATATAGCTACGCCACGTCGGCATGATGAGCACAAAGCGTCCGTCACTCTACCACTCTAACAAATCATCAAACCGGGCAAATCCCGTATACTGCACATAGCCCTCAGGATAACCACCATTCTGATTGATAAAATCATATTCCGGCTTAGCGCCACAGATAAAGATACGAGCCCGCTGAATATCATAACGATGATAACCTATCCCATCTTTTGAGATTCCATGACGCAAATAGACTATTTGGGGATGATGGGATGATAATTTCTCATAATAATAGCAAATGCGGTGGCTAGGTCTGGGGGAGGCAAACATTGTTTTAATCAGTTTCGTTGAAGACAGATAGATGATAAAATGCCTGATTGAGCCCCACTCAACGATACTATCGTCTTTGCCACAAGATTCTTCTTTTGTCTTTTTTGCTTCCTTACCTAATGCAAAATAAACTTTCTGCTCAGGATGATTGGTTTTTAACCACTGGTAGAAAATCCAACCATTATCTTCGGCAGAATCCATTCTTTCGCTCATCAACCAACATCCCGAATACTTTTTAGATTTAACTAAATATAGCAGAAGGGATATCAGTAGTTTAAAAAGATCCCGGAAATCCGCAAAAGATAACTTATCTATGTCTTTTATCTTCATTTCACATTAAAATAATGTTTGTACCAAGCGACGAACTGTTCGATTCCTTCCTCCAACCTTATTCGAGGCTTATACCCCACTTCATTCTCAAGGAGAGTGGTATCGGAATTGGTCATATATACGTCTCCAGGCTGCATGGGCAGGTAATTGATTATGGCCTTCTTGCCAATCGCCTGTTCCATCTGTGAAACAAAATCCATCAACTTTACGGGATGGCTGCAACCAATGTTATAGATTTTTGCAGGAACTTCCTGGGCCGCTGGTTGGATTTCGGATTCCATCACAAGCACTGTACCGTTGACAATGTCATCAATAAACGTGAAATCCCTTATCATGTCCCCGTTATTGAATACATTAATCGGTTTTCCCGAACATATTGCATTAGCAAACAGAACCGGGGCCATATCAGGGCGTCCCCAGGGACCATATACCGTGAAATACCTGAGCCCTGTCGTTCTAATTCCATACAATCTGCTATAGGAGAAGGCCATCAATTCATTGCTCTTCTTGGTCGCCGCATACATGCTGACGGGGCGGTCAACTTTTTCGGACTCATGGAACGGGGCGTCTTCATTCATGCCATATACCGAACTGGATGAAGCATAAACGAGATGCTTAACAGGATTATATCGGCAACACTCCAGTACATTAAGGAATCCGTTTATATTACTTTCAACATATGCCCAAGGGTTCTTGATAGAATACCTAACACCCGCCTGTGCTGCCAAATTAATGACATAATCAAATTGTTGAGAAGCGAACAGATCAGGCAAAAGGGCCCTGTCAGTAATATCCATTCGAATAAAACTCAAATCTGGATATATGCTGCTCTTAACCAACTGGCCATATGTGAAGTTTTCAAACGAGACCTCGACATCTGGACCCGTCTCGGGGATTACTGTTTCCTCAATCTCATCGTTCTTTGGACAAACTCCAAAATCAGCCAACCGGGATCTCTTTAGCCTAGGATCATAATAACTATTGATGTTGTCAACACCAACAACCTCATAACCTCTCTCAGCAAGTTGTTTCACCAATGCTGAGCCAATAAAACCAGCAGCACCTGTCACTAAGACTTTTTCCTTCATTGCTGATGCAATAATAAACTAAACAAAATAATCCAGTTACTCCAAGTTATGCTTTTCTGATACTCTCTACTATGAAACAAATTCTGTATGTATCTGTTTCTGCCCTATCGGGATAAGGAAGGGTTGAAGAATTCAAGGGCGGCGGCAACCATGGCGCGCTTGCGGTCATTAGGTGCGATGGTCCAAGTGCTCACGATGGAAAGAGCGTCCTCTCGTAACCCGGGTTCCCTGGTAGCGGCAAACATGAAGGCCAGTTGCCAAGCCCGCTGGGTTTCGCTTTTCACCTTTGTCAGCAACTCGCGGCACTTCTCGCGCCACTTGGCGGCTTGGAAGCCGTTCCGCAAGGCAACATAACTCATGAGCATCAGCGTGGCATGCTGACTGGCAAGGTTGACCGTGGCTGGCATGAGGGCCTCATAACGTCCTGTGAATATCGTCATCGCAGCAAGGTCTTCAGTTGTTAGACCGTCCTCTTTATCCGAACCATACAGATGCTTGAGTGCCTGCATGGCACGGGGAAGATGGGCCTCGAACTGACGGTAAGGATGCCGATTGCCTTTGCCGAACTCAAGGATGCGGATATACTGAGGCTTAATGTCTGGTGTTGCGACAATGAAGAGGTCACCGATAGCCATCATCACCTTGCCTCCGTTCCGACCCTGGCTGCACTGCAGCGTGCCGCTCATCCCGTCGAAATCACCGCCGACAATTTCAACCTTATCACCTTCTTCCAGATCCACCATGCCGATGGGATAGCACGGCAGTTCATTGGCATAAGCCCTTGCAATTGCCCTGAACATGTCCATGTCGTGATCACTGATGGTCATGAATTCATGCCTCCCTTCCTTATGGTCGGGATGTGGCAAAAGCCACATCGACTCCACCACCTGCTTGGCTTCCAGAATGTTTCTGTAAGTGTCCCTCATGAAGATGTAGTTACCGAGGAGTTTGCGACGCCTCATTCTGGCTTGCCCAAAGAGCGTTGACATTTCCACACAGATAGGCATGAAATACTCTACCGGATCATCACCACGACGCATCCTGGCCCCAGAGAGTTGTTCAAATTGTTTCTCCAGGTCATTGATGCCGTCACGGGCACTAAGGACATACCACTGCTTGCTGCTATCAGGACTCATGCGGTTCCCGCAAAAACAAAGTCGTGACAAGGAGGATATAATACCCTGTCACACAATAATTTAAGGCCAATTTGCTGGCCAACTTGGGAAAAACTTTCATTTTTTCCAATTATCTGATGTTTGGCTTAGGTCATTGCCAGAGGGCATGGCTTAAGCAGGGCAAAGGTAGTTACAGTCGGCGACATGGCAAAATATTTCAATGAAAATTTTCCCAAGTTGACTGTTTTGAAGCATTCCAATGTCTGTTCTGCGGGTGGAGCCTTGTTTTCTTGTCTTTTTCCTTAACAAACGGGGGATATGCCGGTTAATGGCATATCCCCCGTAGGTCTGCGTTAAAATGCTTCTTACATCAGGACTTATTTACCGCCAGTGAGAAGCAGGTCTATCAGGGTGGTTACGTCAGAGATGGTGATGGCGCCATCCGTGTCAATATCGGCCGCATCGAGGTTAATGCCATCGTCCGTGCCATTGAGCAGATAGTCAATGAGGGCCACAACGTCAGAGATATTAATCTCCCCGTCGCCATTCACGTCACCGATGGTGATAACAGGGCTACCGCCAAGCGTGACTTCCTTAGAACGGCTCCAGGTGCTCTCGGTGCCGTTCACATAGATTGATTTCACACGATACAGGTAAGTCAATCCAGGCATAAGACCATTCACGACATAGAACTTGTCAGGTGTGATGCCCTCAATGAGACGATAGGTGCCGTTGCCGGTCTCTACCGCTGCCCTCAATGAGAAGGGGGTGACATCGGTTATCTCACCGCCATAAATAGCGATACTTTGGATTTCGGGATAATAACCGGTGGTAATCCTGATATAGCCATCCTCACTGACGGGAAGAACCACCAGATAGGTATCAAGTTCCTTGGCAAGCCTGAGTTGCTGGGACTCCAGGTCAGTGGACACCGTCAACGTGGTGTTATTGCCATTGGTATAGGCTTTGGCCTTGATAACGACGCTGATGGTGGTAAAGCCCATCAGATCGCAGTTCGGAGTGAAGTAACAATTACGGTTAGCCCTAACGAAACCGCCATCCAGGTAGAAATAGTTACCCGTAAAGGTCCAGTCCTCGGGCAGATAATTGGCAGCATCCGAAGCATGGTTGGCTGTCTCATAGGGGACATCACTCCAATCGGCTTCGGTCAGCAGTACCACGTCGGGCTTGGTCATCACCTCAAGGGTATAACTGGTAACATTCTCGGCCGGTGTATTGTCGCTCCAATCGGCACGGAATGATGTTTCAGTCACCGTCGACGCGTCCAAATCCAGCATTACGGGACGATACAACTCATAATCGGAATGGCCGTTCAGGGCAATCTCGACATCGTCGGCACCAGGAGTGCTGATGGTGAGCGTAGCCGTGAAGTCACCCTCGGTCTTGGGTGAGTAGGTCACATTGATGGTCTCCTCCACCTTGCTGTTATCGCCAGGCGTCAAGGTCTGCTTGTCAACGCTGAACACATCATTCTCGTCATTGACCGTAATGGTCACGGCACCCTCAAGGTTGGCACCATTCACGTTGAAGGAGGCTGATGCGGTCTGGTTCTTAAAGCACGACATCGACAGTTCTTCCTGATCTACCTTGAGTTGCGGTGTGCGGACACCTGGCTGGATACCGATGACCATCTGCTGGTACTGGTTGAAAGTGGAACCGTCACCAGTAAATGAATTTAAAGCATAATAGTTATTGGAACTACCGCTCCAACCGAAGTTGACGTGGTACCTGTAGGAGTTGCCCGAAGTCTCATAACCGTCAACATTGAACGCATGTCCACCGCCAAAGAAACCGCCAGCGATGGCACAGAACACGATGGGACGTCCCTCATCGAGTTCTTCCCTGATCATGGCAGCCCATTCGGTATCATTGTATATAGTAGTGCCACCACTATAGGCTGTGGTCTTCTTTACCACGCGCACTGTCTCCTCATCATAACCGAAGAACTTGAATGCGTCGGCTATCAGCGACACACTGTCGGCATTCACTCCACTACCGCCGGCGGCCATGGTGCCATACTCCATACGCTCGGCCTGGCCGATATAACGCATCAGCGTTGCCACGGCAGTGCCTT
>JAEEGF010493624.1_pt1 | contig 15163 bp, 8 predicted proteins | sample 9134171 | NCBI WGS metagenome assembly JAEEGF01 (sample SAMN16246542, study PRJNA631951) | gut metagenome | biome: gut microbiome; feature: rumen; material: AP-attached | host: Bos | place: Iran: Karaj | collected 2018-10 | reverse complement strand
TGCGCGAGCTGCTCCGCATCTTCAATAACAAGACCATCGACGAGGTGGGCGGCGACATCATCGGGCGCATCTACGAGTATTTCCTCTCTAAGTTTGCCCGTGCCGTGGCCAGCGACGATGGCGTGTTCTTCACACCCAAGTCGTTGGTGAAGATGCTGGTGAATGTGCTTGAACCCAAGCAAGGCGTGATGCTTGACCCCGCTTGTGGTAGTGGTGGCATGTTTGTGCAGACGGGCGACTTCGTGAACCAAAACGGCATGAACGCCAACACGCAGATGACCTTCTTCGGCCAGGAGAAGGTGGAATACAACGCCCAACTCTGCCTGATGAACATGGCTGTACACGGACTGAACGGCAAGATAATCTCGGGCGACGAGGCCAACTCGTTCTACCATGATGCCCATAACCTTGCGGGTAAGTGCGACTATGTGATGGCCAATCCGCCCTTCAACGTGGATAAGGTGAAGTCCGAGTCGGCTTCGGCGGCTGGGCGTCTGCCTTTCGGATTGCCGGGCGTGAATGCCAAGACCAAGGAGGTGGGCAACGCCAACTACCTTTGGATCAGCTATTTCTATGCCTATCTCAACGACCATGGTCGTGCGGGCTTTGTGATGGCCAGCTCGGCTACCGACAGTGCCAATAAAGACCGCGACATCCGCGAGAAGCTCGTACGCACGGGCGATGTGGATGTGATGGTGAGCGTGGGCAACAACTTCTTTTATACCCTCTCGCTGCCTTGTTCGCTGTGGTTTTTTGACAGGAACAAGAACGCCGACATCCGCGACAAGGTTTTGTTTATCGATGCCCGCAACTACTACACCGTGGTCGACCGCACCTTGAACGAATGGACGGAGTGGCAGCTTCGCAACCTGCAGGCCATTGTGCATTTGTATCGGGGCGAGACCGAGAAATACAAGGCGCTTGTGGCTGATTACGACAAAGCCCTCAACGGACAAACCGTGGCTACCCTTGAGGAAGCCTTACAAAAACAGAAAGCCGAGGCCAAACAACTGATTGCCGATGCGCCGCGCAAGGACAAGAAACGCATCGAGGCCGAACAAAATGCGCTGATTGCCGAACTGGAAGACGTGCTCGAAACCGCCCGCCAGCGCGAATGGCTCGTGTCGAAATTTGGTGAGGATGGCACTTATCAAGATGTGTTAGGCCTCTGCAAGATGACCACCATCCAAGAGATAGAGGAGAAGAACTACTCGCTGACCCCTGGTGCCTACGTAGGTGTGGCTGAGCAGGAGGACGACGGCGTGGACTTCCACGAGCGCATGAACGAGATTCACGCGGAACTGGCACAACTGAACCAAGAGGCCAACGTGCTGATGGACGAAATACAAAAAGCTTGGGAGGAACTGAAATGAGCAAAATCTCTTTCCGTTTCTATAAGGACCATGAAGTGAGGGCCATTTGGGATGAGGAACCTTCCAAGTGGTGGTTTTCTGTGCTGGATGTTGTTGGTGCCATCAACGACCAAGCAGATTATCAGAAAAACCGCAACTATTGGAAATACCTTAAGACCAAGCTGCGCAAGGAGGGGAATGAGTTGGTTAGTGCCACTAACCAACTGAAGTTGACCGCTGCCGATGGCAAACGATACAATACCGACGTTTTGGACGCTGAAGGCATTACGATGTTGGCCAAATATACCAATAATCAACGTGCCATGGACTTCCTCGATTGGTTTACATACAGCGACAATACTATCGATGGGCAGAGCCGCAAGAAGGCTTATGCCTTTTGGGAGAGTAACCTTGTGGCTGACAAGGATGTGGGCAAGGTGAAATCGTTGCAGCAGATACACGCCTACCTCTTTGGCGGACTTTACGATTTTGCTGGAAAGATACGCACCAAAACTATATCGAAAGGCAATACCATCTTTTGCTTGGCGGAGCATCTGCACCAGTATTTGCAAACGGTGGAGAACATGCCTGACAACACTTTCGATGAGATTGTGGACAAGTACGTGGAGATGAATATGGCCCATCCTTTCATGGAGGGCAACGGACGCTCGACACGCATCTGGCTCGACCTCATATTGAAAAAACGACTCGGACGATGTGTCGACTGGAGCAAGATAGGCAAACGGGATTATCTGAACGCGATGATAGAAAGCGAGAAGGACAGCGGCAAGATACGCGCATTGCTGGGCCAGGCGCTGACCGACCGCATCGACGACCGCGAAATCTTCATGAAAGGCATAGACTATTCCTATTATTACGAACAAGAGGACGGAGTGGAGGTGATCAATGATGGAAAGGAGGACAAGGAATGAGCGAGTGGAAGAAATGTAAGATTGGAGAAATGGTCACTTTACGTCAGGGCTTTGCAATAAATGCGAAGTCGAAGCATTTTATTTCAAAAGAACCTACTTCTTTAGCTTTGCTTCGTATTGCAGATATGAAAAGTGGCTCTAGAGAAATTTACATAAAAGAAGATATCCCTCAAAGTTTTATTGCTAATCCTTGTGATATAATATATACAAGAACGGGAAATGTAGGTCTTGTATTTAGAAATAACTTCGGAGTGGTACACAACAATTGTTTTACGGTAACTCCAAATGATGAAAACGTCTTATCAAGAGATTTTCTCTTTTATTTATTACAAAGTCAATACTTTTTTGAAAAAGCCAATTCTTTAGCTAGAGGTGCTGCTCAACCAGACTTGCCCCATTCACTGTTTAATTCTATTGAGGTGGCCTATCCTTCATTAAATGATCAAATCCGCATCGCTACCATCCTTTCCCGCTACGACTCCTTGATAGAGAACTACCAGAAGCAGATAAAACTATTGGAGGAAGCGGCGCAGCGGCTCTACAAGGAATGGTTCGTGGAGTTGCGCTTCCCCGGGCATGAAAACACGAAGATGGTGGATGGCCTGCCGGAGGGGTGGGAGAGGAAGAAGTTGGGAGAATTAACAAGCAAATTTGCAACAGGATTAAATCCGCGTAAAAACTTTGTCCTGGGACACGGCAATAATTACTATGTCACTATAAAGAATATGTCTAATAATGATGTGGCTTTTGATGAAAAATGTGATAAAATCGATGACGAAGCATTAGAAAAGATAAATAAACGATCTGATTTACAAATGGGTGACTTGCTCTTCTCGGGTATTGGAACTATTGGTAGGGTCTATTTAATAGATAAGCCTGTAACAAACTGGAATATCAGTGAATCTGTTTTTACAATGCGGCCAAGGCCCAACATTCCATCTTCTTTCCTATATTTAGTTTTATTAGATAAGGAAATACAAGATTATTGTCAAAGTAACGCTCATGGATGTGCGCAAAAAGGCATTAGAATGGCAGACTTAAAAGCTTTTGAGGTGTTGGTTCCACCTCAGCCAATTTTAGATGCCTTTAACAATGTAACATCCAATCTTATCAAGCAAGTTAAATATAAATCATCTCAAATCCGCCTTCTTACCGAGGCCCGCGACCGTTTGCTGCCGAGGCTGATGGGAGGGGAGATGGAAGTGTAGAATGAAAAACGAAAGAAGATGACAATAGAAGAAATACAACAACTGATAAAAAACGGCGAAAGTCGCACTTTGGAGCTGAAAAAGACAACTGGTGAGCTGAAAGATGCCATGCACACAGCTTGCGCCTTTCTCAATACCGAAGGTGGATGGCTGATATTTGGCGTTTTGCCTCAGTCGCTTAAGATTGTCGGACAGCAAGTCACCGACAACACACAGCAGGAGTTGGCACAAGCATTGAGCCTTTTTGAGCCAGCCATAGATGTTCGTGTTGAATATATAGATATTCCTGACATTCCTGAACGGAAAGTCATTGCTGTCAACTTCGACGGTTGGGTGTGGGGTAAAAATCCATATACATACCATGGCTGTCCATACTACAAAGTGGAAAGCACAACAAGAGTTATGCCCCGCGATATGTTTGAAGAGAGGCTGAAAGCCGCCAAACCACATCAATTGTCATGGGAACGGTTATTGGTCGACGACTTCAACCTGACCGAATTGAACGAAAATCACATTCTTAATGCTGTCCGAATGGGTGTGCGTGGCGGGCGTATGCCAGCCAGTGCCTTGTCACTTTCTGTTGAAGACATGTTGACAAAATTCTCGTTGATGAAAAACGGCCAGTTGTTGCAGGCTGCTATTGCGTTATTTGCTCATAATGTTGAGGATTATCCTCAGTTGCTTCTTCGTATGGCACGTTTCAAGGGTGTCAATAAACAAGAGTTTATTGATAGCCAACGCGCTCGTGGAGATTTTTTTGACCTGCTTGACGCAGGTATGGATTTCTGTTTCAAACATCTCAACCTGCACGGCCGTGTTGTCGGCTTGCAACGTGACGAGAAACTTGAAATACCTATTGAAGCGCTGCGCGAAGCACTCATCAATGCACTATGTCATCGCTCTTACGATAGCATCTCAGGGTCTGTGAGCCTCGCCATTTATGATGACAGACTGGAAATAGAGAACCCTGGCCGTTTTCCCGTAGGAATCACTCCTGACAATATCGTATCGCTTCACGATTCGAGACCCTTCAATCCTTTGATTGCCGAAACACTTTATAAATGTACTTGGCTTGAGAGTTGGGGTTCAGGGGTGGGACGTATGAGAGATGCGTGTCTCAAACAACAGTTGGTTGCCCCTTTTTATGAATTAAGACCAAGCGGAATCGCCATTGTTTTTAAGCGGAATTTGTCGACACATGGCGAGATTGTTGGCGAGAATAGTGGCGAGAATTTACTAACTGAACGACAACAACTTATTTACAATTCCATGAAAGAGAATGGCGAGAATACCGCCAAGGATTTGGCGAGAATACTTGGACTTTCTCAAAGAACCGTTGAGCGAGAAATATCTTTCTTGCGTCACAATGGGTATATAGACAAGGATGGAACAAATAAAGGAGTCTGGATAATTTTAAAATAAGCATTATCATGCCAAACGACTACAGCGAAGACCAACTGATACAGCGCAGCACCGCCGATTTCATGGAAAAGGAACTTGGCTGGAAGAGCATCTATGCCTTCGACCAAGAAACCTTGGGCAAGGACGGCACATTGGGCCGCGCCACCTACCATGAGGTGCTGCTCATCCACCATTTCTGCAAGGCCCTCAAGGCCCTCAACCCTTGGCTCACCGAAAAGCAACTGCAAGAAGCCGTGGAGCGCATGACCGAGCGCATGAGCAGCCAAACGCTGATGCAAATCAACGAGCAGAAGTATCAGTATATCCGCGACGGCGTGCCCGTGACGCGCATCAAACCCAATGGAGAGACCGAAGAGGTGCGCGCCAAGGTCATCGACTTCAACGCGCCCGACAAGAACGAGTTCCTCTGCGTGCGCGAGCTGTGGGTGCATGGCAACCTCTATCGCCGCCGTGCCGACATCGTGGGTTTCGTCAATGGCATCCCCTTGCTTTTCATGGAACTGAAAAACCACGACGTGGAGGTGGTGGATGCTTTCAATATGAATTATCGCGACTACCTCGACACCATCCCGCAACTGTTCTATCACAACGCATTCATCATGTTCAGCAACGGCTTGGAGGCGCGGGTGGGCACCATCGACTCGAAATGGGAGTTTTTCCACGAGTGGAAACGCCTCAACGAGATGGAGGAGGGCAACATCGAACTGCCTACCATGCTTCGTGGCATCTGCAAGAAAGAGAACTTCCTCGACCTGCTGGAGAACTTCATCCTCTATGACCACTCGGGTGGCACCACGGTGAAGATTTTGGCCCGCAACCACCAATATCTCGGTGTGAACCAAGCCGTTGAGATGTATCGCAACCGCCAGTATCTCAACGGCAAGTTGGGCGTGTTTTGGCATACGCAAGGCAGCGGAAAGAGTTATTCAATGGTGTTCCTGTCGCAGAAGATACGCCGCAAGTTTGAAGGCTCGCCGACCATCGTCGTCCTCACGGACCGTGACGAGTTGAACAAACAAATCAGCGATACCTTCGAGAACTGCGGGCTGTTGGGCAAGGTGAAGGCCGAGAAATTCATCGCTTCGAGTGGCGAAGACCTGAAAGCCAAGCTGAGAGGCAATCCCTCCTTCATTTTCTCGCTCATACAGAAGTTCAACGACCCCCATGCCACGCCCATCCATCCCGACCACGACATCATCGTGATGAGCGACGAGGCGCACCGCACGCAAAACGGCATCTTTGCCGAAAACCTGATGCACCTGTTGCCTACGGCGCACCGCATCGGATTCACGGGCACGCCCTTGCTTTCCAACGACAACATCACTGCCCGTACCTTTGGCGGCTACGTCAGCATTTATGACTTCAAGCGCGCTGTGGACGACAAGGCCACCGTGCCTTTGTTCTACGAGAACCGTGGCGAGAAGCTGAAGGACCTGAAAAACCCTGAAATCAACGAGGAGATTGCCGCCGCCTTGGAGCAGGCCGGCGACATGGATGCCTCGCAGTTGGTCAAGCTGGAAAGGGAGTTTTCCAAGGAAGTCCACCTGCTGACCGCAAGATCCAGGCTACGCATCGTGGCACAAGACTTCGTGAAGCACTACAGCGACCTCTGGACTTCGGGCAAGGCCATGTTTGTATGCTACAACAAGGTGACCTGTGTGCGCATGTACGACTATGTCCAGGAATACTGGCAGCGCGAAATCAAGGCCTTGGAGCAGACCATTGCCGCCTGCACCTCACAGCAGGAAGTGCAAGAGCTGACGCGCAAGTTGGAATGGATGAAGGAAACCGAGATGGCTGTGGTCGTCTCGCAAGAGCAGAACGAGATTCAGACCTTCGAGAAGTGGGGTTTGGACATCAAGACGCACCGCGAGAAGATGGAGAAGCGTGAACTCGACAAAGAGTTTAAGGATAGTGACTCGAAGCTTCGTATCGTCTTTGTCTGCGCCATGTGGTTGACAGGTTTCGACGTGAAGACCTTGTCGTGCCTCTACATCGACAAGCCCATGAAGGCCCACACGCTGATGCAGACCATAGCCCGTGCCAACCGTGTAGCCGAGGGCAAGACCAACGGCCTCATCATCGACTACATGGGCATCGTGAAAGCCTTGCGGCAGGCCTTGGCCGACTATACCGCCAACCCCGAGGGTGGTACCAATGGCAATGACCCGACCCTCGACAAGCAGGAACTCATCAAGCATGTCGTGGAAACCATGGCTACGGCCACGGCATTCCTGAAAGAACATGGCTTTGAGTTAAAACAACTGATTGAAGCGGAAAGTTTCTATAAGCTCTCGTCGTTGAAAGAGGCCGCCAACGCCATGTGTGAGACCTTGGAAATCAGGAAGACCTACTGCACCTTTGCTACCACATTGCTGAAACTGTGGAAATACCTTGATAGTGAGGATATCACTCCAGAGATGAAACAACAAAAGGGTGCCATCGAAGCCATTTACAAGGAGTTGCAAAAGAAGCGTAAGCACGCCGACATCACCGACCTCAGCGTGACCATCAACGAGATTGTGAATGAGCATCTGGAAGTGGAAAACCTTACAATCTCTGAAGGTGACAGCCGTCGTTTCGACATCAGCGGCATCAATTTCGATTTGTTGAGAAGCGAGTTTGCCAGAAGCAAGGAGAAAAACCTAGTGATGAAGGACATTCAGGAGTTGTTGCAAGAGCGGATTGCAAAAATGATGGCTGCTAATCCTTCGCGTATTAACTTCTATGAACGCTACCAGCAAATCATCAAGGAATACAACCAAGAGCAGAACCGTGCCACAATTGAAAAGACTTTCGAGGAACTGATGAAGTTGTCGCACGACCTGACCGAGGAGGAAAAGCGCTATGTCAGGGAAGGCTTCGAAAACGATGAGCAGCTTTCGATGTATGATGTACTCTTCAAGGAAGACTTGACGAAGGAGGACATCAAGAAGCTGAAGACAGTGGCTGTGGACTTACTCGCCAAAATCAAGCAATTGTTGAAAGAGATGGACCATCCGTTCGACAAGGCTGAGACGCGCGCCATCATCAACGTGGCCATTCGTGACCTGTTGTATGAAGAGCTTCCATATAGTTATCCTGACGACAGCATCGCGTATTATCAAGGTGTGGTGTACGACTATGTCTATCGACAGTATGGAGGGGTGGCGTGATGATTGGAACGATGGTGCCTCCTGTGATAAAGTTCATGCTAAGTAAGTGTGCAGAACTTGGATTTGAGAAATTTGTAGAGAAACTAAAACCACGCATTTATAATCCAATTGATACAGCATATAATAAAGCGGTTTGTCGTTGGACAAAGAATGATAAGTGCAGATCCGAATTGGCTGTTTCTCAATTAAGTAACTTTAAAGAATTTGCCGAATATCTAAACCATGGAAATTCATTCAAGCAAGAATCCTTATTTGAATTCTTTCAACTGTTGGAGGAAGAGCTAAAAAAAGACAATGAGACATATTGCTATCTCCTAGACTTAAAAACAAATGGCATTGAGAAGAAAGTGGAGGATCTTGATGATAGATTAGGTAATGTAGTAGAGAAAGTCAGTCGGTTAGAGGATCAACTACAGGAACTTGCCATAAAACAAAACGACTATAGACTTATAGAATCAGCTAAAGCTAGTGTTAAACAAGTTGATGCGGTTAGTTATATTCCGAGGAAATGCGAGAAATTGTTTGATGAAAACAACTATCTTGATAAGTATTTGCATCCAGACAAATATCCTCAATATAGTTTAGTGGATTTTGTGTTAGGGAAAGCTGGCAAAGGAATCAAGAAGTTTTTACTAAGTGGCGATGCACAATCAGGAAAAACAACCGAGTTAAGGTACTTGTTCCATACAATGTTTGATAGCGGTTTGTATAGACTTTATTATCAAGAAATAAAGGGTTGGGAGTTTTCTTTACAAGATTTGACCGAAGTAGAACAACGTGAAACAATAGTAATAATCGATGCATTAGATGAAAAGTTTAATGATGATGAAAGGAATACTCTTTTTCAATGCATAAATAGTTATGCGAAAAGACATCCATTTTTGAAAATGGTAGTTTCTTGTAGGTCAAATTTTAAAGAGATCAACTATTTGGATGAGTTTTTGCAGCTTCAATTGTTGGATTTGAGTTGGGAAGAATCGAAGCAAATCATCTATGGGCAAAGTGATAATGCAGAGAAATTGATTAGTGAGATCGAGAATAAGGAGTTGCATGGATTGACCAGAACGCCGTTGTTTTTATTGTCATTAATCGATTGCTTTCAACAAAAAAAGTATATTCCAGACGACAAGTCTGAGCTTTATGATTACATTATCAATCGACAATTAGAGCGAGAAGACGCTAAGGGAATAGCAGCACACCCTCGTATGGTGAATCGGGGAAGAATTGCATTGGAAAGCATGGCGGTTGGATTGCAACTGATGGATAAAAATGCGTTTTCAGAGGAAGAGTTGTTGGATTTGTTTGATGATGAAAAACAATGGACGAGGATTCAACAATGTGGCTTGGTAGAGGGAGAAAACAATAGTTATTCCTTTGCTCATAATTCTTTTAAAGAGTATTTGGCTTCTCTTTTTCTTGATAAAGCAAAGAGCCTTGGTGAAATACAGAAATTGTGCTGTTTTAGCAACACAAAAACAATTAAACCGACTTGGTATAATGTGATTGTAATTTATTTGTCGAGGCTGTCTAAAGAAAATAATTTGTTTAATGAAATAGTCGGATGGTTGGAGAAAGATAATGAAGATTTGTTGTTGTATGTTGATCGTAGATTTATAGATGAAAACAAACGATGTGTTATTTTTATAAGTATTCTTGAAGAGTGCAAAAGGAAAGGGATGCTCTATGGTGCTAGAAATGAAGGTGTAGTTAAGGCATTGATGGGTTTTGGATACGGTAAGGATTCTGTCAACTATATTATTGGTGAATTGGAGCAGGTGACTGAGTATGATACTCGTGTTAGCAACCTACTTAGATGTGTTCAGTATATATGTTGGCCTTCCCTTGTTGCAGAGAATCCTCAAAATGCGTCAAAGCTTAAGACTTTGGTTTTTGAAATATTTAAACGCTTTTGTGGTGACAGAAATGCTTGGGCAATATGGGAACCTTTTGAAACCCCATATTTTTACAATCCTGATACTTGTGAAAGACTACTATCCATTGTGAGAGGCAGTGAACAACCCAATACTTTGAATTCGTTCATTAGGTTTGTGTATAATGCCGGATTGTCAAATGACTATGTTGATTTTATTACGGAAAAAAGTGAGTTTGTACATGATTATGATGACGATGGCGTCACTTGCGCAGTTTATCCTATTTGGATTAATGAATCTCTTAAGCGAGTTGATAGCAAGGAAGGGGTTATAAAAGTACTTAGTTTCTTGGAAAAAGGAATTAAGAACAGAGAAACAAGGTCTGACTTTGTAGTCAAACACAAAGGCGTAATTGACGCTGTTATTGTCCAAGCAGAAAGGTTGGTTCCCGAAGAAGAACTAACCAATATGTTGATTCGAATCTTTGAAGAGGGAGTCGATCCAATTACTTCATATGGTGAAATTTATGATTTTAATAAGCCTATTGTGAGCTATTTGGAAAAGCAAGGTTTGTCTGAACAATTGTTTTTTTATTATGCAAAAAAAGTTGTAGAATTTATTCAACACGAAGGTTTGTTATCTCATAAATACTCGCAGTGTGCTGCTTGTTTTGCTACTACTGAAAGATTTGATACGTTTGCAAGTAATTATTTCAATACGGAAACAGGTTTCATTTCTGTACGTTGCCTGCATTCATATTTATTGGATAAGAAATTAATTGATTATGCTGAAGTTATCAATGTGTATTATCCTGATTTTGTTTGTTATCTGGAAGATCGTGTGGAAAATAAAAAGAAGAGTAACTTGAAGTGCTTGTTCGAGTATGAAAGCTTTAAGAGAGAGGTCTTGTTAATGTTGGATGAGCACCCAGAGAATCGTAAAGAATTAAGCAAGCGCTTGTATAATTATGATGGCATTGAGGATCAACTAAACAAATATGTATATGATTATTTCAATTTGTTTTCAAAGAAACAAGAATATGAGTTTGATAGAATAAGAGAATACATTGAAAACAAAGATTTTTATAAATGGTTCTTGTTACATGAAACAATGGGTTTCATGTTGTCAGATTCGAAAGAACTAAGCATACGACAACGACAAGAGGTCAGTCAAATTGCAAAGGACTTTATTATCAGATTTGTCGATGAAGATGGCAAAATAGATAGAAGGTATGTGTATAATTCTATTGAGTTGATGATGAAGGGGTATATTAGAGACATAGATGACTCGTGCTTAATTAAGTTATTGCCCTATTCATCTGATTTTGTCTTTGATAATGTCACACTGTTTCAGTATATTGTCGAACGACCTGGTGTTAAGACTCAAACTGTAATGGATTTCATTTTGTCAAAGATAAATTCCGGAGAGAAAGTTGCTGATTTTACTCTTAACAAATGGGCGGGATTTATTATTGGTAATAAAATAGAAAACGCTTATCCTTTGGTCGTTGAATGGGCTATTAACGATCAATGGGGTGAAATAATCCCAATGCTTATAGAGGAGCCGACCGCTAGGAAACTTATTATCAATAAAACTATACTTAATAGGTTTTCTGTTAAAAATAAACTAGATGTTTTTTGGAATCTGGTTATAAAAACAAAAAATGAGCATGAAGTGTTTGTCAAAGGTGAGTTGGAGTCAATCTTTGATGAGATAGAAGATGAAAATGAAAAAACATCTGCATTGAGGATGTTGCTGATGTTGGGAAGCATAGCAGGGCTGCAATATATTACAAAACACTTGGAATACTATAAAAAAGATAGAATGCTGCCCAACTATAGCTGTGAAGAAGCGTTGCCTATGTTGTTCGATTCTTTTGACTTTTTGTTGGAAAAAAGGAAAGAGGTTGAAGGTATGAGGTTATATGAATCAAAGATGAGCGTAATTTCGTCTATTGGAAGAATTGCATCGCATTCTCAAGAGTCTTTTTCTGCTATTGAGAATAGAATTGAAGAATTAGTGTTAAGTGATAAAAGCAAGTATTCAGAATTGAATTATTATGTGTCGCAATGGAAAGAAAGCTTATATTCAAGTAATTCGAAAGTATGGACTATTAAAGACGTCAAGGACATGCTTAAAGCATATGAGATTGCTAGTTGATGTTTAAATTATGCGTTTGCAGGATTAGTACCTTGGAATATAATCTGTTTTTCCACTTATAGCATCCTTTAATATGCCATCCACAAAGTCTTCAGCGGCAAGAGCAAAGGTATTCTCTGTGTTTTCACATATAAACTCGTATTTCACCTCAAGGATTTTGATGGGTCCCCAATAACGCGATTCTATCCAAGCATCTTCAAAAGGAAAAACGAATGAATCGTTAGGTTTGTGATTATTGGGAAGTTGCTTTTCGAGTTCTTCCAAAGAGGTGATTATTTCATCGTGAGAGTTTCTGATTATGTCGTCTTTGGTTTCAAATGAGACATGCAGTCCACCCCAATATTCTTCAGGGCTTTTATTTGAGACAGAAGCAAGGCGTTCACGGTACTTCTGAAAGTCAAGGTCGTGTTGAATAGCCCAATCCTCATCAACTAGAAAAAGGCAACGCCTGATATTGTTGTGGTTCCTGATTGTTATTTCTCCAACGCTTTCGTCTATTGTGGGCTTTCTCAACTCTTTTAATGAAATGCCATAATGTTTTGCATATTTTTTGGCGCCGGCTTGGAAACCTTTACTCGTCACCATTATGCCTTGAATGTTCCCCAAATCGTATAGAACACCGAAAAAATCTCGAACTTTGCCAATTTGAATTGTAGTGTTATAATTCTTGCATTCAATGGCCTTTCGATACGTTCTGCCATTGTTCTCATATTCCCAATACACGTCAATCTGGTGTTTGCATCCAGATTTCCCTTGGAGTTTTACATTTCGCAATACTTTTATTGGTTTGAGAGAATCATTGTTCACAAGTTTTTGGTAGATTCGCTGTGTGAATTGCTCAAATTCAGTGTTGGGGTTCATTGATTATTGATTTGATGCTGCAAAGATAATAAGGATTTTTGGAAACGAGAAACCATTATCTTTGCATCGAAAACGATACACATGAGAAAACCTAAAAACAATGGAAGAAGAAAGAAACAAACTGCCTTGGCTGGTTAAAGCCTTGATTGTCCTCGGAGTTTTGGCGTTGATAGGATATCTCCTTTGGTCAAAAGGAGTCTTCAAATCCGTTGATCCCGCTGGCACAAACAACGCACAGACGGAAACAGTGGAGGCCAATGCCCCAGCCGTCACCCAAGAAGAATGGGAATCGATGGTCGGCCAAATCGCTGACCTGCGCAATGAGGTGGAACGACTGAAGAACGAAGGCCAGCAGTTGCAAAACGAGATCCAGCAACTGAAAAACGGCCAACAGGCAGCCAATTCCAAACCGACCCCGGCCCAAAAAACGGTGCCCGAAAAACCTGTGGCCCAACCAACCACAGCAACACCCCAACCCGCTGAGGGATCCAAGAACGCCAAAGAGGTCACTTTGGAGAATTATACGCATGACTGGGTGAATACTACAGCATCGGTTTCGCTAAAGAACAATACCAACCATCCCATTTCACAGGTGACGGGTCGCATGATCTACTACGACATGAAAGGGAACATGCTCGATTACTACGACTTCACGATGCCTGTCGAGATAGAACCAGGTATGGTGAAAAGCATAGTGTTGCCAGGCTATGGGCATAGGGATAATTATGCGTATTATAAAAGCCAGGTTAGTTTAACGAAACCTGAACGTAAGTACAAGGTGAATTTCGAACTGAAGTCATACAAATGAGAAAAAGGAGGGAATGCCTCTAGGGTAACTCCGTTGAAATCGCAGATTTAACCAATTCATAAAACCAATAGAAGTTGCGCCCGACACATACTAGGGATGAGATTATGGCAAAAGTATTTGAATGCAGACTCAAACAGGAACGCGCAGGAATGCCCAAAGGCACCACGATTCAAGTTCCCACTAATTTGTCGTCACCCGACGCTTCACAGATTGCAGACGTTTGCGAGCGTTTGTTTGGGAAGAAAGCAAGGGATGCCAGTTTCCCTGGATATTGGGATATTAGACCACTGTAAAGCAAGCTCATGCCCACAATTTCCTCCTATACCTTATCCTCATCAACCTCGTGGGGTTTGTCCTGTACGCCTTAGACAAGGCGAAGTCGAAGCGTAGGAGATCGCGGGTCTGGGCCCCACGATGACGGCATAGGGAGGGAGTGCGGTACAAAGGTGGAAGCGTCTCAAGACCATCTCTCAGACCGGGAATGCCAACCCTAGACTGGGTTGGGCGGGGAGGAGGGGCCGCCGGGCGGGGAAGCGCCCGCAAGGGATGGCTAAACGCTTGACTTTCACGGAGGGGCGCTTGCGTTTGCCGACAGGCACTACCCGACTTGAAAGTCAGGCGTTTAGACAGTCGCGGGGAGGTCCGATGGAGGCGGCCTTGATTCTTCGGTTGCTTCTCATCAAGGAGAAGGAACAAAAGTGAGGGGAGACCTAGGGCGTAGGAGATCGCGGGCCCAGACCCGCGATGACGGCATAGGGAGGGAGTGCGGTACAAAGGTGGAAGCGTCTCAAGACCATCTCTCAAACCGGGAATGCCAACCCTAGACTGGGTTGGGCGGGGAGGAGGGGCCGCCGGGCGGGGAAGCGCCCGCAAGGGATGGCTAAACTCTTGACTTTCACGGAGGGGCGCTTGCGTTTGCCGACAGGCACTACCCGACTTGAAAGTCAGGCGTTTAGACAGCCGCGGGGAGGTCCGATGGAGGCGGCCTTGATTCTTCGGTTGCTTCTCATCAAGGAGAAGGAACAAAAGTGAGGGGAGACCTAGGGCGTAGGGATCGTGGGTCTGGGCCCACGATGAGGCTTTTGGCTCGGGCGTAGGACTAAGGCAGAAGTGTCCCATGACCGTCTCTCAGACCTGGAATGCCAAAGACTGACTGGACGACCTATAATATATAATAAGGTATCCTCCTCCCATCCACTCTCATCGCGCCCACTTTTTCTCTAGATTTGGCATAGAAATACCTCCGTTGGACCGAAAAAAGCCCGTGAAAAACCGCCTTGAGACCCGATTTTCCCCCTAAAAACAGACCCAAAACTCGGAAAAACCCAAAGAAGATGAACTTTTTTCTCTCTGGTTGTCAGCAAGATGTAAAATAAATGAAAAATATTTGAAAA
>JAEEGF010637116.1_pt1 | contig 15166 bp, 9 predicted proteins | sample 9134171 | NCBI WGS metagenome assembly JAEEGF01 (sample SAMN16246542, study PRJNA631951) | gut metagenome | biome: gut microbiome; feature: rumen; material: AP-attached | host: Bos | place: Iran: Karaj | collected 2018-10 | reverse complement strand
TTCCGAGGGTCAGGAAATATCACCCTTCTGATGATCTTTCACTTATCGAGAAGGCATATCAGCTGGCTAATGATGCTCACAAGGACCAGAGACGCAAATCGGGTGAACCTTATATCATTCACCCTCTTTGTGTTGCCATAATCCTTGCCGATCTTGAGATGGATAAAGAGACTCTGGCGGCAGGGCTTCTTCATGATGTCGTTGAGGACACCATTTTGACCAAGGAAGAAATAGAAGCTTCCTTCGGTGCCGACGTTGCGCTTTTGGTTGACGGTGTTACCAAATTGACAGCGTTGCAGCTGTCCTCGGATTCACCTGATAATACCAATAAAACACAGGAACAGATTGATATGCAGGCTCAGAATCTGCGTAAGATGTTCCTTGCTATGGCAAAAGATATCCGTGTAATCCTTATCAAGCTGGCGGACAGACTTCACAATATGAGAACTCTTACTCATATGCCTCCCGAGAAGCAGCAGAGGATTGCCCAGGAAACTCTCGATATCTATTCACCTATCGCATCCAGACTTGGTATCAGCAGGATCAAGGTTGAGCTGGATGATCTTTCTCTCAAATATCTCAAGCCCGACGTATATTATGAGCTTGTTGAGAAGGTTGCTCAGAGAAAGAGCGAAAGAGAGAAATATGTGGAGAATATCTGCGAGAATGTCAGAGCATCCATCAAGGAAGCCGGCATTTCCGGAGAGGTCAACGGAAGAGTTAAGCATTTCTTCAGTATTTATAAGAAGATGCGCAATCAGAACAAGACTCTTGATCAGATTTACGATCTTTTTGCCATTAGAATAATTGTTGAAACCGTAAAAGACTGTTATGCGGCTCTTGGTGTCATCCACGAGATGTACAAGCCGATTCCGGGCAGATTCAAGGACTATATCGCTATGCCCAAGCCCAATATGTATCAGTCTTTACATACTACACTGATCGGTCAGACCGGACAGCCCTTTGAGATTCAGATCAGAACCTATGACATGCACAGGGCTGCTGAATACGGTATCGCTGCCCACTGGAAGTACAAAGAGGCTTCCGATGGTAAGAAGGCTGAGAACGGTGAGGAAGAGAAGCTTATATGGCTTCGTCAGATCCTTGAATGGCAACAGGACATGTCAGATAACCAGGAGTTTATGACTCTGCTGAAATCTGACCTCAACCTTTTTTCCGAGGATGTATATTGCTTTACACCTACCGGTGAAGTTAAGAATCTTCCTGCGGGATCCACACCTATCGATTTTGCTTACAGCGTACACAGTGCCGTAGGTAATAAGATGATTGGTGCCAAGGTTAACGGCAAGCTGGTTCCCATTGATTACAAGATTCAGAACGGTGACAGAATAGAGATCATCACCAGCCAGAATTCCAGAGGACCCAGCCGCGACTGGCTTTCAATTGCCAGGGCTTCCTCCACCAAGAATAAGATCAATCAGTGGTTCAGGAATGAATTTAAAGAAGAGAACATCTCCAAGGGACGTGAACTTCTTATAGAATATTGTAAGAGTAAGGGAATAGACCTTTTTGCTATTTCCAAACCTGAGATTCAGAATATCGTTATCAAGAAGTATGGCTTCCATGACTGGAACGCTGTTCTTGCGGCAGTGGGACACGGCGGACTGAAGGAAGGCCAGGTCATCAATAAGATGCTTGAGCTGGGAGAGAAGGAGCACAAGCGCAATATTACTGATGAAGAAGTTCTTGCTGCTGTAGCTGAATCCAATGTTACTCCTCAGATTTCCGGTCATGATAATGCCATTATTGTAAAAGGCGTACATGACGTTGCGGTTCGTTTTTCCAAGTGCTGCAACCCTGTTCCCGGCGACGAGATCTGCGGCTTTGTTACAAGAGGCCGTGGCGTTTCCATTCACAGAAGGGACTGCGTCAATGTTATCAAGATGCAGGAAGAGGACAAGACAAGGCTTATAGAAGCCAAGTGGCAACAGGAGACCTCCGGAGATGGCAAGTATGCGGCAACCATCAAGATATTTGCCAACAACAGATCCGGACTTCTTGCGGATGTATCAAGAACACTTTCGGAGAAGAATATTGATATTCTTTCCATGAATACAAGAACCAGCAAGCAGGGACTTGCTACTATGGAGACATCCTTCCAGGTATCTTCAAGGGATCAGCTCCGTGACATCGTTGAGAAGATCAGACAGATCGATTCTGTTATCGACATTGAAAGGACTACAGGCTGATGAGCACAGGAAATTTACAGGTCGGAGCAATGACCCTCGGTATGGTTGGAACCAACTGCTATTTTGTGTTTGATGAGACCAAGAGCTTTGAAGACGGCAAGAAGCATGTAATTTTCTTTGATCCCGCGGACAAGGGAGACCTGATCTATGACAAGCTGACAGAGAAGGGTTTTGTGATTGATCTTATCCTTCTTACCCATGGTCACTTTGATCATATTGGCGGCGCCAGGAAACTGAGAGATCTCTCAGGGGCTAAGATCGGAGCCCATGAGAAAGAGATGGCGATGTGTAAGGATCCGTACCTTAATCTTTCCAATGAATACGGAATGAATCTTTCCATTACTCCGGATATCTTTTACAGAGATGGAGAAGAGATAGAGGCAGCCGGCATTAAGTGCAAGGTTATTTTTACTCCCGGACACACTTCCGGTGGCTGCTGTTATTATTTCGAGGACTCCGGGATCTTGATCTGCGGAGATACACTTTTTGAAGAATCTGTGGGAAGAACGGATTTCCCAACCAGCTCCACCAGTGAGCTGATTCGCTCCATAAGGGAGAAACTCTTTAAGCTTCCGGATGATACCTATTGCTATCCGGGACATGGTGAGATGACTACCATTGGTCATGAGAGATTATATAATCCATTTTGTGGTGAGGAGTACATATAATAAACTATGAGAAAAGGTCTATGCCTATTGCATAGGCCTTTAACTATCTTTGTAAATGCAGGAGACAGAAGATGCAGGTAATTTATATAAGTGAAGACAGATTCCAATATGACATCCATTCGCTTTTTAAGGCGTTTTATCCCACGGATACAGTGAGGATGATAATTGGCAAGCCCGGAGACAATCCTGAAAAAGAGAAGGACATCACGGAAACTGATGAGATTTCTTTTGTTGAATATACAGAGAATACCATCAAGGTCAAGGTGTCTGAGACCCTGTTTGAGGAAAGAGAGTTCATGGATATTCCCAAGGGCGAGGGCAGTGTTTCTACCGATGGCAGCAAGGCGGCTCTGGATAATTCCAAGAACACATTGAAGAAGCTCCTTTATATTCTTTTATCTGAGAAAACAGGAAAAAAGCTTCCCTGGGGTAATCTTACGGGTATAAGACCCACCAGAATTGCCATGAATCTTGTTGATAAGGACAGAAGCGATGAGGAAATTGCTGACTACATGAAGTCCATGTACTTCGTCAGCGATGAGAAAATTGACCTTAGCATCAGAATTGCAAGGAGAGAAAAGGAAATACTCAAGGATATTGACTATGAAAATGGCTATAGTCTCTATATCGGAATTCCTTTCTGCCCCACAACCTGCCTCTATTGTTCCTTTACCTCTTATCCTATAGGTGCCTACAAGAACATAGTGGATGATTATCTGACCTGCCTGGAGAAAGAGATAGATTATGTGGCAGAGGCCTTTGCAGGCAAAACACTTGATACTATCTATATCGGTGGTGGAACGCCCACAACACTTTTGCCTCATCAGATTGACAGGCTTCTTGGCTATGTACACGAGAAGCTTGATACATCAAAAGTAAAAGAGCTTACTGTAGAATCCGGCAGACCTGATTCCATCACAAGAGAGAAGCTCCAGGCCATGAAGAGACAGGGATGTACAAGAATTTCCGTTAATCCTCAGACCATGAGAGATGAGACCCTAAAGCTCATCGGAAGACAGCATAATGTAGCTCAGCTTATTGAATCATTCCATATGGCAAGGGAAGAGGGATTTGATAATATCAATATGGATATTATCCTGGGACTTCCCGGAGAAACTGCTGAGGATGTGCGCTATACCATGGACGAGATAAAGAAGCTTGATCCTGACGATCTTACTGTACATTCGCTGGCGATCAAGCGCGGTTCAAGACTTGCTGAGATACTTAAGGAAAAGGAGATCAGAGGTTTTTCCGGAAAAGGAGATGTGGCTGATTTTAATAACACAGAGGAGATGATGAGGATAGCAGCGGCCGGTGCTCATGATATGGGCCTGGAGCCTTATTACCTGTACAGGCAGAAGAACATAAGTGGAAACTTTGAGAACACCGGCTATGCCAGAAAAGGCAAAGCAGGTATCTATAATATCCTGATAAATGAAGAAGTTCAGTCTATTGTTGCACTGGGTGCAGGTACTGTTACCAAGAGAGTTTTCGGTTACGACGGAAGAATCGAAAGGTGCGATAATGTCAAGGATGTGAAGCTTTACATGGATCAGATTGAGGATATGATCAATAGAAAACGTGAACTATTTAACGTTTAATAATTAACGAATGAATAAATATTCGCTATTTTAGGAACTAATTTATTTTAAAAACGAAGAAGTGGCTTAATCTAGCTGTTTTGTGGAAACTAATAATTATAAAGTCAGTGCCCCTCTTTGCACTAAAAAACTTCTCAAATATTGCTATTCCTTGTGCACTATGCTATAATGTTGTCAAAAATATAACGATATCTATATTTAAACATTGAGAGATATCACAAGGAGGTTTATATGCTATTTCAACTGTACGGCAATAGCGGTGCAATGCAACTGATCGGTTGGGTTTTAGTATTCGTGGGACTTATTCTCATGAACGAAATCGGTCGTAGAACAAAACAGGGTGGTATTTTAGTATTTGTTATCATCCCATGTATTCTTACTGTTTATTTCATCCTTGCTCATCTTGGTATGTTCGGAGGGAAAGAGAATCCAACTGTTGCTTTCATGGATGGCTGGTTCCACTATTTCAAGCTGTACGCTGCTGATATAGGTTGCGTAGGTTTCATGATGATCAAGTACAAATGGGGCATTGGCAAGGAAAAATGGTTTGCATGGTTCCCTTGGTTCATCGTTGCAGCCAACATTCTTATCGCTGTAGTTTCAGACCTTGAGTCTGCTTTCGCAGCTCTTTCAATCACCGGCAACTTCTCAGGTGCCTGGTGGGCATCCAACGAGGGTGTATTCATCTATGGTGGATGGTGGAACATCGTTAACGCAATCGCAGGTCTTATCAATATTTTCTGTATGACAGGTTGCGTACACCTTTATTCTTCAAAGGACAAGAACCACGCCGACATGCTTTGGCCTGATATGTGTGTTTGGTTCATCGTAGCTTATGATGTTTGGAACTTTGAGTACACATACCTCAACCTTCCTACACACTCATGGTACTGTGGTGTAGCACTTCTTCTTGCTCCTACATTTGCTAATGCATTCTGGAACAAGGGTGCATGGATCCAGAACCGTGCTAACACACTTGCTATCTGGTGTATGTGGGCTCAGGTAGTACCTGCATTCCAGCTTAGCTCAAGATTCCAGGCAGCTCTTCCTTCAGTTTACGGCGGAGCAACAGAAGCAGGAATTTCAACAATGGACCTTTACGAGAAGGCTATTGCAATTTATAATAATCAGCAGGGCAAGACTGCAGCCGCAGGTCAGGCAATTGCTGAGATGGGAATTACTGCTAATCCAACAGCACAGGGTGTTGTAGCTATTCTCTCCATTGTAGTAAACGTGATCTGCATTGCAGAAATTATTAAGAGATCATGCAAGCTTGGTAAGAATCCTTATGCTAACGAAGTATTCACAGATACTAAGGACTTCCAGATTGCACTTGAGCGTGCGGAGAGATAATGGATAATATCAGAGTAATTGAAGTAAAAAGAAGTATTTTTGAGAGCAACGATCAGGATGCCGATAAGCTCAGAGGAGAGCTTAAGGAGAGCAAGACATTCCTCCTTAACCTTATGTCCTCACCCGGATCAGGTAAGACCACGACTCTTACCAGAACTATTGAGCTTTTGAAGGATAAGTACAGAATCGGTGTTATGGAAGCAGATATCGACTCAGATGTTGATGCAAGAACAATTGCAGCTACAGGAGTTAAATCTATCCAGCTTCACACCGGTGGAATGTGCCATCTTGATGCTGACATGACAAGACAGGGAATCAAGGAACTTGGCGTTGAGGATGTGGATTTTGCCATCCTTGAGAATGTTGGTAACCTTGTTTGTCCTGCTGAGTTTGATACCGGCAGTACTAAGAATGCCATGATTCTTTCAGTTCCTGAAGGACATGACAAGCCTCTTAAATACCCACTTATGTTCTCTATCTGTGATGTGGTACTCATTAACAAGATAGATGTTATGCCTTACTTTGACTTTGATCTGGAGAAGTGTAAGGAGAATATCTTGTTCCGTAATCCTAAGGCCAAGATCATTCCTATCTGCGCCAAGACCGGCGAAGGTATGCAGGAATGGGCAGACTGGCTTGCGGAGAATATTGAGGAAGCAATTAAGTAATTAAACAATTATTTAAGCATGAGACATGAGAATCCGTGCGATAAACATGGGGAGGTTTATCCTTACCTATGTTATCGTGCGGATTTTTTTAACGGAATTTATAATTTTTCATTTGGAGTAATTGAAAAAGTATGCATGAATTAGGTGTTGTTTTTCGCATAATAGATGATCTTACAGAACTTGGAAAAGAAAATGAGCTTGAGAAGATCCATTCTGTGACCCTCCAGCTTGGAGAAGTTTCCGGCGTTGTGCCGTCTCTTTTACAGGATGCCTGGAAATGGGCCGCTGCAAGGACTGAGCTTATGAAGAATTCAGAGCTGATTATAGAAACGCTTCCCGCTGTGACCTTCTGCGAAGACTGTAAGAGCGAATATGATACGGTGGCAAATGGCAAGATTTGCCCCAATTGTGGCAGTGATCATACGTATCTCCTTAAGGGGAACGAATTTATGATAAAAGAAATTGCAGCCACGTAAACTTATTTTTTGAAAGGCTATGGTAGGAAATATGGATATGAACAAATTTGATATGAATGATCTGCAGACTCCATATTCACTGGATCCCAACCGTAACAAAGAGGATCCCAGAGCCGGTATTATTCCGGATACAGTGGATATGAACGCACCTTTCCGTGAGCCTCTTGCAAAATTTGCAAAGGCTGTAACCGATAGAAAAGAGATCAAGCTTGGTCTTGAGAAGATTACAAAGGAAAGCCCTGAATATTGGGGACTTTATAATCTTATTACCGATGAGCAGTGTGAGATAGCTCTCAGAATGCAGAAGCGTAAACCAAGGACCTTCGAGGAAATTGCGAAGCTTTGCCCCGAGTACTCCAAGGAAGAGCTTGAAAAGCAGCTTGAAGAGATGTCTTACAACGGCGTTATCGAGTGGAACTACGAGAATGACAGGCATGAGAAGCAGTGGGTGCTTCCTATGTACGTTCCCGGATCTGCTGAGTTTGGCAATATGAACCACAAGGTTCTTGAAGCACATCCTGAAGCAGGAGCATTCTTTGAGAGAATGAGCCGTATTCCTCTTGAGGGACTTACACATATGGTTCCCATGGGCGGAGCCGGCGTCGGAATGCATGTCATTCCTGTTGAAAAGGCCATTGAAATGGAAAGCGAGTCTATTAATCTCGAGCACATTTCACATTGGCTTGATAAGTATGAGGGCAAATATGCAGCTTCACCCTGCTCATGTCGTAGATCAAGAAAGACCTTTGAACAGGGCTGTGCTGATGATCCTGAAGGATGGTGTATCGCCGTCGGTGACATGGCAGATTATGTTGTAGAGACTCAGAAGGACGGCCGCTATATCAGCCGCGAGGAGGCTCTCGAGATCTTTAAGCAGGCTGAGGACAACGGTTTCGTTCATCAGATCACCAATATCGATGGACAGAACAAGATCTTCGCTATCTGTAACTGTAACGTTAATGTATGTTATGCCCTTCGTACATCACAGCTCTTTAATACACCTAATATGTCCCGTTCCGCATACGTTGCTCATGTCAGCAAGGATAAATGCGTAGCCTGCGGCGGATGCGTAGAGGTATGTCCTGCCGGCGCATGTACTCTCGGACAGAAGCTCTGCAAGAAGGATGGCAGTGAGGTTGTTTATCCTAAGATGCCTCTTCCTACTGAGCAGAAGTGGTCCAGAGATATGTGGACTGAGGACTACCGCGATATCAACAGAATCAACACTCATAAGACAGGTACAGCTCCCTGTAAGACAGCTTGTCCTGCACATCTTCCTGTACAGGGCTATATCAAGATGGCTTCCCAGGGAAGATATGATGAGGCTCTTGCACTCATCAAGAAGTACAATCCGCTTCCTGCAGTCTGCGGACATGTATGTAACAGAAGATGTGAGGATGCTTGTACAAGAGGTACCATTGATCAGGCTCTTGCCATTGATGAGGTAAAGAAGTTTGTATCCATGCGTGACCTTAACAAGGAGACAAGATACATACCTAAGAAGGTTATCCCTAAACTTGGCGGCGGCTTTGATGAGAAAGTAGCTGTTATCGGTGCTGGTCCTGCAGGTATTTCCTGTGCTTACTATCTTGCACTTAAGGGATATAACCCTACACTTTTCGATAAGAACAAGAAGCCCGGCGGAATGGTTACCTACGGTATTCCTTCCTTCGTAATGGAAAAGAATATAGTTGAAGCTGAGGTAGATGTACTCAGAGAGCTTGGCGTTGATATCCGTCTTGGAGTTGAAGTAGGAAAGGATATCACTCTTAAACAGCTCAGAGAGCAGGGCTACAAGGCATTCTATATTGCCATAGGCTGTCAGGGTGGACGTGGAGTAGGCGTTCCCGGAGAGGATGCAGAAGGCGTTCTTAAGGGTGTTGACCTTCTTCATGATGTTATCGATGATGAGAACTACAAGCTCACCGGTGATACAGTTGTTATTGGCGGTGGTAACGTAGCTATAGACGTAAGCCGTACAGCTCTTCGCTGCGGTTCTCCTAAGATCACACAGGTTTCTCTTGAGACCCGTGATATCATGCCTGCTCTTCCTGAAGAGATTGAAGTTGCTGAGTCTGAAGGAATTGAGTTCAGAGGTGGATGGGGACCTAAGGAGATCCTCACAGAGAATGGTAAGGTTAAAGGAATCATATTCAAGAAGTGTACTCAGGTTAAGAATGCCGAGGGCCGTTTTGATCCCAAGTATGATGAGAACGATACCATGGAGATCGCTTGCTCCAATGTTATCCTTTCAGTAGGACAGGCTACAATCTGGGGCGATCTTCTTAAGGATGAGAATGTGGAATTCAGAGGTCCTGCTCCTGTAGCTGACAAGATCACATTCCAGACCACTGTTCCCGATATCTTCGTAGGCGGAGATATGTTCTATGGCCCAAGATTTGCCATTGATGCTATTGCCTGCGGTAAAGAAGGCGCTGAGTCAATCCACAGATTTGTACAGCCTCATTCTTCACTTACCATCGGACGTGATCCTAACTTCTTTATCGAACTGGATAAGGATGATATTACAGTTAACGATTATGATCATGTTGGCCGTCAGGTTCCCGGCGATTCCAAAAAGCCCGGAGAGCTTACCTTCCGTGATACCAAGCTGGTATTTACTGAGGAACAGGTTAAGAAGGAAACTGCACGTTGCCTTGGCTGCGGTGCTTCCATCGTTGATCCTAATAAGTGTGTAGGCTGCGGACTTTGCACAACACGATGCGAGTTTGATGCAATTCACCTTAGAAGGGATAACCCGGATGCTTCAACCATGAGAACTGCAGAAGAGAAGCTTAAATATATCCTTCCTAACGGAGTTAAGCAGGCTATCAGCAGACCATTCGTTAAGAAGACACCTAAGGAGACTTCCTGGGATAAAGATTAACGATAAAAACAATTGGTTTTTAATTAAATGATTAATCTATACAAGATTAAATTTAATCCATAAAAATTTCAGATTAAGTTTATACAAATTTTATAAAAGCTAAATAAAGTGGCGATATCCCAGACGGATACTGCCACTTTATTTTGTTAAAGTAAAGTATCCGGGTTGATTATTTTAATTGACTATAGTAAAACTGTATTCAAGGTTTTTGAGTTAGCTAATTTTATTTCACAGGGGATTGATGAAATATCGTTTATATTTCAATAGCTGACTCAGGCGCCGGTAAAAGCTATGGGAGAGAGCCTATGTTATTGTTGTCAAACGGGGGATTTGTTTTAAATATCTATACGCTGTTTCTATCAGTAATGCTTCTTCTTTTCCAGGAGAATGACAGAAAATCACGCTCAAATAAGGCATTTATAAAGCTTGTGGGTCTGGTTGCGGTTTTGGTGGGAATCTCAGCACTGGGCGACATAGGAAGCATCTTGGGAGGCTCTTTTATCTGGCTTACCATGTTGTCTTCTTTTGGTGTATTTGCCCTGGATCCCTTTGGCTTTTTGTTTGCCCTTAAATACATTGATTGTTATACCATCTACGCTGATAAGCAAAAGAGAAATATGTTCATAGTGCCTATCAGAGCTTATGCTTTTATCAATCTGGCACTGGTTTCAATTTCAACGGTCTTTAACCTGGGATGGTTTTTCTATTATGAAAACGGTATTTATCACAGAGGACCTTTTTTCATGGCAAGAGGATTGATTCATGTGCTTCTTTGTCTTGCGGTTATGGTCTATGTTTTGGTTTTCAGGGAGGGAATCATCAAGAGCTACAGACTTCCCATCATAACATTTCCGCTGATAATCGCAGTTGGAGGATTCCTTCAGGTGGCTATGTTTAATATAAACCTTGAATATGCCGCCACCATTTTTGCCTGCATGATTCTGATGATCTATGTACAGAGAAGGGATGTTAATCTTGACTATCTCACAGGAGTAGTCAACAGACGAGGCATTGACATGGCCATGAGAAATGCCATTTCAGAGTCCAAGGAGTGTGATTTTGCTGCAATTATGATAGACGTGGATTTCTTCAAGTCCATCAATGACAAATATGGTCATAAGGCAGGGGACGAGGTCCTGGAATCCATAGCGGATGTTCTTAGAGGAAGTTTTGATGATTCCGATATAGTGGGACGTTTTGGTGGAGATGAATTCTGTGTCATCACCAAAATAAACGATAAAAAGGAACTTGATAAGAGGATTAAAAAGGTCAAGAAGTCAATTGCCTGCATCGACTGGAGCCAGAAATCCGAGATGGAACTTTCAGTCAGCGCCGGTGCTCTTGTATATGATAAGAACAGTGGAATGAAGGTAAAAGAGTTCATGGAATCCATAGACAGAAGGATGTATGAGGAGAAACTTTCCCATCATTTGAAGGACAGAAGAAAAGCCATTGTTTGAAAACCGCGAAAAATAATTGCTTGACGAAAACTTTAAAAATGTATATTAATAAGAAAGTGAGCAAAAAATTCATCAATTATTTTTTATGAAGGGGCATTTATTCAGTAATGGCAACAAGTAAATCAACAAATACCAAGAAAAATTCACTTCTTATCGTGGAGTCACCCACCAAGGTGAAGGCTATCAAGAAGTTCCTGGGAACAGGCTACGAGGTTGCAGCCAGCAACGGCCATGTAAGGGATCTTCCCAGAAGCCAGATGGGTGTAGACATTGACCACGATTATGAACCTAAATATATCACCATCAGGGGTAAGGGCGATGTTCTTGCCGAGCTTCGTAAGCAGGTTAAGAAGGCTGATAAAGTATATCTCGCAACCGACCCGGACCGTGAAGGTGAAGCCATCAGCTGGCATCTGATCACGGCACTTAAGCTTGATAAGGCTGATGCACAGGTACAGAGAGTTACCTTTAATGAGATCACCAAGAACGCTGTCAAGGAAGCTATGAAGCATCCAAGGGACATCGATATGAACCTTGTAGATGCACAGCAGGCAAGACGTGTTCTTGACAGAATGGTGGGATACAGCATTTCACCTATTCTCTGGGCCAAGATCAAAAGAGGTCTTTCAGCAGGACGAGTACAGTCCGTTGCTCTTAGGATAATTGCAGACAGAGAAGATGAGATCGAGTCCTTTATCCCCAGCGAGTATTGGACACTTGATGTCAATCTCAAGGCTGATGGAGAGAAGAAGCCTCTTGTTGCCCACTATTACGGAGAAGGTAACGACAAAAAGGAAATCAAGAACAAGGCAGAGCTTGATGCTATCTGCGCAGACCTCAAGGGAGCCAAGTATGTTGTAAGCGATGTTAAGAAGGGTGAGAGAACCAAGAAGGCACCTCTTCCTTTTACCACATCAACACTTCAGCAGGAAGCCTCCAAGAGTCTTAATTTCTCTACACAGAAGACCATGAGAGTTGCACAGCAGCTCTATGAAGGAATTGAACTTGGCAAGCAGGGTACTGTAGGTCTTATCACTTACCTTCGTACTGATTCAACAAGAGTATCTGATGAAGCTGTAGCTGCTGCCAATGCATATATTATCGAGAACTTTGGCAAGGAATACTTATCTGAGGGCGCAACAGCCAAGAAGAATGAGGGCAAGATTCAGGATGCCCACGAAGCTATCCGTCCCACATACATCGAGAATACTCCTGTAATGGTTAAGGATTATCTTTCAAGAGATCAGTTCAGACTCTATCAGCTGATCTGGAGAAGATTCATGGCAAGCCGCATGGCTGCTGCCAAGTACGAGACAACCTCTGTTAAGATCGATGCTGGTAAGCACAGATTTACAGTAGCTGCCTCCAAGACTGTTTTTGACGGATTCCTCAATGTTTACACAGACGAGGACGATCAGATTGAGAAGAATGTTCTCATGAAGAACCTTGATACCAAGACTAAGATCAGCTTTGAGTCCTTTGACAGTGCGCAGCATTTCACACAGCCTGCACCTCATTACACTGAGGCTTCACTGGTTCATGATCTTGAGGCTCTTGGCATCGGAAGACCAAGTACTTATGCACCTACAATCTCAACCATCCTTGCAAGACATTACATTACCAAGGAGAACAAGGCTATCTTCATCACCGAGCTTGGACAGGCTGTTAACAAGATGATGAATGATGCTTTCCCACAGATCGTAGATGTTAACTTTACCTCCAACATGGAGGCCCTCCTTGATGGAATCGCTGAGGGAACTGTTAAGTGGAAGACTGTAATCGAGAATTTCTATCCTGACCTTAACCAGGCTGTTAAGGCTGCAGAGGCAGAGGTGGAGAAGATTCAGGTTCAGGATGAGGTTACCGACGAGATCTGTGAGAACTGCGGCAGAAACATGGTGATCAAATACGGACCTCACGGCAAGTTCCTGGCTTGTCCCGGATTCCCAGAGTGCAAGAATACCAAGCCTTACTTCGAGAAGATTGGTGTTGATTGCCCTAAGTGTGGTAAGGACATCGTTATGAAACGTACCAAGAAGGGCAGAATCTACTACGGCTGCATCGGTAATCCCGACTGTGACTTCATGAGCTGGGCAAGACCTGTTGAAAAGAAGTGCCCTGACTGCGGTGGTGTAATGGCTGTTAAGGGAAGCAAGTATGTATGCCTTAATCAGGAATGTGGACACGTGGAAGCCAAGCCTGAGAAGAAGTCAGAAGAGTAAATATATTAAATTTTTAGATAAATTAAGCCTTTTTTCATAATTGTAGGCGCTTTATTGTTTGAAGCGCCTATTTTTTTATGCTATCATAACAATAGTGTAGTAGTTTTATTGACGGAATATTGATAACTACATCACAAGGGGAAATAACAAATAAAGGAGAGATGCAATGAGTAGTGTGCAGCTACTGGATAAGACCCGAAAGATTGGGAAACTTCTTCATAACAGTAATTCGGGCAAGGTCGTATTTAACGATATATGCAGAGTTTTATGCGACATATTATCCTCTAATATGTTTGTTATAAGCAAAAAAGGCAAAGTCCTGGGTATAGGTGAAAGTGCCAATGTTGAGTCCCTGAGCGATCTGCTGGTTGATAATGTAGGTTCTTTTATTGATCCTATGTTAAATGAGAGACTCCTTACAATTCTTTCTACCAAAGAGAATGTTAATCTTGAGACCCTTGGCTTTGAAGGAATCGATTTTTCCAAGTTCCAGGCAATAATTACTCCTATAGAGATTGCCGGTGAGAGACTTGGTACCTTGTTTATATACAAAACAGAGGCGCCATATGATATAGATGATATTATCCTCTGTGAATACGGAACCACTGTAGTGGGACTGGAAATGCTCAGAGCAGTTAATGAAGAAAATGCTGAGGAAAGCAGAAAACTTGCGGTTGTTAAATCTGCCATAAGTACACTTTCATTCTCAGAGATGCAGGCTATCATCCATATTTTTGAAGAGCTTGACGGAATGGAAGGAGTTCTGGTAGCAAGTAAGATTGCCGACAGGGTAGGAATTACAAGAAGTGTAATTGTAAATGCCCTCCGGAAATTTGAAAGCGCCGGAGTAATAGAATCCAGATCTTCCGGCATGAAGGGAACTTACATAAAGGTAACCAACGACGTAGTATTTAACGAAATAAAAAAGCTAAAGCAAGAGATGTAAACAGCCGACAATAATATTGAAAATGAATTTATTATCAGGATGTGACATTGATGAAGGGATTTATCATTTAATGGTAAATCCCTTTTCTTATTTTTTCGATAACGTTTTAATAATACATTTTGTAGTGGACCGTATTTGAAAACACAATATAAAGTATTAAATACTTGAGTTTTTAAATAAAAAATCTTATGATAGATATAATAAGATTAGAGTGTCCATTTTTAGCTTTTTAGGATTGGAGGGACTATGATCAATAGCAATGCATTTGACTATATCAATGTTCTCGACAAGGCGGCGGATGCTTCCTGGACGAGGAATGAGATTATTGCCAACAACATCGCCAATGTTGATACTCCGGGCTATAAAAGACAGGACCTCAATTTTGAGGATGAGCTGGAAAGAGCTCTTGGTAATTCCAGATATAAAACTATGGATGCCAAGGTGGCAGACCTTAAGGATAAGCATCTGGAAGCCAGGGTTGTTAACGATTATTCCAATTTCTCCTATCGAATGGACAGGAATAACGTTGATATAGATACTGAGAATGTTACCCTTGCAGCCAACCAGGTTAAATATCAGGGATTGATGGCAGGCATTAAATCGGAATTTCCCAACCTGCAGGCTGTACCCACATCACCCCCACCACCCCACCCCCCCCCCCCAGCCCGCCCCCCC
>JAEEGF010750000.1_pt1 | contig 15167 bp, 9 predicted proteins | sample 9134171 | NCBI WGS metagenome assembly JAEEGF01 (sample SAMN16246542, study PRJNA631951) | gut metagenome | biome: gut microbiome; feature: rumen; material: AP-attached | host: Bos | place: Iran: Karaj | collected 2018-10 | reverse complement strand
AACCCCGCCCGCTTCAAATTCATCGAGAGTGCGGCCATCCCGTACGATTTCAACACGAAGATTCCCATTACCACCTATAATAAGAAGGAGCAGGAAGACTTCCGTACCCGTGACATCCTGATGGTGCACGGCACCATTGACGGAGAGCACTTCGTCTTCTATGTGTGCCATTTCCCTTCCCGCAGGGGAGACAAAGGCAAGGACCTGAGGGCCCGTGCGGCCGAGATTGCATACAACCACGCCCGACAGATGCAGCAGAAGTATGCCGGCATCAAGTGTGTGGTGATGGGAGACATGAACGACAATCCGGCCGATCCCTCCTTGTCGCAGTACCTCCACGGCCGCCGCAACCTGGTGGAGGTGAAATCCGGAGACTTCTTCAACCCCTTCTGGGAGATGCTGGACGACGGCATCGGCTCCCTCTATTACAGGGGAGACCCCAACATCTTCGACTGCATCCTGGTGAGCAATTCCCTGGTGAACGGCAAGGGCTTCCGCATTGACAAGATGGGAAAATACTACGGCGTGGTCTATTCCAAGCCTTATATGACCCAGCAGAGCGGCCAGTACAAAGGCCAGCCTTTCCGCACCTTCTCCAACGGCAAGTTCATCAAGGGCTATTCCGACCATTATCCTACGTTCATAGAAATCTCAAGATAGCGTGAAGCGTTTACTCTGTGTCCTGACCGCCCTGCTGTGGACGGTCGCCTTGCTGGCCGCCTCCCTCACCGGCGGCGTCAAGGGACGCGTGCTGTCCAAGACGGACCGTTACCCCGTAGAGCACGCCCGCGTGCGCCTGATGAAGGGCACCGAAAAGGTGGTGGAAGTAAGGGCCGATGCCAACGGCAACTTCCGGATGGAAGAGATTCCGGCCGGCGACTATACCCTCGTTTTCCTGGCTACGGGCTACCTGGAGAACCGCGTTCCCGTGGTGGTGACGGAGGGCAAGCAGAAGAATGTGTTCAACGTTCTGCTCTCAGAGATCAACCGCTCCGGAGACAGCTGGCTGGACGTGCCCTACGGCTCAACGGACATTCACCGGAACGTGAAGGATTACCTGCGGCCCGGCAACGATTCGGACCTGGGAGACGCCCACTTGATGGACGAGGAAATCCTCCTGGCCGGTGTCCGTATGGACGAGGTGGACCCTACGGCCTCCGGTTTTCTCTCCGAGGCCCTGCGAGAGAATAAATTCGTTTCCGGCGGCGGGCTTTCCGAGACGGCCCTGGGCGGTTTCAACGGCGTGGCGGAGATATCGGCCACGGCCTCGCACTTCCGCACCGGCTTTTACGGCTCCCTCTGGAACGACACGGCCAATTATGGTTTAAGGGCCGATGCAGCCTACGGCTCCGGGCAACTTCCCGGCGGCTGGTCGCTGGCGGCCAACGTGGCCGGGATTGGCTGGAACAAGACCCCCTACGACCCGTACGCCGTGTATGTGGGAGTAGGGAAGTCCTTTGGGGAGAAGCATCAGCTGAGCGCTGCTTTCCTTCGGGACCAGGAACCGGTCACCTTCCTCCGCTACGATTATACGCCTTCCCGGAACTTCCAGGCCTATGCCACGGTATTGGGCCGGTTTGGCCTGGAGCATCCTGCGCTCCACGCGGCGGCGGCCTTCAGTTGGAAGAGCGGTCGCTATTTCCTCCTGAGCGGCGGCGTGGACGGCCGCAAGGGCCTGCAGGATATGAATTCCGAGAACCGGGCCGAAGCCTGGCTGAGCGGCCAGTTCACCTTGGGGAAGTGGGGCTTCCACCTGGGCGGAAGGGGCGGCTACTTTGCCTCTTCTTTGGGCCGCAGCGCCATTTATTCCGCCAAGGCGGGGCTGCAGTATACCTTGGGACATAACTGGCTCTTATCGGCCAATACGGGCCTTTATAAGTATACTCCTTTTTTACCCCAGACCTTTGCCTCCGATGTGAACGTGGCCTTCAACACCAACGGCATCAATATGAAGCTGACGGGCTTTTATGAGCGTTATGTGGGTACGGAAGATATCCACGCGGGCCTGGAGTTCGGTTTCAAGGTTCCGGTGTTCGTGATTCCCAACGTGTCCCTGCAGGGGCAGGTGACGGCCGGGCACTTCGGAGAGGGAGACCGCTTCGAGTGCGCCGTGGCCTACGGCGGCGTGTCCTGGAATACCAAGGGCTGGTTTGTAGATGCCGGTTATATGTACAACCGGCCGTATCATATGATTGATTCTTCGGCCGGTAAAACCTGGAACTTTGACAAAAGGCGCCAGCTGGGCGTGGCCCTGGGCTTCCGCCCCTACTTTGGCGACGGAGCTCCCGCTGCGCGTTTTTCGGCCCGCATTTTCTGCCGATTATAATTTTAACTGTATATGAAAAAAACTTTAGTCCTTTTTGCAGCTATGGCTATGCTTACCGCTTGCAACACAGAGAAAACCACCAACATCTTCCTGCAGGAGTGGGATACCCCTTACGGAACGGCCCCCTTCTCCAAGATTACCACAGACCAGTATATGCCCGCCTTCAAGGCCGGCCTGGAAGAGCAGAAGGCCAATATTGCGGCCATTCTGGCCAATACGGAGGCCCCTACCTTCGAGAATACCATCCTGGCCTATGAGAACGCCAGCCCCATCCTGGACAAGGTACAGGGCGTGTTCTTCAACCTGGCCGAGAGTGACTCCACCCCCGAGATGCAGGCCATCGAAGAAGAGGTGATGCCCCTCATCACCGAGGCTTCCAACGAGATTATGATGAACGAAGACCTCTATGCCCGCGTCAAGGCCGTGTACGACAACTCCGCCAGCCTCACCCGCGAGCAGCAGATGGTGGTCAAGAAGATCTACGAAGGCTTTATCCGCAACGGCGTGGGCCTGGAGCCCGAGGCCAAGAAGCGCTTCGCAGAGATCAATACCCGCCTGGCTATGCTGAGCCAGAAGTTTGGCCAGAACCTCCTGGCCGAGAACAACGCCTTCAAGGAGGCCACCGGCATCACCGTTAGCGAGTACTACGACTTTATGGGCTCCTGCGAGGACCGCGCCAAGCGTGAGCAGGTGTTCAAGGCCTACAGCTCCCGCGGCAACCACGGAGACGAGCACGACAACAACGCCATTGTACTGGAGACCCTGCGTCTGAGGGCCGAAATGGCCGAGCTCCTGGGCTATCCCAACTTTGCTTCCTATCAGCTTTCCAACAAGATGGCCGGCAACCCCGAGACCGTTGACAACTTCCTGCAGCCCATTATGGACGCCGCTATGCGCAGCGCCAAGGCCCAGATGAAGGAAATGGAAAAGATGGCCGGTCACAAGATTGAAGCCTGGGATTACAGCTACTATGCCGAGAAACTCCGCGCCCAGAAGTACGCCCTGGACGAGAGCCAGACCAAGCCCTATTTCCAGGCCGACAGCGTGATGAAGGGCGTGTTCACCGCCGCTTCCAAGATCTACGGTCTTCAGTTTGAAGAAGTGACCGGAGAGGTTGAGGTCTATCAGCCCTCTGTGAAGGCCTACAAGATTACCGACGCCGACGGTTCCCTCATCGGTATCTTCTACCGCGACTACTTTGTGCGTCCCACCAAGCGGGGCGGTGCCTGGATGAACAACTTCCGTGAGGAGGAAGCCGGCGTTCGGCCCATCATCGTGAACGTTTGCAACTTCCCGGCCCCCGGCGTGGATCCTACCGAGCCGCAGCCCAGCCTCCTTACCATTGACAATGTTCAGACCGCCTTCCACGAGTTTGGCCACGCCCTGCACGGCTTCCTTTCGCAGTGCAACTACGTAACCGTTTCCGGCACTTCCGTAACCCGCGATTTTGTGGAAATGTTCTCGCAGTTCAACGAGAACTTTGCCTTCGTGCCGGAGATTCTGGCCAACTACGCCAACAACTGGGAAACCGGAGAACCCATTCCGGCCGAGCTGGTGGCCAAGGTCCAGAAGGGCCTCAAGTTCAACCAGGGATTCACCACCGGCGAACTCTGCGCAGCCTCCATCCTCGATATGAAGTGGCACGAGCTTTCTTCGGCCCAGCTTTCCCAGTTCACCGACGCCCAGAGCGTGCGTGACTTCGAGACCAAGGTCTGCCAGGAGATGGGCCTCATTGACGAGATCATCCCCCGTTACCGCACCACCTACTTCAACCACATTATGGGCAGCGGTTACAGCGCCGGTTACTATGGCTACCTCTGGAGCGAGGTGCTGGCCGTAGACGCCTGGGAGAAGTTTGTAGCCGACGGCATCTTCAACAAGGCCACGGCCGAAAGCTTCCGCAAGACCTTCCTGGAGAAGGGCGGTTCCGAAGAACCTATGACCCTCTATATACAGTTCAGAGGAGCCGAACCCGACCCCTCTGCTCTGATGCGTGCCAGAGGCTTGAAATAGCCTACCGGATATAAGAGGTTAATACCTTCATGCTACCGTCGGGGACAAAACAAAGGTCGTCGGCGGTAGCTGGTATTAAGACGGTCTCACCTTGGTGAACGGAGACTTCTTCTCCGTCTACCTCCATAGTGCCTTCGCCTTCCAGGCACATCACTACCACAAAGGAATCGATGCCGGAGAGGTCCTTGGCAAAGGGGAGGGTGAGGTCGTAGATGCTGGTGGTGAAGTACGGGCAGCTTACCACTTCCTGCTCCTCGTCCTTTTCCGGATTGTAGTGGGTACGGTAGTCCGGGTATACGGTGTAATCGATGGCGTCCTTGGCCAGTTCCGTATGCACCTCGCGGGGCTTTCCGTCCAGGCCCAGGCGGCCGTAGTCGTAGATACGGTAGGTGATGTTGGAGGTCTGCTGAATCTCTGCAATGAAGCAGCCGCCGCAGATGGCGTGGATGCGTCCGGCTGGCAGGAAGAATACGTCTCCGGGATGCACGTCGTAGCGGGCCAGCACGTCGGTGATGGTGCCGTCGGCTACCTTGGCGGCATACTCTTCGGGCGTAATCTTCTTGGTGAGGCCGGCCAGGAGGTGGGCTCCCTTATCGGCCGCTACCACATACCACATCTCGGTCTTTCCCTTGGAGCCGTTGTGGCGGACAGCCGCCAGCTCGTCGTTGGGATGCACCTGGATGGAGAGGTCGGTGAGGGCGTCGATGAACTTGATGAGGAGGGGGAATTCGTCCCCGGTGTTCTCGTACACGTGCTCTCCCACCAGCTCTCCCTTGTACTGTTTCACCAGCTCGGCGATGGTCTTTCCCTTCAGCGGGCCTTCGGCCACAACGCTCTCGTTGCCGGCCACGCCGGAGAGCTCCCAGCTTTCGCCAATGTGTTTCTGATTGGTTTCTATGCCTTTGTACGGGGCAATCTTTTCACCGCCCCATACAATGGTCTTAAGAATAGGTTCAAACTTTAGCGGACTCATACTATTTTCCCATTTCAAATTCTAAGGTGCCTCCCTGGATCAGGTCTTCGTACTGGATGTAGGGGAGGGTGTAGGGCTTGCCGTTGAACTTGACGCTCTTGATGTGGGGCTTCTTCTCGCCGGCACCCTTGGCAATGATTTCCAGCTCACCGCCGGGAACCTTCACCGTCATCTTGTCAAACAGAGGAGCGCCAAACCAGAAGCGAGGCAGGGCAGGCTCTACCTGGTAGAAGCCCATAGCGGAAAGAACGTACCAGGCGCTCATCTGGCCCACGTCCTCGTTACCGGCCAGGCCTTCAGGGTCGTTGAAATACATCTCCTTGTAAACCTGACGGAGACGGTCGGCGGCCTTGTCGGGCTGGCCCAGCAGGGAGTACAGGTAAATGGTGTGGTGGCTGGGCTCGTTGCCGTGGGCATACTGGCCAATGAGGCCGGAGATGTCCGGGCTGGCGTTCTCGCCTTCCACGTGGTCGGGAGCCTCAAACAGGCCGTCCAGCTTGGCCAGGGTGGCTTCCTCGGAACCAAAGAGCTCTACCAGGCCGTCTACGTCCTGGGGAACCAGCCAGAGGTACTGCCAGGCCGTGCCTTCGGTGTAGTCGGAGGTCTCGTGGCGGGAGTAGATGGGGTCGAAGGGCTCGGTGAAGGTACCATCGGTCTTGCGGCCGCGGAGGAACTGGGTCTTGGGATCCCAGAAATGTCTCCAGGAGTGGCTGCGCTCGGTGAACTGGGCGGCCAGGTTCTCCTGTCCCAGGAAGGAGGCGGCGTTGGCCAGGGCGGCGTCTGCAATGGCGTATTCCATATCGTTGGCCACGGACTCGGCGTAAAGGTCGGCAGGAATATAGCCGTAGGTCATACGGAAGTTCTGGCCGCGGTCGGGCATATTGGCGGTGGTTACCATAGCGTCCAGGATCTCCTGGTCAGTCAGGCGTGCGTTATAGCCCTTTACAATGGCGTCGGCAAATACAATGAGGCCGGGGTTACCCACCATACAGTCGGTCTCGTTGCCCATCAGGTGCCATACCGGCAGGTCTCCCTGCTCCTTGTAAATGTGGTAGAAGGTAGCTACCACGTCGTCCATCATATCGTAGTGAATGAGGCTCATAAGCGGGTGGGCGGCACGGTAGGTGTCCCAGAGGGAGAAGGTGGTATAGTTGCGGAAGTCTCCCTGACGGACTCCGTCGTCGCTGCCGCGGTACTGGCCGTCTACGTCGTTGTAGATGCTGGGGGCAATCATAGTGTGGTAGAGAGCGGTGTAGAAGACGGTTCTGGCGTCTTTGTCCGTGGTCTCTACGGAGATCTTGCTCAGCTGCTCGTTCCAGGCGGTACGGGCGTTTTTCTTCACGGCTTCAAAGTCCCAGCCGGGAACTTCGGCCTTCATATTGGCCTTGGCGCCTTCTACCGAAACGGGGGAGAGAGCCACCTTGAGCATAATCTGGTCGCCCTCGTTGGTGTGACCAATCTTGCAGCGGCCATAGAGCTTGCCTTTTTCAAATTCCACCCCTGCGATGGGCTTGTCAAAAGCGGCCCAGAAGAAGATCTTCTGGTTGCGGGCCCAGCCGTGGGAGTAGCGGTAACCGCTAAGGGCAATCACGTCTCCGCCGTCGTTGGTAATCACGTCCATATCGGCGTCGTATACGCTGTCCCAGCAACCTCCGTTCTCAAGGTCAAAGAGGATGGCGGCGTCATCGGCCTCCGGGAAGGTGTAGCGGTGCATACCCACGCGGGCGCTGGCGGTAAGTTCGGCCGTAATGCCGTAGCGCAGCAGGGGAACGCTGTAGTAACCGGGCTCGGCCACTTCCTTGGTGCGGTCGGCGTAGCTCCAGGCTCCGCTGTTGGGGGCGTCCTCGGTTCCGCGGGCCGGCGTGGTGGGGCCAATCACGGGCATAACGGTAATGTCAAAGAGGTCACCAATGCCGGTGCCGCTCAGGTGCATATGGCTGAAGCCAATGACGGTGGAATCGCTGTCGTGATAGCCGGAGCACCAGTCCCATTCCTGGGGAATACTGGTGGGTCCCAGCTGAACCAGGCCGAAGGGCACGTTGGCCCCCACGAATACGTGGCCGTGACCGCCGGTGCCAATCTTGGGATTCACATAGGAGACGGGGTCGATGTTGGCCTGAGGGGTGCTGCAGGCAGCCATCAGAACGGCAGCGGCAGCAAGGATAAGCTTTTTCATATAGGTGTGTTATTATTTGACAAATCTCAGTACGCCCCAGTTCTCGGGCTGGTGCATATCCACAACGCCCGTGGGGTTCCAGACCCAGTTCTCTTCCGGGCCGCCGGGAACCAGCCACTCCACGCGGGAGAAGCCAATCTTCCAGTCCTTGGCTCTCAGCTCTTCGGCCGTCTGGAACTCTACGCAGAGCGAGGCAATGGGAATGGCCATCTCCACCGTCCAGCCCTTGTCGGTATCGGAGTCGTCGTTGAGGGTGCCGTCAATCTGCACGGCGGTCTGAAGGCCGCGGAGGTCCCAGGGCAGGAAGAACTTGCCGCCGTCACGGTAGGGCTTGTCCAGGAGGAGATCCATCACCGTATTGAGGGCGTTGAGTTCAATCTCAAAGTAGAGGCGGCAGTCGGAGTCCGGGTCAATGAACACTTCCCAGTCGTTGTCGTGATAGATAATGGAATCGTGGTGCGTGAGGCTGGCCGTTACGTTGTCTTCTTCAATGATACCGGCAATGTATAGGTTGTCCTTGTCCCAAAGCATCTTCATCTGCGTGTTCTTGGTGGGCTTGGGTTCAAAGTCCACTCCGCGGATGTCTGCGAAAGGTTCGCTCAACGGGGCATTCTGCCAGTCGGGCTCGTCCAGGATACCGTCAATCACAATGGGACCGGTGGCCTGAGGAGCGTTATAGGTGCGTATAGGAACCTTGGGAAGGCTGGTTTTGGGTGCGCAGGCAACCGCCAGCAGAAGAATGGGAACAAGTATACGTTTCATAAGAATATTTGTATGTGGTCTACAAATTTAGCACAAATTCTTGGGAAATTGCACCCGCCCGCACAAAAAGGGCGGCCCGGTGAGGGTCGCCCTAAGAAGTTAAAGGCCGATTAAAACTACTGGAGTTTTTTAGCCCAGAAGAGGACGAAATCGCGAGAGTCTCCGCCTACATTGCCTTTAGCCGCATTATAGTTCTCCGTATTGTTGGAGGCTTCCGTATTCGGGTATTTAACGCGGTTGACAATGTTCTTCACCGTAGCACTGGGACCACCGTCTGCAGGATAGTTGAGAGCCGGGAGACCAGTGCGACGGATGTCCGTCCAAGCCTGGGTGGCTTGGGTAATACCGAAGTGGGCCCATTTTTGGGTCATGATGCCTTCGAGTTTGTTGCCATAGGCTGCCCAAACCTTGCCGGCGAAGGTCATAAGCTCCGCATCGGTAGGAATATCATCTTCGTCAAGCTTATAGAAATACTCATTATTCGTAGGAGCGTCAAACTTCCACTGGCTAGAGTGGACATTCAAGTCATATAGCTGCTTGCAAGACTCTACGATGGCTTTCTTGAAAGCGGTCTCAGGGTTACCGCTAGCATAATTCTGATTATATGCCTCGGCAAGGAGGAAGTTAACTTCTGCACCAGAAATAATGGGGCTAACGAACAAGTTGTTATACGTGAAGGTGGCTGCATTCAGATGGGCATAATAGCGATCTTCGTATTTCTCGTAAGTATCGTGCTCTTCCTGTTCAGCAGTGGTTTCCTCAACATGCTTACCAAAGTAGGCGCCAGCCTCATTGGGGAAATACACCAGCTCTAGACGAGGATCTTCTTCTCCAGTAATCATGAAAGCATTAATAATTCCCTGAGAGGCAACGTTGTTGATGTCTACAAAGCCACTCTTGAAAGCATCTGCATAATTAAAACCATCCTTGTCCGATTTAGCCACGATGGAATCTTCCCAAGTGGTGACCAGTTTACGGGAGGCAGCTAGAGAAACAGCAGCTTTGCCTTCGCTCGTAAGGTCTCCGTTTGCAGACATATGGACACCCAGACGAAGCATCAGGCTATTAGCATAAGCCTGCCATTTATCGAGATCTCCTCCGCAGATGTAATCGGATGCTACGAGTTTAGATTTTGTGAGATCGTTAAGCTTGAAAGCCCCAATCTCAGTATAAAGATTGCCCAGCTCGGTGAGCATCATCTTGTACAAATCTACGTCACTGTCATAGGAGGGGTAAGAAGACTCCAAATCACCTGTGACACCCAGGAAGCCGGCTTTACTGAAAGGAACAGGGCCGAAGATGTCTACGATTTGGGAAAGGTGGTCATATAGGAATACTTCGGTCAAGGCTACGAATACGCGATCCTGAGCTTTATCCTCATCGGCTTCACCTTCCCAAAGGTGTTGCATAACCCGATATTGGCGAAGTATATTGTAGAAATTGTTCCAGCGGTCATTCGCATAACCGTCGTTGATAAAATACATCGAACCACTATCTACATTAAAACCTATAGTTTGGGCAAGCTTACCAAAGTAATTGTCCCAAGTATACATGCGCCAGTAGTCATTGAACGTGTAACCGTTGCCGGACATAAAAGCACCTGTCATCAATTTGTCGCAAGACGTAGTTGTGGTCTTAGACGGATCGTAGTACTTGTCACTGAACTCACTCTTGGAACAAGCGGCAAAGGAGAGAGCAACAGTCGCAATCAAAAGAAGAGAATATAACTTTTTCATTGTCTTTCCTTTTTAGAAATTAGCACGGAGGGAGATACCAAAGGTACGAGTCGTAGAAGTAGAGCCTCCAATCTGAACCTGGTCTATCCAACGAGTTCCATCAACTGCCTCAGCATCAAACATCGGAAGGTTCTTGTAGATATAGAACGGATTTCTAGCAAACGCAGAAATACGCAGATTGTTGCACTTGAACTTACGAGTGAAGGTTTCCGGAATAGAATAAGTGAGGGTGATTTCACGGCACTTCAGATAGCTGTTATCGAACACTGAATGGGAATAGTAGATAGGTGCACCGACACCCCATGCGTAGGTCTCTTCGAGAATCAGTTCCTGACCGATGATAATATCGTTAGGAGAACCATCCTCCTTGACACCGGGCAGGATTACACCATCATAGTGAATAGTCTCACCATTAGGACCCTGAATGCCAGTTCCGGTGTAAGCAACGTTCTTGCCAGTATTGGCATCGGTATAGAATGCCATACCGCCGTATTCCAGACCACGATAAGGCAGGGACTCTGCAATGGCGCCCAGACCCATCATATACTGGTAAGGCTGGTTCCATACTGCACCGCCAATCTGGAAGTTGAAGTTGGCATCAAGTGTAAATCTCTTATAGCTAAGAGAAATGGCGAAGCCACCAATTAAATCGGCCATGGCGTTACCAACCTTTACGGGCTCGTCGGTAATCTTATAGTAACCGTCTGCGCCGACAATCTTATTGCCATTCTTATCCTCAAGAGGGGCATAAGCATAAATATCACCCATCTTCTGTCCTACGTCGGAATAGAGGTAAGCGGCACCATTATCCCAACGGGCATGCTGGAGGCGGGAAAGGCCATTAGCCAGTTTAACCACCTCGTTGCGGTTCCAGGCGATGTTACCGGAAAGGTCAAAGCGCCAATCACGATTCTCAATGATGGTGCCGTAAGCAGAGAACTCAACGCCCTGATTCTTAAGCTCACCAACATTCATAAGCATGGACGAACCACCAGCGCTAAGGGGTGCAGTAGCTTCCAGAATCTGGTCTACAATGCGTTTAGTGTAATAGGAGGCTTCGAAGCCCAAGCGATTGTTGAAGAACTTACCTTCCAGACCGAATTCCCATTCGTGAGTGGTCTCAGGACGGATGGTGTCGTTTCCAAGGTTGGCCGAAAGCTGATCATAAATATATCCGGAAGCGGTGCCGTGAGAATAGGCCTGAGCGGCTCTATAGATGGCGGGAGCATTACCCACAACACCGTAAGAGGCACGGAACTTAGCATAGTCTACCCACTTGGGCATCTGGAACAGTTCGGATAATATGATGGATCCATTCACGGAAGGATACCAGAACGAGTTGTTGCCAGGTGCCAGCGTTGACACGGTCTCGTTACGGATGGTTGCTTCAAGGTATGCCCAGTCCTTATATGAGAACGATGCCGTTGCAAAAATGGCCTGCTTGAGCATATCGGAAACGCTCTGGCTAGTATTTGCCTTTTGCTTACTGGCGTTCATGTGGAACCAGTTCTCAACAGACAAACCACCTTCTGTCCAGGACTGAAGATTAAAGGTCTTCTCTTCCCGAGCGGAATAACCTAAGACAGCAATAATGCCAAATTTGCCAGCGATCTTCGTGTCATAGGTGAGCATAGCATCTCCATAAATGGTAGAATAGGTGCGCTTATATACTTCATAGCCGCCGCCGTTACCTCCCAGATAGTCTGCGGTTTCAGCATGCTTCTTGATTTCCTCATCTTGGGAAGTAAAGTCGGTAGCAAGGCTTCCCTTAAGGGTCAAGCCCTTGATGATTTGCCAAGAAGGAGTTACGCTGGCGATGAGGCGCTGGTTGGTCTCATACTGCTCGTTGGCGAGGAAGTTCCAATAATAGTTGGTTATACCACCGTCCCAGTCAGAGCTATAGGAAGGAGTGTATTCCCATCCTTCAGCCGGGTTCTCATGAGAAGCCGAGGTATATGCTCTGTTCTGGTAACCAGCAGAAGTAACAATATGATCACGGGCATAGGCCAGATCATCAAAGGCACCTATCATACTGTTGTAACTGGATACAAGACGGGAAATACGGAACGGGCGGTTCTTAATATGCTGATTCATATAGTTTACACTATATCCCAGTTTGACTGCCCCATTTGACGTAATGTCCTGGCTTCCGGACAAAGCGAAGTTATGCTTGTTCAAATGAGAATTGTACTGGTTGGGCGAGTTATCCATGAACGTGTAGGAGAAACGGAGGTTTCCTTTCTCGTTACCGGAAGTTAACGCCAAATTGTACTGCTGAGTAATACCTGTCTTAAAGACGTTGGCCCAAGGATTGTCCGTAATAGGGCTATATGGACGGTAACCCGTTGCGCTATAGACCCGTCGTCCATCGTATTTGGGACCAAAATAGTAAACAGTGTTTTGAGGAGTACGAACCTTATTACCGTCTCGGTCTGTACGCTCATTAATCATAAAGCCATAGTCGGGGGATGTGGGGTCATCGATCAAACGACCGCTCCAGAACTCATATGGATAACCGGGGCCATAGACAGTTTGATATTTGGGCATGTAAGCCACAAAGTCGCCTTGTACAGATGCGTTAAAGTCAAGGTGTATACCACTGTTTTTCTTACCCTGCTTCATAGTAATGAGGACTACACCGTTAGCACCTTCGGAGCCATACAGGGAAGTAGCAGAAGCGCCCTTCAGGATGGTCAGGTTCTCAATATCTTCAACATTGATATCAGCCAGGCCGTTGGTTTGCATACGCTGAATGCTCCAATAGTCGCCCTGGTTGGCCTCACCATTACGAACAGGAACACCATCAACAATCACGAGCGGCTGGTTGGTTCCGGTAATGGAAGACAGACCACGGACGTTGATGGAGATAGCACCCGTTGCTCCACCGGGAGCAGTTTGAATACGGACACCGGAGGCTTTACCGTAGAGGGCGGAACCCAGGGACGGGGCCACGGTGGCATTCAGGCTCTCGGCAGAAACGGAAGACACGGCATAACCCACCTTCTTCTCATCCTTGCGGATACCGAGGGCGGTCACTACGGTTCCTTCCAGTAGCTCGGCGTCTTCTTCCAGAACTACGTTAAGTACGCCGCCATTCCAGGTGATGGTCTGGCCAGCATAACCGATGCAGGAAACCTCCAGCTTGTCGCCTTGATAGACGCCCGGGAGGGAGAAGGAACCGTCCAAGTCGGTGATGGCACCGTTGTGGGTTCCGGCCACCTGCACTGCTGCACCGATGATGGGTTCACCGGCAGCATCTTTCACAGTACCTTTGACAGTGCTCTGGGCATAGGCGGTAAAGCCCATTGCCACAAAAGCCAATGTCATGGCTACTCTTAAAAAGAGATTTTTCATGTGCGTTTGGTTTTAAGTTAATAATAAATATTGGTTAGGGTTTAGTATTTTTGCATAAAATGTCTTATTTATTAAAAAATACTTGCGTATCCTGTAAGAAATATATACATTTGCAAAAAACATATATATGGAGTCTATGGCAATTCCCAAAAGGAAACTGATTGACATTAAGCCCGGAGTATTTGAAGCTCTTACAGTAAAAGCTAAAGGGAAAAGCATGTCCTTAAAAAGCTACATAGAACACTTATTGGAGGAGGATGTAAAGGAAAGACCGCACCCCGTGGTCCAAGGCGTGAGCGATAACCGTATTCTCAAACTAATTGGCTCCGCCAAATCCGTGGGCAATAATGCAGATGACATCAGGGACGAGAGGTTGCAATACATTCTATCAAAATGATTAAACGGGTTTTCTTTGATACCAACCTCTTGTTGGATTTACTGGATGAAAGGCCTGGTTTTGAAACAGTTGCTCAGATTCTTCAGTTACATTCCGACGAAAGAATCCACATATGTGTGTCTGTTCTTTCTCTGGCAAACATTGCCTATGTTCTTAGAAAAAGGGAATCGGCCTATACCATCCCCACATTAAAGCAAATAGCAGTGCTATTGGATATTCTTCCCATTGATGCCGAACAGTTTGATAGAGCACTTATGCTGGATGGACCTGATTTCGAGGACCTTCTTCAAGCCTCCTGTGCAATAACAAATGGCTGCGAATGCATTGTCACGCGGAATGTTAAAGACTTTAAGATAAAACCTGGCCTGAAGGAATCTCAGGCACTTCCACCCGTTTATTCCCCTCCGGAGTTTTTAGAATTGTACCACAGCTAGCAAAAGAATCGTATTCATATAAGGACACTTATATATTACGATTCTATGATGCAACCATCCTTTTTCAATTACGCACAGGCAATCTACAATAAGCGCTATGATGCCGAGGAGATTGCTTACCACACCTGGTATAACGGCACTAAGATGCTGGGGATGTTCCAGGTCTTCTGTCAAGAGACTCTCCATCGAGCCGGCGTCACCCCGGGAGAGATTGATGAGTCTCTCCTCTTCAGCTACCGCCGGTTCTGTCTGGAAGAAAAAGGCAACAGCTTAGTTACTGTAAACCGGAAACTCGCCCCCATCTGCCAAGTCCTCAAAGTGGCGCAGGCCGAAGGGCTTTATTCCCCTTTGTCGGCAGAATCCCTCAAATCTGCTTTCTGTCAACGGACTCCCCGCCGTTATGGCCCAGAGGCCAGTCGTTTTCAGAAAGAGGGGGGTGAAGCAGTACGGTATCTGTCCGACGCCCAACTCAAGAGTTTAGTATCCTATTATAATTCTTTGAAAGACTCTTATGTCCGCGATTCGCTGGATTTATTCTTTTTCTCTTTTCACGCCTGCGGACTCCGAGTGTCAGATATCGTAACACTGGAGTGGTCTCACATACTGTTGGATCATTGCCGGCTCAGAAAGGTGATGGTCAAATCAAAAAAGCGGCTAGAGATTCCCCTGTCCGAGGCGGCAATCCAGATTCTTCGCCGATGGAAAGAGCGGCAGCCGGAGGGTCGCTTTGTCTTCGGCCTTCTGCCAGATGATATGAATTTGGAGGCGGATGCGGAGATGGCACGCGCCATCGATAATGTCAACCGGACAGTGGGCCGAAGGTTAAATGCCGTCGGGCGCCATCTGGGGCTTCCTTTCCCGCTGGGAATGCACGTGGCGAGGCACAGTTTTGCCGTCAAGGCTCTCAATTCGGCCCGGGTAGACGTTCATTTGATCAGTCACTTATTAGGACATTCTTCTGTACTGGTAACGGAGAAAGTTTATGCTAAGTTATTG
>JAEEGF010298343.1_pt1 | contig 15170 bp, 10 predicted proteins | sample 9134171 | NCBI WGS metagenome assembly JAEEGF01 (sample SAMN16246542, study PRJNA631951) | gut metagenome | biome: gut microbiome; feature: rumen; material: AP-attached | host: Bos | place: Iran: Karaj | collected 2018-10 | reverse complement strand
AAAGAAAGACAATGCGGAGTACTTCGGACCCTACACCTCCGCCGATTCGGTTCATCGCACCATAGACCTTCTGATGAAGACCTGTGGTCTCAGAAACTGTTCCAAAAGGATCGAAGAAGGTGAAAGAGTCTGCGAAAGGCCCTGTCTCTATCATTCCATGGGCCAGTGTCCCGCACCCTGTATGGGTGATGTTAAAATGGAAGAATACAAAAAGGGCGTGGAGAGATGCCTTTCTTTTTTGAGAGGTCATCACGAAGCGGTTACGGATGCGCTGAACAGCCGTATGCTCATGTATTCGGAAAATCTGGAATTTGAAAGAGCCGCAGAAATGAGGGATCTGATCAACAGCGTCAAAAGACTGGATCAGGCACAGAAGGCAGATGAATGTGACGACAATGACAGAGACATAGTGGCTGTCGTCAACAAGGATGACACAGCTGTGGCCTCATGCTTCTTTATAAGGAACGGAAAACTCACCGGAAGGGAACATTTCTATCTTACGGGAGTGGAAAACGAAACAAGGGAAAAAATACTGGAGAGCTTTATCAAACAGTACTATTCGGGAACTCCTCACATTCCGAGAGAGATCTACATCTCAAAGGAGATCGAGGATGCGGAGCTGATCTCGGGTTGGCTTTCAGAGATACGGGGCAGCAAGGTCACCATCTTTACTCCCAAGAAGGGAGAGAAGCTTAAGCTCACGGAGATGGCGGAAAACAATGCCCGCACTGTACTCTTTAACGACGAAAAGCGGATCAGGGACATGGAGAAGCGTACAGGCGGTGCTCTCGATGAAATAAAAAACTTGCTAAAACTGGAAAAGCTATATAGAATAGAGTCGTATGACATTTCAAACACCGCGGGCTTTGAAAACGTTGCCTCCATGGTGGTTTTTGAAGGAGGCAGACCGAAAAAATCCGATTACAGGCGGTTTAAGACAAAAACGATAATCGGTGCCGATGATTACGGAAGCATGAGAGAAGTCTTAAGGAGAAGATTCGAGCACGGATTACGGGAACTTAGGGAAGCAGGGGAAAGAAACGAGGATTCCTTTGTGAGATTTCCCGATCTGCTTCTGATCGACGGAGGCAGAGGACAGGTGAATTCCGTCCTTGAAGTGGTGGAAAGCCTCGGACTCAGCATTCCCGTCTGCGGGATGGTGAAGGATGACAGGCACAGAACAAGAGGCCTGTGGTTCAATGATGAGGAAGTGCCCATCGACACTTACAGCGAAGGCTTTAAACTGGTCACAAGGATACAGGATGAGACTCACCGTTTTGCGATCGAGTATCACAAGACTTTGCGTAACAAAGCACAGACCAGATCCATACTGGACGACATCCCCAATGTGGGACAGAAGAGAAGGATAGAGATAATGCGGCATTTTACTTCGCTGGAAGAACTGAAAAATGCCGATATGGAGAAACTTATGGAGCTGCCTTCCATGAACAGAAAGGCAGCGGAAAGCATCCTGGAATTTCTCCATCCGAGTGAAAACCGGGGAAAGGAAGAATAATGTATACGGTTAGTCTTAAGAAGTTTATTGAGAATATGGGTCTTGAAAATCTTACTCCCGAGATCGATCTCAAGGGAAGAAAGATCACCGAACCCGAAGTAAACAGACCCGCACTGCAGCTGGTGGGGTTCTATGACTACTTTAACAGTGAAAGAGTTCAGATCATAGGACATGTGGAACAGGCCTACATGGACAAGATGGAAGATAAAGGACTGGATGTGCTCACAAAGCTCATGAGTTTCAAGATACCCTGCATAGTTTTGTGCCGTGGCATCAGACCTACGGAAGAGGTCAGAAAAGTCGCCCTTGAAAAGGGGGTTCCCATTCTTTTAAGCGAGAAGTCCACCTCCGACTTTGAAGGCGAAGCCATCAGATGGCTTAAGGTGGAGCTGGCTCCCAGGATCTCCATTCACGGCGTTCTTGTTGATGTTTACGGTGAAGGCATCCTGATCATCGGTGAATCAGGCATAGGAAAGAGCGAGGCAGCTCTCGAACTCATAAAGCGCGGACACAGACTTGTGGCGGATGACGTTGTTGAGATCAAGAAAGTGAGCGAAGCAACGCTGATCGGTTCTGCGCCGCCCATAACCAGACATCTGATCGAGCTCAGAGGTATCGGTATCATCGATGTTAAGACATTGTTCGGTATCTCAAGTGTAAAAAACACCCAGCAGATAGATCTTGTCATTCGTCTTGAAGACTGGGTAAAGGACAAGGAATACGACAGAATGGGACTTGAGGACAAGTACACGGAATTCCTGGGAAACAAGGTTGTCTGCCAGGATCTTCCCATCCGTCCCGGTCGAAACCTCGCCATCATTGTAGAGTCCGCAGCTGTAAATCACAGACAGAAGAAGATGGGCTACAATGCGGCCAAGGAGTTCTCGAGACGTGTTACCGAGAACATTATGAAGGGCAGAAACATCGAAGAAGAAGATGAGGATGACAGCGACAACGAAAACGAATAAAGAAAAGGAAGGAAATTGATCATGAAGTATCTGTTCGGAGCAGACATAGGAGGAACAACGGTTAAGCTGGGGCTTTTTACCGAAGAAGGGGAACTCCTTGAAAAATGGGAGATAGGAACAAATCGTGAAAACGGAGGTGCTTCCGTCCCTCAGGATGTGGTCAATACAGTTAAAGACAAGATCCGGGAAAGAAATCTTGACAGGAAGGACGTAATAGGTCTTGGTGTCGGCGTTCCCGGACCCATTACAAAAGACGGTACCGTATTAAAATGTGCCAACCTCGGCTGGGGCATTTTTAACGTAAATGAGAGATTTACAGAGCTTTTGGGACTTCCCTGCCGTGCTGCCAATGATGCAAATGTGGCAGCCCTGGGCGAAATGTGGAAGGGTGGCGGAAAAGGCTACAATGATATCGTGATGGTCACCCTCGGGACCGGAGTCGGCGGCGGTGTCATCTGCGACGGAAAGATCCGTGCAGGTGCCCACGGTGCGGCGGGAGAGATCGGTCACATCCGTATGAAGGATGAAGAGACCAGACTCTGCGGCTGCGGAGGACACGGTCATCTTGAACAGTATGCTTCTGCCACGGGCATAGCCTTTATGGGACAGGAAGCAGCAAAGAAAGATCCTTCATCTGCCCTTGCCAAAATCGAAGATATTACCGCCAAGGATGTTTTTGATGCCGCAAAGGCAGGAGATGAAACAGCACTTAAGGTGGTGGACGAGGTCTGTGAGATCCTTGATGCAGCTCTTTCACACGTGGCTGCTTCCGTCGATCCGGAATGTTTTGTTATCGGCGGAGGTGTTTCCAAAGCGGGAGACATTCTGATAGATACTTTGAAAAAGCATTACGGCCCCAACCTTTTAAATGCGCTGCAGACCACCGAATTCAGGCTTGCCACCCTGGAAAATGATGCCGGTATTTACGGCTGTGCGAGGATGATGCTGGATGTTGCTGAATAAGAAAAGTGTTCTTACGGATAGATTTTCCGAAATAATGGATCTTAAAAACCTGTTTCCGGACGAGGCTCTTTCAAGACACACGTCTTTCAGGATCGGAGGACCGGCTGCTTTTTATGCCGTCGTTGAGAACGAGACGGAGCTGTCAGATGCAGTCAGGATCTGTAAAGAAGAAGATGTAAGATTCTGCCTTTTGGGAAACGGAACAAATGTTCTGGCGAGCGATGAGGGCTACGACGGTGTGATCCTGCATTTAAGCGGTGATTTTGACCGCCTTTCCATCAGAGAGGACATAAACGACGGATCTGCATTTATTACAGCGGGAGCAGGAGTCGCATTGACGCAGCTTTCAATGTATGCTTTAAAAAAAGGCTTCACCGGTCTTGAATTTGCTCATGGCATCCCCGGAAGTGTGGGAGGCGGCATTTTCATGAATGCGGGAGCTTACGAGAGAGACCTTAATGATACTCTTGTGTCCGTAAAGGTAATGACCGGGGACGGAGAGATCAAAGAGCTTACAAAGGACGAAGCAAAACTGGGCTACAGGACCAGCAGATTTACGGAGTCCGGAGAGATCATTTTAAGCGGGACTTTTCATTTAAAGGTCTATCCCAGGATCCCCATCAGAACGATGATGGAAGAGTACAAGAGAAGAAGGATCGAAAAGCAGCCTCTGGATCAGCCCAGCGCCGGAAGTACTTTCAAGAGACCGGAAGGAAATTTTGCGGGGAAACTCATTGAAGACGCCGGCCTTAAGGGCTTTAAGGTGGGAGGAGCTTCGGTCTCCGAAAAACATGCCGGTTTCATAGTAAACTCGGATAATGCCACAGCGGCCGATGTTCAGGCACTTATCGAAGCAGTAAGGGACAAAGTCTTTAAAAACTCGGGTGTAATGCTGGAGCCCGAGATAAGGTTCATAAAGTAGGTATCGGATAAGATTTTACAGTATTAAGAGGCGACAGAATGAGATTTGTAATAGTAACCGGAATGTCCGGAGCAGGAAAAACATCTGTACTTAAAATGCTTGAAGACGCGGGCTTTTTTTGCGCCGATAATCTTCCGATCCCTTTGATCTCGAAATTTGCCCAGATCGCCGAAAACAGTAACCGGGGTGAATTTGACAAGATAGCCATAGGCGTCGACATCAGAAGCGGTCATTCCCTTGATGAGGTTGAACCAGTGCTGACGGAGCTTAAGGAAATGAGGATCAAGTACGAGATCCTTTTTCTGGATGCTTCGGACGAAACATTGATAAAAAGATACAAAGAGACCAGAAGGAATCATCCCCTGTCCGGCAGCGGGAGAGTGGAAGCGGGAATCGAGGAGGAACGTAAGAAGATCGCTTTTCTGAAAGGAAAAGCGGACTATGTCCTTGACACCAGCACTCTTCTTGTGAGAGATCTCAAGCAGGAGATAGACAGTATCTTTGTAAATAACAAGGTGTTTAAGAACTTTATCGTCACGGTGATCTCTTTCGGGTTCAAGTACGGTATACCGGTGGATGCGGACATGGTCTTTGATGTGCGATTCCTTGCAAATCCTTTTTATGTTCAGAGCCTTAAGCATTTGACGGGAGAGAATGAGGAAGTTCGGGATTTCGTAATGAAGAGTCCCCAGGCTGACGAATTTGTCGCAAAACTCATCGATATGGTGGAATTCCTGATTCCACATTACATTAACGAAGGCAAAAACGGTCTTGTGATCGGTATCGGATGCACCGGCGGCAAGCACAGGTCGGTAACCATGGCCAGGGTGCTTTCCGAGGCATTGGAAAAGGATGACTACTCGGTCAAGACCATTCATAGGGATATAATCAAATAATGTCTTTCAGCAGTGAAGTAAAAACAGAATTAGCATCAGTTGTACCCATTCCGAAGCATTGTAAAATTGCGGAAATTGCAGGTTACATTTTATATTCTCAAAAAAAATCTGTTGACAAATGCGATATGTCTGTCTTAAAATCATTAACCGATGATTTAGGAAATGAAAATGACTTTGTGAAAATGTGCAGGTTAGAGGAAAACAACGGCTTGCTCTTTCTTAAAGACATGAAGATCATCGAACGCAGCTGTTGCAAAAGAAGTTTCTTAAGGGGCGCTTTTTTGGGAGCGGGCAGTGTTGCTGATCCGAAGGATGAGTATCATCTTGAGATCTCTGCAAGGACCCGTTCGGGCATAGAGCTTCTGAACCTTGCTTCAGCCGCCTTTGATGTCGCCGGCAAGGTGGCGCAAAGGGGAAGCGGATTTCGGCTTTATTTTAAGGATGCGGATAAGATCAGTGATCTTTTGAATATTATGGAAGCTCATGTTTCACTCATGAACTTCGAAAACGAAAGGATCCTTAAGGAAGTCAAGAACAAGGTTAACCGAAGGGTTAATTGCGAAACATCGAATTTGAAAAAAACGGTGGTGGCCTCGGAATATGCATGTGAATGCATCAGGTATCTGGACGAAGCAAATGTCCTTAAAAATCTGCCCGAGACACTGCAGAGCATTGCAGAGCTCAGAGTCACCTATCCCGAAAAATCTCTTTCGGAGCTGGGAGAAATGACTGAGCCGAGACTTGGCAGATCCGGGGTTAATCACAGACTTGAAAAAATTATCGCCATAGCTCGAGACTTGAAAGGAAAAGAGGAACAAGATGATCAGAAATCAAATCACCATAGCGAAGACATCTAAGATGGACGTTACTCCGGCAGCACTTTTGGTGCAGACAGCAAGTAAATTTGATTCAAGAGTTTACGTTGAACAGACAGATAAGCTCATTAATGCAAAGAGCATCATGGGCGTTATGACACTTAGGATAATTGACGGCGAAGTTGTTACCATTGTGGCTGACGGCGCCGATGAAGAAGCAGCAAGCAAGGAAGTACAAAATCTTCTTACGGGAACCAAATAAGGCTTTATTGTTGGTTTTGATTTATGCTATAATAACCTCATTCGTTGAATGAGGTTTTTCTCGTTTTAGGGGTGAAATTATGAGCTTTACACATTTACATGTACATACGGGTTACTCCCTTCTGGACGGGTCTGCAAAGATCAAGCCGTTGGTGGCGAGAGCGAAAGAGCTTGGGATGAAGGCCCTTGCCATCACCGATCACGGTGTTATGTTCGGAGCGGTGGAATTCTGGACCGAATGCAAAAATGCCGGGATCAAGCCCATAATAGGCTGTGAAGTCTATGTAGCGCCGGGGTCGAGATTTGATAAGTCCGGCTCCGTTTCGGACGAGCGTTACAGACATCTGATCCTCCTGGCGGAGAACGACACAGGTTATCATAACCTGATAAAGATCGTTTCCATCGGGTTCACCGAAGGCTTCTACTACAAGCCCAGGGTTGATCTTGAGGTGCTGGAAAAGTACCACGAAGGGATCATCTGCACTTCTGCCTGCCTGGCGGGAGAGGTGGCAAACTATCTGAAGAGAGGACTTTACGAAGAGGGAAAGGAAGCAGCTCTGCGCCTTGAAAAGATCTTCGGTAAGGGCAATTTCTTCCTTGAACTTCAGGATCACGGTATCCCGGAACAAAAGACGGTAAACACTTTCCTTATGCGTATGCATGAAGAAACAGGCATAGACCTTATCTGCACCAACGATTCCCACTACATTAAAGCCGAGGATGCCGTGGCTCACGACATTCTCCTTTGCATACAGACCCAGAAAAAGGTTCAGGATGAAGACCGTATGAGGTACGAAGGCGGGCAGTTCTATCTTAAATCCGAGGAAGAGATGGCCGCTCTGTTTCCATATGCTCCGGAAGCATTGGAAAACACCTGTAAGATCGCGGACCGCTGTAACTTTGATTTTGAATTCGGTAATTACAAATTGCCGAGATTTGATGTTCCGGAGGGCTACGACGCCTGGACCTACCTGCAGTTCCTCTGCGAAGAGGGTATCAAAAAAAGATACAGGGTTGTTACCCCGGAACTCAGGGAAAGGCTGGATTACGAGCTTAAGATCGTGCATGATATGGGCTTCGTGGACTACTTCCTGATCGTCTGGGATTTTATCAAATACGCCAAGGATCATGACATCCCCGTGGGGCCGGGACGAGGCAGCGGTGCGGGAAGCATCGCGGCTTACTGTCTTGAGATCACGGACATCGATCCCATCAGATACAATCTGCTGTTTGAAAGATTCTTAAACCCCGAACGTGTCTCCATGCCCGACTTTGATGTGGATTTCTGCTATGAAAGAAGACAGGAAGTCATTGACTATGTTGTAAGAAAGTACGGTCGTGACAGAGTCTGCCAGATCGTTACATTCGGGACCATGGCTGCGAAAAATGCCATCAGAGACGTGGGAAGAGCCTTGGATCTGCCCTATGCAAGAGTTGACGTTGTGGCAAAACTGGTGCCCAATGAGCTTAACATTACCATAGCGGATGCTCTCACCAAAAGCACGGATCTTAAAAAAATGTATGATGAGGACGAAGAGATCAGAAATCTTCTGGATATGGCAATGGCTCTGGAAGGTCTGCCCAGACACACTTCCATGCATGCTGCGGGCGTTATCATAAGTAATGCTCCCGTTGATGACTATGTACCTTTGTCCTGTGCTTCCGACGGTTCGGTGACTACTCAGTTCAATATGACGGAGTGCGAACATCTCGGACTTCTCAAGATGGACTTTCTGGGACTCAGAACCCTTACGGTCATCAAAGACGCGGAAAACTTCGTGAACATGAACAAAAAGCCCGGGGAGAAGCGATTTTCGATAAAAGAGATCAGTTACGATGACAAGAACATTTTTGATATGATCTCCCAGGCAAAGACCGACGGTGTTTTTCAGCTTGAAAGCAAGGGAATGACAAGCTTTATGAAAGAGCTGAAGCCTTCTTCCATAGAAGACGTTATCGCCGGGATCTCCCTTTACCGCCCGGGACCCATGGATTTCATCCCCAAGTATATCAAAGGAAAGAGTGACAGGGATTCCATCACATATGACTGTGAGGAATTAAGGCCCATACTTGAAACCACGTACGGATGCATAGTCTACCAGGAGCAGGTCATGCAGATCGTAAGAGATCTGGCGGGCTACTCCTACGGACGGAGCGATCTGGTGCGCCGTGCCATGGCCAAGAAAAAGGCCGATGTAATGGCTAAGGAAAGAGAAAACTTCGTCCACGGCAACCCTCAGGAAAACGTTCCCGGCTGTGAAGCAAGAGGCATTTCCGAAAAGGTGGCAAATCACATCTATGACGAAATGACTGATTTTGCAAAATATGCATTTAACAAGGCTCATGCCGCCTGCTACGCGGTGGTTTCCTATCAGACAGCCTATCTCAAATACTATTATCCCGTTGAATACATGGCAGCTCTGATGACATCCATCATGGACAACACCGGAAAAGTAACGGAGTACATGTACACCTGTAAAAAGATGGGGGTAAGTGTGCTTCCTCCGGATGTGAATGAAAGCGGAGTCGGCTTTACGGTGGGAGGAAGATCCATCCGATACGGACTTTCCGCCATCAAGGGCGTCGGACGGCAGGTGGTGGAGGACATAAAATCAGAGAGAGAGCGTAACGGCAGATTCACGTCTCTTAAGGATTTTGCAAAGCGTTGCGTTCCTTTGGGAGTTAACAGGAGGACAGTGGAGAATCTCATAAAGGCGGGAGCTTTTGATTCCGTTCCCGGAACCAGAAAGCAGCTCCTTCAGGTCTGCCAGATCATCATAGATGATGCTGTGAGCGAGCACAAAAAAGAGATCACGGGACAGCTTTCCTTCTTTGATTTCATGGATCCCGAAGAAAAGGTCGCTATGGAAACTCCTCTTCCGGATGTGGGAGAGTTCGGTAAGGACGAACTTCTGGGCTACGAGAAAGAGGTGCTGGATCTTTATGTCAGCGGACATCCTCTGGAAAACTACCTTGACATCCTGAAAAAACACTGTGACACCACAACAGCGGATCTGAAAGCCGATGAAGAAACAGGAGAACTTAAGGTAAATGACGATCAGAATGTGGTGATCGGCGGCATGATAACGGAAGTGACCCGAAAGGTCACAAAAAACAACCGCACCATGGCTTTTCTTAAACTTGAGGATCTTTACGGAAATACCGAGGTGATCGTTTTCCCCAATGATTATGAAAAGAATAGGAAGCTTCTTAATGAAGATGAAAAGGTCATGATCAGGGGAAGGATCTCCACCGATGAAGAAAGAGGGGCCAAGATCATCCTGTCCGGTATCGACAGGCTTGATGCCATTCCCGGAAAACTCTGGGTCAGGTTTAAGAATAAGGATGAGTATGCCGCGGCGGAAAAAGAATTGATGGAGATCCTTAAGACATCCGACGGAAGATCCGATGTGGTGATCTATCTTGAAGAAGAAAAGCAGATGAAAAAACTGGGAAGAAGTTTTTCTGTAGATCTCAGCGGTGATCTGCAGGAGAAGTTAACAAAAAAATTCGGAAATGAGCAGATCAGGGTCACTTTTTAGCTTTGTTAATCAAAAGTTTCTTCATTTTATCTTTTTTGGATATTTACAAAAAAAATGTTTCGTTGTAAAATACAAAACTTGTAACAAGTAGTAAATTTTCGTAAATCACTCTAATAGATTTGGAGGCATAATATGGCAGAAAGCATGGTTAAAACCATAGGGGTACTCACCAGTGGCGGAGATGCGCCCGGAATGAACGCTGCGATACGTGCGGTTGTTCGTACGGCCATTGAAAATGGTGTGAAGGTTAAGGGTATTAACAGAGGATACGCAGGTCTTCTTGATGAGGACATTATCGACATGGATTCACGAAGCGTTTCCGATACGATCCAGCGCGGTGGTACAATACTCTACACAGCTCGCTGCCAGGAATTCGTTACATCCGAAGGACAGGACAAGGGCGCTGAGATCTGCAAGAAGAACGGTATCGACGGACTTGTTGTCATCGGTGGTGACGGCTCCTTCCAGGGTGCACGTCAGCTTGCTGCCAGAGGCATCAACACAGTCGGCGTTCCCGGAACCATCGACCTCGATATTGCATGCACTGATTATACAATAGGATTTGATACAGCTGTCAACACAGCGATGGATGCCATTGACAAGGTTCGTGACACATCCACATCCCACGAGAGAGTTTCCATCATTGAAGTTATGGGACGTCGCGCCGGTTACATTGCTCTCTGGAGCGGAATTGCCAACGGCGCTGAGGAGATCCTTCTTCCCGAGCTCATGAACTATGACGAGAAAAGGGTCGTTCAGCACATTCTTGCGAGAAAGGCACTCGGCAAGAAGCACACCATCATCGTAAATGCCGAAGGTATCGGTAATTCTTACAGAATGGCAGACCGCATCGAAGCAGCAACAGGCATAGAGACCCGTGCTACCATCATCGGTCACATTCAGCGTGGCGGAAGCCCTACGGCTAAGGACAGGGTCTATGCTTCTGCTATGGGATGCATGGCTGTTGAACTTCTTTGCGCAGGAAAGACAAACCGTGTTGTAGCTTACAAGAACGGAAAGTTTGTTGATTACGACATTGAAGAGGCTCTTGCTATGAAGAAAGATCTGGATCCTTTCCTTCTTCATGTTTCCAAGACAATTTAATCTATCGTACTTACTACCGGAAAAGATCCTTTCTTTTCCGGTTTTTTTGTGTTTAAAACTGCTTTAGACTTATCATTATATTAAAATTTTAAGAGAAGGGTTAAGAATCGGTAGGAAGTTGCCGATAAGGTAGTTGTACACTTAATCCGTGTTACGTGCGAAAGGATTCGCACAAAGCACTTTTCAAAGATCGCCAAGGAGGGCGTATATTATGAAAATTGATTCGTCTAATGTATCCATGAGTTCCAATCGTTCCTATTTTTCTTATGAAAAAGTCGAGCAAGAATCCCTTACGGTTTTAAGCAGCAGGGCTGCCACAATTGAATTGTCCGATGATTCCAAAAATCTTGCGGAACAGCTTCGGGAGAAAAAGGCGGAGATCGCCGAAGAAGAGAAGGCAGCTGCTAAGGAAAAGGAAAAGAACCAAAAAGAAAACCTTAAAAAGTCACTTGAAGATATGGTAAAGGCTAACAAAGCCAATAAAGCGGATCTCGAGATCCCCACCGAGGAAGACAATGAGCTTAAGATGCTGAGACGCATCCTTGAACTTCTTAAAAAGATCCGTGGAGAGAAGGGCGGTCCGGTTTATGTGAACGACAGCATGAAGAGTTTTGCGGAGTCCATGAACAAGGCTCAGGAAAACCTGGCTGCTTTTGCGGGGAACATGGCGTGCACCATGTCCGGTGCTAGTCCTGCGGTACAGGCAAATCCCGGACATCATACGGTAAACATGACCAACTGGACCAAGATCACCGTTCAGTCAAAGTTTTACATGGAAACCGAAAGCACGGCCTACCGTTCTTCAGGCTCTGTAAGAACGGAAGACGGACGGGAACTCAGTTTTGAACTTACCGTTGAAATGTCCAGAAGCTTTACCGCCGAATACGGCTCCTATATGGAAGAATCCTATACCATGGTAGATCCCCTTGTGATCGAGCTTGATGACAAGTGCGCAGATCTTACGGAAAAAACATTCCTCTTTGATCTGGATGCTGACGGTAAGGAAGAAAGGATCTATGATCTTAGAGAGAACTCCGGACTTCTTGCCCTTGACAAAAACGGCGACGGTAAGATAAATGACGGATCTGAGCTTTTCGGAACTAAGTCCGGCAACGGATTTAAGGATCTTGCCGCTTACGATGAGGATGGCAACGGCTGGATCGATGAAAATGACAGCATTTTCAAGAAATTAAAGATCTGGACGAAGGACAAGAACGGTAAAGACGTTCTGCTGGATCTTAAAAAAGCCGATGTGGGTGCCATCAATTTGGGCAGTGTTGCCACAGACTTTGCACTTAAGTCCTTAAAGAATAATGCCACCATGGGACAGGTTAAACGCACGGGCTTCTTCCTTAAAGAATCCACAGGGGAAGCCGGCGCAGTACAGCATGTGAATCTGGCGGTTTAAATACCTGAAGACCGGGGGATGCAGAGCATTCCCCGGTCTTTGCAGTCTCATTTGCATAAAATTTTTAAAAATGGTATAATACGATAAAGTATGACCCGGCATGAACGGGTCAGGGAGGCTGCCATGATCGGAAGCGTCAGCGCTTACGGAGCATACAACAGCATATACTATACTTCCGGTGCAACACTTGCCGCAAGGAGCAATGCACTTCATGCGGATGCGAATGAAGGTGCTGCTGTTGCCGTTGTGGCTGCCGTACCCGAGGTGTTTTCCAACGATCGGACCGTGAGAGTGGGAAGATCTCCGGAGGAGATGAAAATGGCAGTCGATAATGCGGCAAAGACCATGGAATCACCCGCAACGGAGAGGATGCGCAAACGCCTGGGGCTTGAAAAATGCGAGACCTGTGAGAACAGGATGTATGTCGACGGCTCCGATGAGGCGGATGTTTCCTTTAAAACTCCCGGACACATCGATCCTTCTGCTTCTGCTTCCGTTGTAATGTCTCACGAGAGAGAGCATGTGGCAAATGCCGTTCAGAAGGGCAGCAGGCCGGATGCAAAACTCATTTCCGCCAGTGTCACCCTCCACACCAGCATATGCCCGGAGTGCGGAAGGCCCTATGTTTCAGGCGGAACAACCAGAACGAAGATCAGGCACACTGCAGACGGTTCACCCATCGATGGACCAAAAGAATGAATCGGATGATGTTACGGGGCAGCCATGAGGGCTGCCTCTTTTTTTCTTGTTTTTCGTTGGAAATGTGGTATGATACAAGTGGTGATCAATGATCTGCCATTCTGTTTTTATGCAATGGGGAGAAACTCACCAGTAACACACTTGCGGAGGTTATTGAATGGATATTTTAAAACAGCTTACGGCGGAACTCGGAGTACGCAGAGAGCAGGTTGATGCGGCTGTAAAGCTGATCGATGAAGGAAACACCATACCCTTCATCGCACGATACAGGAAAGAGGCTACAGGGGCATTGAACGATGAGGTACTCAGAAATCTCGACGAACGTCTTAAATACCTCAGAAGTCTTGAAGAAAAGAAAGAACAGATCTTAAAAAGCATAGAAGAACAGGGCAAACTCACCGACGAACTCAAAAAGCAGATTGCTGAAGCTCAGACACAGGTTACTTTGGAGGACATCTATCGTCCTTACAGACCCAAGAGAAGAACAAGAGCCACCATCGCAGCGGAAAAGGGCTTACAGCCTCTTGCAGATGCCATTATGGCTCAGGAGCTTACCATTCCCGCAATAGAGGAAGCAAAGGCTTACATCAGTGAGGAAAAGGAAGTTAAAACTGCGGAAGAGGCCCTTGCCGGAGCACTTGACATCATCGCTGAGAAGATCTCCGATGAAGCGGATTACAGAACCCACATCCGTTCCGTAACGGAAGAAGAGGGCGTTATCTCTTCATCTGCCAAGGATGAGGAAGCTGACAGCGTTTACGAGATGTACTACAACTTTTCCGAGAAGGTGAAGACACTTCCCGGACACAGGACCCTTGCTCTTAACAGAGGAGAGGCAGAAAAGGTGCTGACCGTAAAGATCACGGCTCCTACAGAAACCATCCTCAGGTATCTTGAAAAGAAAGTAATAACAAAGGATAACCCCAATACAAATGATCAGATAAAGGCAGCTGTTGCGGATGCCTATGACCGTCTCATCGCTCCTTCCATCGAGAGGGAAGTAAGGAACGAACTCACTGAAAAGGCTGAAGACGGTGCTATCAAAGTCTTCGGCGAAAACTTAAAGCAGCTCCTCATGCAGCCTCCCATTGTGGGACAGACGGTTCTCGGCTGGGACCCCGGTTTCAGAACGGGATGCAAGCTGGCTGTTGTGGATGCTACGGGTAAGGTGCTTGATACAGCCGTGGTTTTTGCCACACTTCCCGGAATGCACAAGATGGATGAAGCAAAAGCCATCGTTAAAAGGCTTATCACCAAGTATAATGTTACACTGATCTCCGTGGGAAACGGAACCGCTTCCCGTGAATCGGAGCTCTTTATCGTAGATCTTTTAAAGGAAATGAAGGTGCCCACAAAGTACGTGATCACCAGTGAGGCAGGGGCTTCGGTTTATTCCGCAAGCAAACTTGCCACGGAAGAATTCCCGGATTACGACGTTGCACAGCGTTCTGCGGTTTCAATTGCAAGAAGACTTCAGGATCCTCTGGCTGAGCTTGTTAAGATCGAGCCTCAGGCCATCGGTGTTGGCCAGTACCAGCATGACATGAACCAGAAGAAGCTCTCCGAGACCCTTGCGGGAGTAGTTGAAGACTGCGTTAACAAGGTAGGTGTTGATCTCAACACCGCATCACCCGCCCTTCTTGAGTACGTTTCCGGAATCTCCAAGGTCACCGCAAAGAACATAGTTGCCTATCGTGAAGCAAACGGACGATTCATCACAAGAAACGATCTGTTGAAAGTGGCAAAGCTGGGCCCCAAGGCATATGAACAGTGTGCAGGCTTCCTTCGTATCATGGGAGGAACCAATCCCCTGGATTCAACATCGGTTCACCCCGAGTCTTACAAGGCTGCCACAGAACTCCTTTCCGAACTCGGCTTCAAGCCCGATGACATCAATAAACTGAGAGCGGAGCAGCTGGCTGCCGAAAAGAATGCCAAGGCTCAAGAAAAGGCTGCAAGAGAAGCAGCCATGCCCAATAAAGGCGAAAGAAAGAACAGAAAGCCTGCAGAGAAGGAGATCCGCATTTCCAACACCAATTCGGCTTTCGGAGCTGCTTTTGCTCAGGCTATAGAAAA
>JAEEGF011106351.1_pt1 | contig 15174 bp, 11 predicted proteins | sample 9134171 | NCBI WGS metagenome assembly JAEEGF01 (sample SAMN16246542, study PRJNA631951) | gut metagenome | biome: gut microbiome; feature: rumen; material: AP-attached | host: Bos | place: Iran: Karaj | collected 2018-10 | reverse complement strand
CGGCAAGTCCTTTGATGGCGATGTTATTATCGACAAGAACATCAAAAAGGCCATCGACGAGTATTACAAGGAGTATGGAGCAGTTTCTGCTAAGTAATTTATATGGAGGAGAGAAGAAAGAGGAGAAAACTGAATATCAAGCTTCCTGTTCGCGGACATGGCAGATATGTGTTTACGGACAAGAAGCATCCTGAAAAAGGAGTTCTTTCCGCGGCTCTCGGACTAATTTCCGTAGTGACCATCTGCCTGGCCGTTTTTAAAAGCTATGAAAACGGAGGGCAGGCGGAACCCCGGTATGGCGTGGCAGTCATGTTCTGCTTACTGTACTCCATAGCCGGGCTGGTTCTGGGAATAATGTCCAGAATGGAAAAAGATATATTCAGGCTGTTTCCAAATTTGGGGATAATACTCAATGTGCTTTCGCTCATATGGGTAGGGTTGCTATTGTACTTTTCTGTATTATGAGGTGCAGCTATGGATAGAGGCAGGCGACATGAGGAAATGCGAAAAAGCATTCAGATAGTAATACTTGTATGTTACTCGCTGTATTCGCTTGGACTTATTGTGGTCTCAATAGCAGAAAAATGGGAGTTTTGGGCGATTCCGATTATTGCAATCGGCGCCATTACTTCCTGGAGTCTCTATGTATCCGGACAGTTCGTCTTCAGGTTCCGGGTCTTCGTTTATGCGGGCTTTATCTCGCTCGCGGTGTTCTTTTATGGATCCCATATCGAACAATTTTATAATTCGGCGCTGATTTTTGTATTGGCGATGATGCTTTTTGCTCTTACTGAGGAAAAGCCTGTTCTTCGTATATTTTTATTGGCATATCTGATGCTTCTTGGCTATCACCTGATACTGATCCTGACCAAGGTTGAATCAGCTGATCAGCTTAATGCAGGAGTAGTACTCTTAGACTGCATGGCAATTGCTCTGGCTGACAGAGTTGCCGGATATATCTGTGAGATGTTTGCTGTGTCCAAGAGCATGGCTGATGAGCTGGAAGAAGAGATGAGTGAGATGAAGCAGAAATCCGAGGACTTCATGGCTAACATCTCTCACGAGCTGCGTACACCCATAAATGTAGTTACAGGTCTATCAGGACTTCTCTTAAGTAATGAGAAGGAGGAAAAGAAGAAGGCTGACCTTTCAGCAATCCAGGGAGCGGGCCGCAGACTTTTCAGCAGAATTGAGGATATCCTTGACTATACTGAAATCGATACGGAATCTCTGGTGCTGTCGGAGGATGAGTATCGTATCTCGTCTCTCGTAAATGATGTTGCAACAGAGTTCAGACTGCAGAGGGAAGGTGCTCCTGAAATAGTAATAGATATGGATGCCAACATCCCTGCCCGAATGGTGGGCGATGCAGCAAGAATAAAGAGAATCATAAGACATCTCATAGTTAATGCCATCAAATTCACTGATGCAAATGGTTGCGTTAATCTTCGTGTATTTGCGCGCAAAAAGGAATATGGTGCGAATCTTTGCATTGAGGTTACCGATACCGGAATAGGTATGACTGACGAGGAGAGAAAGAGGGTTATCGAAGGCCTTTATCAGATCGATTCCGGAAGAAGCAGAAGAACTGAGGGAATAGGACTTGGTCTGTCCATCGTAAATGGCTTTGTTAAGAAGATGGGCGGCTTTGTAAGGATAGAGAGTGAAGTTAAGAAGGGAACGAAGGTTACAGTAACAATACCTCAGCAGGTAGTTGATGAGAAGCCCAGCGTAGTGGTTGATCATCCTGAAAAGCTTGAGATTGCATGCTACTTAAGAAATGACAAGTACAAGAGCCCTGCTGTCAGAGAGTACTACAATACCATGATAATGCATATTCTTAAGGGACTCTCTGTGCCGATCCACAGGGTTGTTGAGTTTGATGAGCTTAAGAGACTCTGTGCCAAGAGTCAGATCACGCATGTTATCACAGCTGAGGAGGAGTACCTCGATAACAGGGATTACTATGAAAATATCAAGTCGGATGTTTCTGTTATTGTGACAGTTACTCCTGAATTTAAGATTGCAGATAACAGCAATGTAACCTACATCAGGAAGCCTGTTTTCAGTCATTCTATTGTTAATGCCGTTAACAGGAAAATGGCGGTATGGGAGTTCGATCCCGAGACCAGTGGCAAGAAGCTTGTATTTAAGAATGTTAATTCCCTTATCGTAGATGATGAGGAGATGAACCTTATCGTTGCAAAGGGTATCCTCGCCGGCTATGGTATGGAGGCTGACCTTGCCCGCAGCGGAATGGAAGCTGTGGCTATGTGTGAGAAAAAGAAATATGACGTCATTTTCATGGATCATATGATGCCAGAGGTTGACGGTGTTGAGGCTATGAAGCTTATAAGACAGAATGCGGGACAGGATGACCATACTTCCATAATAGCCTTTACTGCCAATGCAGTCAGCGGTGTCAGGGAGATGTTCGTAAAAGAGGGCTTTGATGAATTCCTTGCTAAGCCCATAGAGCTGTCAGAGCTTGAGAGAGTTCTGAAAAAACTGCTGCCCTCAACCATGTGGGAGTATGTTGCAGTTAAGGAAGAAAAGGAAGAGGAGCCGACTTTGCCGGGCTTTAGTGGCAATGTCGGTACGGTTATGAACTATGGGCTCCTCAATCTTCAGGATGGCGTGAAGATATGCCGTGGCAGTAACGAATTCTATATGGAGATGCTGTTTGAGTTTGACAGGGAGGCAGACTCTATCGTAGAGGAGCTGCAGAAACTATATGAGGCAAAGGACTGGGAGAATTACAGGATCAAGCTTGAAGGACTCAAGCTTTCAACCAGGATAATTGGCGCTAATGACCTTTCCAGAAAAGCTGGCGAGATAGAGAGAGCTGCTGAGGAAAAATGGGAAGCGTTTGTTGTAGCTAATCACGATGACTTAAAACGTCAGATTGATGCCGTAAGAGCTGATATTATGCGGATTTACGGAGGTAGTGCGTCATGATCTTAAAGCGCTTGTTCAATGCAGCATACGACAGAAATAAAACCCTACAGGAAAAAATGTTTTCAGTCATACCTGTCATAGGGCTTCTTTCCATGTTCCTGCTTATCTTCATAGGGGTGATCGTTAAGGATGATATCATCAACATCATGGTCATAGCCTTTTTCCTTGTGTTCTTCACCGTTGTGGTAATGATCACGATCAAAAAGAGGAAAACCCAGCTTGGAGCCACGATCATAGCGTCGATACTTGTGCTCATCATTCTGCCTACCGCTTTTATTCTTGGTGGCGGCATCTATGGTGGTTCGCCTATCTGGTTTGTGTTCGGATTTACCTTTATAGGAATGACTGTCGAGGGCGTAAGAAAGTATATCCTTCTTATAATCGGTGCATGTACAACAGCCGTTTCTTATTATATTGCCTATAAATTCCCGCATCTTGTTACACCTCACACAAATGAAGCAGCTCATTTTGATTCACTTACCAGCGTTATCCTGGTCAGCGGCCTGATGACTGTAATGATCCTTTTCCAAAATCAGATATATAAATCAGAGAACAAGCTGATCGAGCAGCAGAAGAAGGAAATTGAGGAACTCGGCCAGGCGAAGAGTAAGTTCTTCTCAAACGTAAGCCATGAGATCAGAACACCTATAGATTCCATCCTCGGCTTCAACGAGATGATATTAAGGAATGCCACTACGGATGAGATAGCTGAGTATGCCAGCAATATTAAGAGCTCCAGTAAGATGCTGCTCTCACTTATGAACGACGTTCTTGATATGAGTAAGCTTGAATCCGGCAAGATGGAGATCGTACCTACAGAATACGATATTGCACTTTTACTTTCGGAGACAGTTAATCTCATCTGGGGAGAGGCATCACGAAAAGGACTGGCCTTTTACGTCGATATAGATAAAACAATTCCCAAGAAACTTCTTGGTGATGATGTGAGAATCGAGCAGATTCTTATGAACATAATCGGCAATGCCATTAAGTTCACAAGCGAAGGCAGCGTAAAGCTTACGGTTAAGTGGAAGCCCCTAAGCAATAAGCAGATAACTCTTTCTTTCCAGGTAGAAGATACAGGTATGGGAATTAAGAGAGACAGTATGCCTTATCTTTTCGATGAGTTTAAGAGGGTTAATGTAGAGCAGACCAAGGGAATAAGCGGAACAGGTCTTGGACTTGCCATCGTTAAGCAGCTGACGGATGCCATGGGCGGCGAGATTCAGGTAAACAGTATCTACACCAAGGGTTCAACCTTCACTGTTTCTATTCCTCAGGAGGTTGTTAATGAGGAGCCTGTCGGAGAGCTTGCTCTTGAGACTCTTAAAAAGCGTGAGACTACGCAGTTCTACAGACAGAGCTTTGAGGCGCCTTCCTGCAGAGTGCTTATTGTTGACGACAACGTTATGAACAGAATAGTTACCGCCAAGCTCCTTAAGGATACCAAGATGGTTATCGATCAGGCAGAGAGCGGAATAGAGTGTCTGTCACGATGCGCGGATGTTGAATATGACTGCATTTTCATGGACTATGAGATGCCGGAGATGGATGGTATCGAGTGTCTCAGACAGCTTCGTACCCAGGTGGGAGGCATGTGCAGAGAGACTCCTGTTATCGTTATTACAGCGTACTCTTCATCTGAAGATCAGGCGAAGTACAGGGTTGCCGGCTTTGATGGATTTCTGCTTAAGCCTATATCCGGTGAGATGCTTGAAAATACACTGCTGAGAGTCCTTCCTGCGGATAAGGTTCGCAGGATATCACCTATGTATATCGATCCTGAGAGCGACAAGCTCATGTCAGAGAAGGAGAGACTTCCTATCCTGATAACTACTGAGAGTGCCTGCGACATTCCAAAGGAGATGTTAGAGAAGCTGAGGATTCCTACTATTCCTCTGTATATCAAGACTAAGTACGGTCTGTTCCTTGATGGTGTTGAGGTAGAGACCGAGGGTATCCTGAAGTACATGAGCGAAGGCGGTGCGGACAATCTGAATGCGGATATTCCGTCCGTGCAGGAGTATGAGGACTTCTTTGCTGCGCACCTGTCAGATGCCGAGAACATCATTCACATCAGTATGTCCGGAAAGGCAGGAGGTGCGTTCCATGTTGCCAGGGAGGCAGCAGCCTCTTTTGATAAGGTAACCGTAATTGATTCCGAGAGCTTATCAAGCGGCATAGGAATACTTGTGCTTCAGGCCATAAGGCTGTGTCAGGAGGGTAAAAACGTTCAGGAGTGCATAGCTGAGCTCAACAGGATAAAGAAGCGTATCCACACCAGCTTCCTCATCGATACTCTTGATTATCTTATCCGCATGGGAAGAATCAAGAGAAGGACCGGTGGCTTTAGCCGCGTATTCATGTTAAAGCCCGCAATCCTCTTCAGGGATGGACGAGGAACCCTTGGAAGGATGATGGTCGGTACGGTTGCAAAGTGCAGGAAGAATTATGTTGAGGACCAGCTCACAAGATTTGCACCGATCGACAGGAAGCTTCTTTTCATAACACACACAGACCTGTCCATTAATGAGATAGAAGAAATCAAGCGCTGGGTCAGCAACATAATGGTATTCGACGAGATCATCGTCCAGAAGGAATCAGCCTCCATGGCCGCCATCCACGGAAGCGGTGCATTCGGACTTCTGTACATGCTCCAGGACACCGAAGCGTATAGGTAAATATTAATAGAAAAAAGAGGACAAATTGCTCTTGTTTGGGCGATTTGTCCTTTATTTTTTTGAGTAAAATTTCGTTATATAAAAATTTTGAAGTTTTATCAAAAATTGGTTATCTCAGGTTGATAATCACATTAGTGTTGTGGTAGGATTGCGGTGGCATAGATTTTATTTCATAGGTGACTATGGATCATGTATGTTTCACTATACGGAGGAGAAATATGGCACAGGTTGGAATTGTAATGGGCTCTGACTCGGATATGCCGGTCATGGCCAAAGCAGCACAAATACTTGATGAGCTGGGTATTTCTTATGAGATGAATATTATCTCAGCACATCGTGAACCCGAGGAGTTCTTTTCTTATGCGAAGAGCGCCGAGGACAAAGGTTTCAAAGTCATCATCGCCGGAGCAGGAATGGCAGCACATCTTCCTGGTATGTGCGCCGCTATTTTCCCAATGCCTGTTATCGGTATTCCCATGCATACAACTTCATTAGGAGGCAGAGATTCTCTCTATAGCATTGTACAGATGCCTACCGGCATTCCGGTTGCTACTGTTGCAATAAACGGAGGAGCTAACGCAGGTCTTCTTGCAGCAAAGATTCTTGCTACAAGTGATTCAGAGCTTCTCGCAAAGCTCAAGGATTATTCAAAGGGCCTGAAGGAAGCAGTCGTTGCAAAGGACGCTCATCTTCAGGAAGTTGGATATAAGAATTATTAATTTAAGATTTTTATGGAGGAAAACATGGCAGAGCTTAACTACAAAAACGCAGGTGTCGATATCGAAGCGGGCTACAAGTCAGTGGAGATGATTAAGGGATATGTAAAGGAGACCATGAGACCGGAAGTTCTTGGTGGTCTTGGAGGCTTTTCAGGAGCCTTTTCCCTTGCAAATATTAAGAATATGAAGGATCCGGTTCTTCTTTCCGGAACTGACGGAGTAGGAACCAAGATAAAGCTTGCTTTCCTTTTGGACAAGCATGACACCATCGGAATTGACGCCGTTGCAATGTGCGTAAATGACGTAATCTGTGCAGGCGGCGAGCCTCTTTTCTTCCTTGATTACATAGCATGCGGCAAGAACTATCCTGAGAAGATTGCTGCAATCGTTAAGGGTGTAGCTGAGGGCTGTAAGCAGTCTGAATGCGCACTCATAGGTGGTGAGACAGCTGAGCATCCCGGCCTTATGCCTGAGGATGAGTACGATGTTGCAGGCTTTGCTGTTGGTGTTGTAGACAGATCAGAGATGATCGACGGAAGCACCATCAAGGCAGGCGATACACTTATCGGTGTTGCCAGCAGCGGCGTTCACTCAAACGGCTTTTCACTTGTAAGAAAAGTATTTGATATGACAAAAGAGAGTCTTGAGAAGTACTATGACGAACTTGGATGCACACTTGGAGAAGCACTTCTTGAGCCTACAAGAATATATGTAAAGATGCTTAAGCAGATAAAGAAGGATGGCATCACAGTTAAGGGCTGCAGCCACATCACAGGCGGCGGTTTTTACGAGAACATCCCGAGAATGCTTCCTGACGGCTGCAAGGCAGTTGTTAAGAAGGACAGCTACGAAGTTCCTGCAATTTTCAAGCTTATGCAGAAGACAGGTAACCTTGATGAGCACATGATGTTCAACACCTTCAACTGCGGTCTTGGTATGGTAATCGCAGTAGATCCTGCAGATGCAGATAAGACACTTAAGGCTATTGAGGCTTCAGGTGAGAAGGCATGGATTGTCGGCTCTGTTGAGGCAGGTGACAAGGGAGTAGAGATATGCTAAACATTGCAGTCCTTGTTTCCGGAGGCGGAACCAATCTTCAGGCAATAATTGATGCCATTGATAACGGCACAATTACAAACACAAAGATAAGCATGGTCTTTAGTAATAACCGCAATGCCTACGCTCTTGAGAGAGCAGCTAAGCACGGAATCAAGACCGAGGTTCTTGTTCCGAAGGAATTTGAGAACAGAGCAGCATTTAATGAAGCGTTTTATGATCTTCTTGTAGCAGAGAATCCTGATCTTATCGTTCTTGCAGGATGCCTTGTGGTTATACCCGAGAAGATAGTTAAGGCCTTCAGCGGCAGAATAATCAATATTCATCCTTCGCTCATTCCGTCCTTTTGCGGAACAGGCTACTATGGACTTGGCGTACATGAGAAGGTTCTCGAGCGCGGCGTAAGGGTGTCCGGTGCCACAGTTCACTTCGTTGATGAGGGAACTGACACAGGCCCGATTATTTTGCAAAAGCCCGTTATGATAAGACCTGATGATACTGCAAAATCATTGCAGCAGCGCATCATGGAGCAGGCTGAGTGGAAGATTCTTCCCAAGGCAATCGACCTTATTGCAAACGGTAAGGTAAGTATAGAAGATGGAAAAGTTGTAATTGAAGGATATGATCCGGATTTGATGGTATGATACTCATCTAAATGCCTTCTCCCTGGGGAGAAGGTGCCCGAAGGGCGGATGAGGGGTAAGGAGCGAACATGAATGTATTAATAGTTGGTGGAGGCGGCCGTGAGCACGCCATAGCAGAAGCAGTTTCCAGAAGTAAGCACCTTGATAAGCTTTACTGCGCACCCGGTAATGCCGGAATAGCAGAGCTTGCTGAGTGTGTTCCGATTTCCCCTATGGAATTTGACAAGCTTGTAAGATTCGCGAAGAACATGCAGATCGATCTTACAATCGTAGGTATGGATGATCCGCTTGTAGGCGGAATTGTAGATGCTTTTGAGGCTGAGGGCTTAAGAGTATTCGGACCCAGGAAAAATGCAGCGATCCTTGAAGGAAGTAAGGCATTTTCCAAGGACCTTATGAAAAAGTATGGTATTCCCACAGCAGCTTATGAGACCTTTGATGATCCGGAGGAGGCGCTCAAATATCTTGAGACAGCCAAGTTCCCTATCGTTCTCAAGGCTGACGGACTTGCTCTTGGTAAGGGCGTTCTTATCTGCGAGACTAAGGCAGATGCTGAGGCAGGTGTCCGCGAGATCATGGAGACCAAGAAGTTCGGTGATGCCGGTAACCGCATGGTAATTGAGGAGTTCATGACAGGCCGAGAGGTTTCAGTTCTTTCATTTGTTGACGGTAAGACAATAAAGCTTATGAGCTCAGCTCAGGACCACAAGAGAGCAGGAGACGGAGATACAGGTCTCAACACCGGCGGAATGGGCAACTTTTCACCAAGCCCCTTCTATACAGATGAAGTTGATAAGTTCTGCAAGGAGAACATCTATCAGAAGACAGTTGATGCCATGAGATCAGAGGGCAGAGAGTTCAAGGGAGTTATTTTCTTCGGACTTATGCTCACAGAGGACGGCCCCAAGGTACTCGAGTACAACGCCAGATTTGGCGATCCCGAGGCACAGGTTGTTCTTCCGAGACTTCAGACCGATATGATCGAGGTTTGCGAGGCTGTTATCGATGGAACTCTGGATCAGGTTGACCTTAAGTTCGAGGATAAGGCAGCAGTTTGCGTTGTTCTTGCTTCAGAGGGATATCCCGTAAGCTATGAAAAGGGCAAGGAAATTAAGGGACTTGAGAACTTCAAGGACAAGGACGGTTATTACTGTTTCCATGCCGGAACAAAGTTCGATGAGAACAGCAGGGTAGTCACAAACGGTGGCCGCGTACTTGGCATCACAGCTAAGGGCGATACTCTGGCAGAGGCCAGAAAGAAGGCATACGAAGCTACCGAGTGGGTAACCTTTGATAACAAATATATGCGTCACGATATCGGAAAAGCAATCGAAGAAGCATAATGGTAGGGGCAAAAAATAAAATTTTATTTTTTGCCCTTATATTAATTATAAAAAGCTGAAAATATAGTGGTTTTGTGTTATACTAACACCAAATGTTGATAATTTATTACTTTTTCTTCAAATTATTGCAAATATTTTAGTCCGAAGAGCCAGAGTAATGTTCAACAGGCAATATTTTGTGTAGTTTTTCTACACTGGTTACTGGAGGTAGAAGGTATGATAAATAGAAAATTAGGGAAGAAAGCCATAGGTGCGGTGTCAATCATGACTGCCGGCATATTGGTTTTTGGACAGCCCATAATGGCTCTCGCAGCTACAGGAACAGTAACATCTTCTAATGTTAAGGTTAGATCTGAAGCGAGCACATCTTCTCAGCAGGTATCAAGTCTTGATTCGGGGGACAAGGTTGATATCATCGATGAGACTACAGACGCACAGGGATATGTGTGGTACAGAATTTATGTAAATGGTCAGGAATACGGATACGTAAGAAGTGACCTTATTTCCAAGTCAGGCGAGACCAAGAGCACTGATGCCGGAACCACAAACGCAGCACAGCCTGAGACACAGGTGACTGCAGTGGCAGAGCAGGCTGCAACAGTTACAGTTGCAAGTGCAAATGTCAGATCAGGTGCAGGCACAGGCTACAGCACTGTTGGTACAGTTAAGAACGGCGATGGCGTTACCATAACAGGTGAGGCTAATGGTACAGACAGTAAAAAGTGGTATCAGATAAAGTTTGGTGATAGCGGAAGAACAGGTTTTGTCCGTGCAGACCTCCTTACAATGGGAGCTCCTCAGGCTCAGTCAGACGATCCTCAGGAAGGTGGAGAGATGGCACCTACAGAGGCTGAGCAGCCCGCAGAGGGTGCTGAAGGTGGCGAACAGCCAGTTGAAGGCGAAGGCGAGCAGCCCGTTGAGGGTGAAGGCGAACAGCCCGCAGAGCAGCCTGTAGTTGATACCTCAGTAGTTGGTAACGGTGAGTTTTCACTTGCTTACAAGGATGACGGAACAGGCACAGAGGCATGGTACCTCTATGATAACGTTGAGAGCACACAGGTTAAGCTTAACGACCTTCTCGACTATGCTAAGACAGGCCAGCAGGCAGCAGCCCTTGAGGGACAGGTTAAGAAGCTCCGCGGAGCACTCATCGGTATGGCTGTTGTTATAGCACTTCTGGTACTTGGTATTCTCCTTCTTATCTACAAGCTTCGCGACTATATGTACTACGAGGATGATGAAGAGGAGACAACCTCAAGAAAGAATAAGTATGATGATCTTCCGGCTGAGAAGCCTGCAAAGAAGTTCTTTGATAGAGATAAGGATAGCGACAAGCCTAAGTCAGCAGGCAGAGTTGTGGCAGACAGCAAGAGACCTGCAGCTACATCTTCAGCAGTAAGAAAGGGCGCTCCCATGGGAACAGCTGCTTCTCTTATTCCTGATGAAAAGCCCGCAAGAAGACCCGCTCCTGCAGAGCCCAGAGCAGAGAGACCTGCTCCTCCGAGGGAAAGAAGTGAGGTTAAGCCCAGCAATCCGGCACCTGCTACACGCAAGTCCCGTAATTTCCTCATTGATGACGAGGACTTCGAATTCGAATTCCTTGATCTGGATGACGATGATAAGTAATTAGATAAATAATGAAACCGCGCTGCGAGGCGCGGTTTTTTATTGACATAAGAGCCTCTTTTGTTATACTAAATGTATCACAGGAAAGGGGACAGAACATGGTAATTGAAATTGATTTTAACAGTGATGAAGCAATATATGTGCAGCTGTGTAATCAGATCATAATGGGTATTGCGACGTCTCAGTTCCGGGAGGGAGAACAGCTCCCAAGTGTCAGACAGTTAGCTGATATGATCGGTATCAACATGCACACCGTTAATAAGGCCTATTCCATTTTGCAACAGGAAGGGTTCGTTAAGATTGACAGGCGTCGTGGAGCCATCATAGCAATTGACCTTAATAAACTTGAGGCCCTTGAGGAAGCTCACGATATGCTGAGCGTAGTACTGGCGAGAGCCATGTGCAAGGGTGTTACCAAGGAAGAAATACATGAAATGGTCGACAGAATCTACGGTGGCTATGGAATGTGATAACAAATACCTTTTGAAGATCTAATGAAGATCTTTAAGGAAAGGAGTTTACTTGAGTAAAGAATATACAGAGAAAGCGCAGCAGGCGCTTAAGCTTGCAAGAAAAACTGCAAGAACCTTAAAACTCAACTATGTCGGTACAGAGCACCTTCTTATGGGACTTATTAAAACAGAAGGCTGCGTAGCTTCAAGAATACTTATCGACAATGGAATCAATGAAGACAAGATGATGGATGTCATCAGAGATCTCATCGTTGAGGGCGGCAATATTACACTGCTTGATAAGGAGGGATTTTCTCCCAGAGCAGAGAGCGTCCTTGATGAGGCAGACAGACAGGCAGCAAGATTCCACGCTGATAAGATTGGAACAGAGCACATTCTTCTTGCTCTTATCAAGGAGGGTGAGAACGTTGCTGTTCGCCTTATCGGTACCATGAACGTATCAATTCAGAAGATATATGCTGAGACTCTTGCAGCAATGGGCGAGGATGCCAACCTTGTTAAGGAGGATCTTGGCAGGAAAAACAATTCCAAGAAGAAGGCATCAATGCTTGACCAGTACAGTCGAGACCTTACAGCCCTTGCTTCTGATAATAAGCTTGATCCCATCATTGGAAGAGATAACGAGATTCAGCGTGTTATCCAGATCCTTAGCCGCAGAACCAAGAATAATCCCTGCCTTATCGGTGAGCCCGGTGTAGGTAAAACTGCGGTTGTTGAGGGACTTGCCCAGCGAATTGTGGCAGGAGATGTTCCTTTTACAGTTCAGAATAAGAGACTCCTTACTCTTGACCTGTCCGGTATGATCGCAGGCTCCAAGTACAGAGGAGAATTCGAAGAGCGTATAAAGAGAGTTATCCGCGAGGTTATCGATGACGGTAATATCATTCTTTTCGTAGATGAGATGCATACCCTCATAGGTGCCGGCGGTGCTGAGGGAGCAATCGATGCTTCCAATATTTTGAAGCCTTCACTTGCAAGAGGTGAGATCCAGATGATCGGTGCAACTACCATCACTGAGTACCGCAAGTATGTGGAGAAGGACGCTGCTCTTGAGAGACGTTTCCAGCCCGTAAGTGTTGAGGAACCTGACAGAGATGAGTCCCTTGCAATCCTTAACGGAATCGTAAGCAAATATGAAGAGCACCACCATGTAAAGATCACTCCTGAGGCTATTCAGGCTGCTGTTGACTTAAGTAGTCGATACATAAATGACAGAAATCTTCCCGATAAGGCAATCGACCTTATAGACGAGGCATCTTCTGCAGTAAGACTTCGTCTGACAGGTTCATCAGCTGCTCTTCGCGATATGGAGCAGGAGATCAGGGAGATGGATGCTCAGGTAGAGGAGCTCCTTGCGAAGGAGGACTTTTCAGGAGCAGGTGAAGTACACCGCAAGCAGGAAGCACTTATTAAAAAGTACAACCGCAAGAAGGCTGCAGAGAATAAGAAGGAAAAGAACGCGGATTACGTGGTCAATGAAAATGACATTGCAGAAGTAGTTGCAATGTGGACCAAGATTCCGGTTAAGAAAATCGCTGAGAAGGAATCCGAGAGACTCCTTAAGCTCGAGAAGATTCTTCACCAGAGAGTTATCGGCCAGGAGGACGCTGTTGTTGCAGTATCCAAGGCCATTAGAAGAGGCAGAGTAGGACTTCAGGATCCCAATAGACCGATCGGGTCATTCCTTTTCCTCGGACCTACCGGTGTAGGTAAAACAGAGCTTTCCAAGGCGCTGGCTGAGGCGATGTTCGGTGACGAGAACGCCCTGATAAGAGTTGATATGTCAGAGTACATGGAAGGTCACTCCGTATCCAAGATGATCGGATCACCTCCGGGATACGTAGGCTACGATGAGGGCGGCCAGCTCAGTGAGAAGGTAAGAAGACACCCTTACTCAGTAATCCTTTTTGATGAGATAGAGAAGGCACATCCTGACATCTTCAATGTGCTTTTGCAGGTTCTTGATGATGGTCATATCACAGACGCAAAGGGCCGGAAGGTCAGCTTCAAGAATACGATCCTTATCATGACCTCCAATGTCGGAGCACAGCGTATCATCGAACCCAAGAAGCTGGGCTTTGACACCGCTTCCGATGAGAAGAAGGACTATGAAAACATGAAGAACGGAGTAATGGAGGAGGTTAAGCGTCTGTTTAAGCCTGAATTCATTAACCGTATCGATGAGATCATGGTATTCCATCCTCTTAACGAGAAGGAGATGATGGAGATCGTAGCTCTCCTTAGCAAGAGCCTTAGCAAGAGATGTAAGGAGCAGCTTGGTATAGACCTTACAATGACTCAGCAGGTCAAGCAGTATCTTGTAAAGAAATATTCAGATGCCAAGATGGGTGCAAGACCGCTTAAGAGAGCAATCCAGTCTGTTATCGAGGACGCTATGGCTGAGGAGCTTTTGAAGGGCAACATCAAGAGAGACAGCAAGGTCACAATCGGTCTCAAGGACGACAAGGTTGTATTCTCCCAGAAGGGTGAAAAGGAGGCTTCCGGCAAGACTTCAGGCCGCAAGGCAGCCAAGAAGGCACCTGCCAAGAAGGCTGCGACCAAGAAAACAACAACCAGAAAAACAGTATCCAAAAAATCGAAATGATTCATAAATTTTTAATAAATTTAATTGGGTATATGCTTTATAATAAAGTTGTATTTAGAGACGGAGAAATATCTCTGAATCAGTTCAAAATTCTATACTAGTAGACTGCACAGATTTTCTGGGCACTATCTAAAACAGGAGGTAGAAAATGGCTGTCGTAGAGCAGTTACTGAGGGCAGAAGCTGATGGAACTATTAGCTTTGGCAATTACGAGTTACCTGCAAAGCAGAAGCTTGATGATTTCAAGCATGATGGTAACGTTTTGAAGGTTAAGACCTTTAAGGACATAACAAAGCTTGAACAAAACGAGATGTTCCTTTATGAATCTGTTCCGGGGACAACGGTCACACACTTTAAGGAGAGTGAAGGAGGCTTGGCTTTCGAGGTTGAAGGACCGGGAGACGCACAAATTACTGTCGGACTTGAAGAGAATGCAGAGTACCACATCCTTGTGGACGGCAAGAATATTGGTCCGATGCAGACAGGAGTAGGAGGTAAGCTTAGTTTCAGCGTACCGCTTGGAACTGCTCCATCAAAAGTAGAAATTCATAAGTAAAATTATCAGAGAGGGCTGCTTCGCAGCCCTCTTGTTATTTGGATATGTGTGGTTGGAGAGGGGGACGCTCTGTGGCAGAACCGTAAGATATATATAATATTTGCTCGTGTTAAGCCGGACACTTCGCTGAGCCCTAAGCATCCATCTCTGCGTGCAATGGCACTTGAGATGGATAGGTCTCAGCTACGTGGCTTAAATCTCGCAAAGTATTATATATATTCTTACTTCACCGCCATCAGAGCTGGCTATTCCAAGCCACACATATTAAAGGCAAGTAAGGGCTGCAAAGCAGCCCGTGGGACGAGGTGAGGAGGGGGAGGGACGGGGTGAGGTGAGGGCGGGGTGAGGTGAGGGGCGGGGGAATTTGGTCAAGTTGGGGATGTTTTACGTCAGTTGGTGATAATGGACTATACTGGTTGCTCGCGGGGATGATGGTTAGGGAGTCGTTACGTCTATCCGCGAACAAATTTGGTTATAGGCGTACGGGGTTGATGTAATTTTGACTATTATTGA